>JAABUW010004427.1_pt1 | contig 19105 bp, 17 predicted proteins | sample 5560081 | NCBI WGS metagenome assembly JAABUW01 (sample SAMN10711882, study PRJNA513363) | rock metagenome | isolation source: Antarctica rocks | place: Antarctica: Victoria Land, Knobhead sud
GGGATGAGCTTCTTGCGGGCAAGGTCGCCGGTGACGCCGAATACGACCAGCGCGCACGGCTCAGGCACCCGCGGCAGTCGCCGATCGGTGGGATCGCGCAGCGGATTCACTGCAGGCTCCTCCAGCACCGATCGCTCGCTCACTGCGTCGCCTCCAGTAGTTGCGCCACGCCGGCCGCCCGGTCGGTCAGGTGCAGGTGCACCAACGGGCGGTCCCGCTGAGTCAACGCTTGCCGGTCGCCGGCCGCCTGGGCGGCCTGCAGTGTGCCGAAGGTGTATTCCCGCCCGGGGATCGGCAGGTCCTCCGCGACCACGCCGGTGATCTGGAGAAAGGCTCCGACCTGCGGACCGCCCTTGTGGTACTGACCGGTCGAGTGCAGAAAACGCGGCGCCCAGCCGAAGGTGACCGCCCGCTCGGTCCGCGCGGCGAGCAGGTCGCGGACGCCGGCGGCAGCCTGCTCGGCGTGCCGGTCTAGGTAGGCCATCACAGCGAGGTAGCCGTCGGCCGGCACGGCGGCGATCAGCGCGGTCAGGACGTCGGCAAGCCCGCTGGCGCCGGCGACCAGCGCCTCGTCGGCATAGACCTCGACCGCGCCGTCGACCAGCGCGGGCCTTTCCTTCGGTGGCCCGGAATCCAGAATCTTGGCGGTGTTCTCCTTGGACTCGGTGACATTAGGCTGGTCGAAGGGATTGATGCCCAGCGCCCACCCGGCCACCGCCGTGGCGTACTCCCAGGCCAGGAATTGCCCACCGAGGGATCCGGAGACGCTGGTGGACGGTGCCTGGCCGCCCGCCGGACCCAGCCGAACCAGGTGGATGTCGTCGCCGCCGGAGGTGCCGGGGGAGTCCACGCTGCCCACCACCACCGGCAGCAGCCCCTTGCCCTGTTTGCCGGTCGACTCGGCCAGCAGCTGCTCGGCCCAATCGCCGAAGCCGGAGATCGGCGATCCGGCGCCGGCCAGCACCACCTTGTCGCGCCCCTCGCGGCCCGCCCCGCCGAGCGCCGCGCCCAGCTGCAGCGCCGGGCTCTCGTCCGCAGCCAGCGACGGCGACAACTTCGCCGCTTCGTCGAGCAGCGCGGTGACGTCGACCCCGGCCAGCGCGCTGGGGACCAGACCGAAGGCCGTCAACGCGCTGTAGCGGCCGCCGACGTTGGGATCAGCCAGGAACACGGCCCGGAATCCCTCGTCCTTCGCCGTCTGCTCCAGCGACGAGCCCGGGTCGGTGACGGCGACGAAGTGGCGCCCGACGTCGGTGACGCCGGCGTCGGCAAAGGCCTGAGCAAACGCCCGGCGGTGACTGTCGGTCTCGATCGTGCCCCCGGACTTGGAGGACACGACCACGACGGTACGGCTCAGCCGATCCGCAAGGGCGGCGCGGACCTGCCCGGGGTCGGTCGTATCCAGCACCGTGAGCTCGGCTCCGGCGGTGTCGCAGATGACTTCCGGAGCCAGTGACGAGCCGCCCATCCCCGCCAGCACCACCCGATCGAGGCCGTCGGCCAGCAACTCGGCCCGCAGGGCGGCCAGCCGGGGGAGCAGCTCACGCGACGACGTGGGGAGGTCGAGCCAGCCCAGCCGGATGCTCGCCTCGGAGCGAGCCTCCTCGCCCCACAGGCCGGGGTCCTTGGCGACCACGGCCGCGGCGACGCCCGCCTCACGAGCCTGGGCCAGCGTCGCGTCGCGCGGGCCGGTCAGTGCTTCGCCGGTCACGCTGACGCGGACGTCGGCCGCCTCGATCGGCGCAGTCATCGTGCCGTCTCCTCCTTGCCCGCGGCCGCCGGTCCCTCGCCGGCCGGTGAAGCCGAGCCGGCGTCGTCGACATCGGCTCCGGCCTTGCGCAGCTGGTCGGTCACCGTCTCGGTGAGCTCGCTGAAGGAGTCCTCGAACTTCTTGACTCCCTCGTCTTCTAGCACCTGCACGACCTCGTCATAGCTGATGCCCAGCCCGGCCAGCTGGTCGAGGACCGACTGGGCGTCTGCGTACGCGCCGGTCACCGTGTCCCCATGCACCTTGCCGTGGTCGGCGACCGCATCGAGTGTCGCTTCCGGCATCGTGTTGACGACTCCGGGTGCCACCAATTCGATGACGTACTGCGTATCGTCGTACGCGGGGTCCTTGACGCCGGTCGAAGCCCAGAGAGGCCGCTGAGGAAGGGCGCCGGACTCGGCCAGCGCCTTCCACCGGTCGGAGCCGAACACCTTCTCGTAGTGCTGATAGGCCAGCCGGGCATTGGCGATGGCCGCCTTGCCGCGCAGGGCCTTGGCCTCATCGGAGCCGATCTTGTCCAGTCGCTTGTCGATCTCGCTGTCCACGCGCGACACGAAGAACGACGCCACCGACCCGATCTTCGATAGGTCGTGACCGTTGTCTTTGGCCTGCTCCAAGCCGGCCAGGAACGCCTCCATCACCTCGTCGTAACGGGCGAGGGAAAAGATCAGCGTCACGTTGACGCTGATCCCGGCGGCCAGGGCGCCGGTCACCGCGGGCAGACCCTGTTTGGTGGCCGGGATCTTGATGTAGAGATTGGGTCGGTCGACGAGCCACCAGAGCGCCTTCGCCTCGGCCAGTGTCTTATCGCAGTCGTGCGCGATGCGGGGGTCGACCTCGATCGAGACCCGGCCGTCCTGGGCGTCGGAGCTGTCGTACGCCGGGCGCAGCACGTCGCAGGCCCAGCGCACGTCGTAGGTCATCACCGCGCGCAGGGCCTCGGCCACATCCACCCCGCGCAGGGCGAGATCGCGGGCCTGCTCGTCGTAGGACGAGCCGTTCTCCAGCGCCTTGGCGAAAATGGTCGGGTTCGTGGTGACGCCGACGACATGCTTGTCGTCCACCAGGGCCTGCAGGTTGCCGGAGACGAGTCGCTCGCGGCTCAGATCGTCGAGCCAGACCGCCACGCCCGCGGCCGAAAGCTCGGCCAGCACGTCAGACATCACATCTCCTAGTTGCCGGTAGTGGAGCCGGTCTCCATGCCGGCCTTGGACATACTCGCGTGAGCGGCCGTCGCAGCGCGCTCCGCGGTGAAACCGAACTGCTCGTACAGCACCGAATAAGCCGCGCTGGCGCCGAAGTGCTCGATGCTCAGGCACTCACCCGCCTCGCCGACCAGATCCCGCCAGCCCATCGCGATGCCGGCTTCGATGCTGACCCGCGCCTTCACGGCCGAGGGCAGCACCTCCTGCTGGTAGGCGCGATCCTGGGCCCGGAACCATTCCAGGCACGGCATCGAGACCACGCGGGTCGGGAATCCCTCGGCCTCGAGCCGCTCGCGAGCCGCGACCGCGATCTGCACCTCGGACCCGGTGGCCATCAGGATGACGACCGGCAAGCCCTGGGAGGCGTCGATCAGCACGTAGCCGCCCCGGGTAACTCCTTCGGCGGAGTTGAAGACCGACCGGTCGAAAGTCGGCACGTTCTGGCGGGTCAGGCACAGCCCGGCCGGCCGGTCGTTCAATTCCAGAATCGTCCGCCACGCCACCGCCGTCTCGTTGGCATCGGCCGGGCGCACGACGTCGAGGCCGGGAATCGCGCGCAGGGCAGCGAGCTGCTCGATCGGCTGGTGGGTAGGACCGTCCTCACCGAGCCCGATCGAGTCGTGGGTCCAGACGTAGGTCACCGGCAGCTTCATCAGCGCGGCGAGCCGGACTGCCGGCCGCATGTAGTCGGAGAAGACCAGGAACGTCCCCCCGTACGGACGGCTGCCGCCGTGCAGCGCCATGCCGTTCATGGTCGAGCCCATCGCATGCTCGCGGATGCCGAAGTGCAGCGTGCGGCCGAAGGGATTCGCGTCCTTGGCGCCGGAATCGGTCGGCAGGAAGGAGTCGGCGCCCTTCATCGTCGTGTTGGTGGAGCCGGCCAGGTCGGCGGAGCCGCCCCACAGCTCCGGCAGGACCGGTCCCAGGGCGGTGAGGACCGATTCCGACGCCTTGCGGGTCGCCACGCCCTTCTCCGAAGCGTCGAAGGTGGGGAGCTCCTTGGCCCATCCGTCGGGCAGCCGGCGCTGCTGCATGCGCTCCAGCAACTCCTTGCCGGGCTCGTTGGCCTCGGCCCAGGCGTCGAAGCGCTCCTGCCAGTCCTTGTGCAGCGCGCGGCCGCGGTCGACGACCTCGCGCGCCCGGGCGAGCACCTCGTCGGAGACGTCGAAATTCTTGCTGGGATCCATCCCCATGATCTTCTTCGTCGCGGCGATCTCGTCTGCACCCAGCGCGGAACCGTGGGCGGCACCGGTGTTCTGGGCGTGAGGAGCGGGCCAGGCGATGATCGAGCGGACCGCGACGATCGACGGGCGCTCGGTCTCGTCGCGGGCAGCCGAGAGCGCTTCGTAGAGGGCGGCCACGTCCTCGGCATCTTCGACCCGCTGGGTGTGCCAGCCGTAGGCCTCGTAGCGCTTGAGCACGTCTTCGGAGAAGGCGACGTCGGTGTCACCCTCGATGGAGATGTGGTTGTCGTCGTAGAGGAGTACGAGGTTGCCCAGGCGCTGGTGGCCGGCCAGGCTGGCCGCCTCGGCCTGGATGCCCTCCTCCATGTCTCCGTCACTGGCGAAGCACCAGATGTGGTGGTCGAAAACACTCTCACCGGGGGCGGCGTCGGCGTCGTAGAGGCCGCGCTCGCGGCGGGCCGCCATGGCCATCCCGACGGCGTTGCCGACTCCCTGCCCCAGCGGGCCGGTCGTCGTCTCGACGCCGGCGGTGTGACCGACCTCCGGGTGGCCCGGGGTCAGCGATCCCCACTGCCGCAGGTGACGGAGGTCGTCGAGCGTGAGCCCGTAGCCCGACAGGTAGAGCTGGATATACAAGGTGAGGCTGGAATGCCCGCAGGACAGCACGAAGCGGTCGCGCCCGACCCACTTCGGATCGGTTGGGTCGTGTCGCAGAAGGCGCTGAAAGAGCAGGTAGGCGGCCGGCGCCAGGCTCATGGCTGTGCCCGGATGACCGCTCTTCGCCTCCTCCACCGCATCCATGGCCAGAGCGCGAATCGTGTCGACGGCGCTTCGGTCTACGTCGGTCCAGTCCAGGGTGGTGGTGGTCACGAAATCGTGCTCCCTTGGAAGCGATCGGAGAACAGCAGGTGACGAATCAGACGGTCCTGCGCAAGTCAGTGCGGAGCCTACCCATGCCTGCGGTCGCTGAACGCGCCGCGCCGCTAGCATGGGCGGCGTGTCCGCGCTCGCCCAGCCCTCGACCGCAGAAGCGCGTCGTACGCCACGTCGTCAGAGCAGCAATTCCGACGTCCTCCGGGCGTACGTCGCGCTGACCAAACCACGCATCATCGAACTGCTGCTGATCACCACCGTGCCCACGATGATGCTGGCCGCGCAGGGCTTGCCGCCGGTCGGTCTGCTGGTGGCCACGATGGTGGGCGGGGCGTTGGCCGCCGGCAGCGCGAACGCTTTGAATTGTTATTACGACCGCGACATCGACGCGATCATGCGCCGTACCAGGCGGCGCCCGTTGGCCCGGCACACCGTCACCCCACGGGCGGCACTGACGTTCGGCGTCGGCCTCGGCATTCTCGCCACCGCCGAGCTGGCGCTGACCACCAACATGTTGTCGGCCGCTTTGGCGGTGCTGGCCATCCTGTTCTATGTGTTCGTCTACACGATCGGGCTCAAGCGGCGTACGCCGTCGAACATCGTCTGGGGCGGGGCCGCCGGCTGTATGCCGGTGCTGATCGGGACCTCGGCGGTGACCGGCCGGTTGTCCTGGGCGGCCGGCGTGTTGTTCCTGATCATCTTTTTCTGGACGCCGCCCCACTTCTGGGCCCTCGGACTCCGCTACCGCGAGGACTATGCCGCGGCCGGGGTGCCCATGCTGCCCGTCGTCGCCGGCCCGCAGGTGGTGGTCCGCCGGATGCTGGGCTATGCGGTGGCGATGGTGGCGGCGTCCCTGCTGTTGTGGCCACTGGCCACCACCGCCGTTTACGGGATCGCGGCGTTGGTCCTGGGCGCCGGCTTCCTGGTCGAGACCGGCCGTATGTACGCCGGGGTGAGGGCCGGCCGCCTGGTGCAGCCGATGCGGCTGTTCCATCTGTCGAATTCCTATCTGGCGCTGCTCTTCTGCGCCGTGGCCGTCGACGCCCTGCTGCGCTGACCCAGGTGAGCTCTCGCCTGCGGGTGCTGCTGGCGACCTGCCGGGACGTTCCCCGCCTCGACCCCGACGACCAGCCCCTCGTCGGTGCCCTGGCGAGCCGGGGGATCGCCGCGGTGCCCGCGGTCTGGGACGACCCTGCCGTCGACTGGGCCGCGGCCGACCTGGTGGTCATCCGCTCGACCTGGGACTACCCGACGCGGCGGGCGGAGTTCCTGGAGTGGGTCCGCGCGGTGCCCCGGCTGGCCAACGCCTGTGACGTCGTCGAGTGGAACACCGACAAGCACTACCTGCGCGACCTCGACCGGGCCGGCGTGCCGGTCGTTGCCACGGCGTTCTTCCGGCCCGGCGACGCCGTCGAGTTTCCGGCGAGCGGGGAGTACGTGATCAAGCCGGCGGTCGGGGCGGGCGGGCTGGACACGGCTCGGTACACCCCGGCCGAGTCACAGCTGGCCGCGCGACATGGGGCGGACCTGCACGCGCAGGGCCGGGCGGTCCTGGTCCAGCCGTACCTGAGCGGGGTCGACGTGACGGGGGAGAGCGCGCTGCTCTTCGTCGGGGGTTGCTACAGCCACAGCGTCAGCAAGGCGGCGCTGCTGGCCGGCTCCGACCGTGACGTCGACGGCCTCTACCGGCCGGAGTCGATCTCGCCGCGGGTGCCGGATCCCGCTGAGCTGGCGGTGGCCCAGCTTGCCCTCGCCGCCGTGCCCGGCGGTCCCGAGCGGCTGCTCTACGCCCGGGTCGACCTGCTCCCCGGGCCGCAGGGGACGCCGGTGCTGCTCGAGCTGGAGCTGACCGAGCCGTCGCTGTTCCTGGCTCACGCGCCGGGGGCCGTCGGCCGGCTGGCCGACGCCATCGCCGAAGCCATCAGCAGGGCCGCCGCGGGTGACCGATGAGCAGTCCGACGACGGGGTCGGGCGGCCCCGCCTTTCCGGTGTCGCCCCGGCCGTGGGCCGGGGCACTATCCTTCCTGGGCCTGGCCGTGGCCGGGCTGATTGTGCTGGGAACGATCGAGGCGCGGTCCGGGCCGGTGCCGTTCTCCCTCGGTCTGCTGCTGGCGCTGCTTCCGGTGCCGCTGCTCGCCTTCGGGGTGCTGGGCCTCGACCGATACGAGCCCGAGCCGGTCCGGTTGTTGCTGTTCGCCTTCGTCTGGGGTGCGACCGCCGCAGCCCTTGTCGCGCTGCTGCTCAACACCGCCGACCTGCTGGCCCTGCGAGCCCTGCTGGACAACTCCACGGCCAACTATTTGAGCGCCTCCCTGGGCGCGCCGGTCATCGAGGAATGCGCGAAGGGGGCGGTCATCCTGGGCCTGCTCCGCCGGCGCCACCACGAGCTCGACGGCCCGATCGACGGCATCGTCTACGCCGGCCTGGTCGGCCTCGGCTTCGCCATGACCGAGAACGTCCTCTACTACTCCGCAGCCGCCATGCACAGCGGAGTGCACGGACTTCTCGGCACCTTCCTGCTGCGCGGGGTGATCTCGCCGTTCCTGCATCCGATGTTCACCGCGGCGACCGGAATTGGCCTGGGCTATGCCGCCATCGCCCGCAGCCGAGCCGGGCGGGTGGTGCCGCCGGTGATCGGCCTGGCGGTGGCCATGCTGCTGCACGGCATCTGGAACGCCGCTGCCACCGAGCATCACACGGTGATCGTCTACCTGTCGGTCATGCTCCCGGTCTTCGTGGCGATCCTCGTCGTGGCCTCGGTCGAGGGCCGGCGGATGCAGTCCCTGCTCAACCGGGTGCTCCCGACATACGCGCGGGCCGGCTGGCTGCGCCCGCCGGATGTGGTGATGCTGACCTCGATCGGGGCGCGACATCGCGCCCGGCAGGCCGTCCGCAGCGTCGCCGGCCGGCGCGCCGAGCAGGGGATGCGTGACTTCCAGGCGGCGGCCACCGAGCTGGCGCTACTGCACGACCGGGCGGAGCGCCGGCAGGTGGAGCCGGCGCAGTTCACCATCCGCCAGCAGGCCCTGCTGCGTCAGCTGGTCATGGCCCGCGACAGCTTCAGCGGACCGGCACCGACGGGTGCGCGCTGACCTGCGCCGTGCGCGGTAGATGCTCGGCAAGGCGCTCGCGCCCGGCGAAGAGCAGGTAGAGGGCGGCCAGCCACACTGCGCAGGCGCCGGCGACGTGCACCGCCACCAGGGCGACCGGCAGGTGCAGGAAGTACTGCAGGTATCCGACCACGCCCTGGGCCAGCTCGACTCCCAGCAGCACCACGGAAGCCCGCTGAGCCCGGACCGGCGCGCCGGTCGCCCGCAGGGCGACCAGGGTGGCCACCGTCAGTCCGATCAAGAGCATCACGGCGTCGGCGTGCAGCTGGCTCATCATGGCCGGGTCCAGCCCGGTCCGCCGGGCCGTCCGGTCTCCCGCGTGCGGTCCGCTGCCGGTGACGACGGTGCCTAGCGTCAGGACGGCTGCGGTCACAGCCACCAGCAGACCCAGCAGGCGGCGCATCTGCGGGTGGACGAGGACGCGGGTGCGGCCGGCGGGCTCGCCGGACCGGACATGGAGCGTCACCGCGGCGGCGATCAGCGCCATGGAGAGCAGGAAGTGCCCCGACACCAGCCAGGGATTGAGGTGCGTACGCACGGTGAGGCCGCCGAGTACGGCCTGGGCCACGATGCCCAGCAGCAGCGACAGGGACCACCAGACCAGGTCAGGGCGGCGCGGACGCCGGGCCAGGGTGGCAGCGATGCAGGCGGCGACGACGAGGCTGAGGGCGAAGGTGAGGCTGCGGTTGCCGAACTCGATCACGCCGTGCACGCCGTACTCAGCGGTGTTGACGTAGCTGGTCGGCGTGCAGCGGGGCCAGGTGGGACAACCCAGCCCCGACCCGGTGAGGCGGACCAGCGCGCCGGTCACCACGATGACCGCGTTGGCCACCACGGCCCCGAGGCACAGCCGCGTGAGGAATACGGGGGGGACGCGCGGGCCGGTCACGGCGTCGATGGTAGGCCGCGGCCGGCGTCCGCCGTCGGCTCGTGGCCGGCCGGTTGCCGACCGGCAGGGAAATAAGACACAATGATGTTGTGAAAACCGCTCTGCCGCCGGAAGCGGTGCTCGACGTCCGCACCCGGGACCGCGTTGTCGCCATGCTGGCCGAGGACGGCGCGGCGACCGCCACGCAGCTCGCCGCCCGGCTCCAGCTCAGCCCGGCGGCCATCCGCCGTCACCTGGATGCGCTGACCGCGGCAGGTCAGGTGGACAGCCGGGAGCGGCGGCTGCTCGGCGCTCGCGGCCGCGGCCGGCCGGCCCGTCACTTCACGCTGACCGACGCGGGGCGCGACACCCTGCCGCACACCTACGACGATCTCGCCGCGGCCGCGCTGCGGCACCTGGCCGCCCATGGTGGAGCGGACGCGGTGGAGCGGTTCGCCGCGGAGCGGGTCGCTGCGCTGGAGGATCGCTGCCGGGAGGCATTGGCCGAGGTCGCCGACGATCCGGTTCTGCGCGCGCAGGCCTTGGCCACGGCGCTGTCGCGAGAGGGCTATGCGGCCAGCTCGTCGTCGATGGCCGGCGGCGGGCAGCTGTGCCAGCACCATTGCCCGGTTGCGCACGTCGCCACTGAATTCCCGCAGCTGTGTGAGGCAGAGACCGGCGCCATCTCGCGCCTGCTCGGCTCCCATGTCCAGCGTCTGGCCACCATCGCCCATGGCGACGGTGTCTGCACCACCTACATTCCCGCCCCACCCCTTGCCGTGAGGATGTCCAAATGAGCACGATCGAGTCGACTCCGCCGCAGACCCCGTCCGCGGTTCTCACCCAGGACCAGCAGATCGAGGCCCTGTCGAGCTACAAGTTCGGCTGGGCCGACACCGACACCGCCGGCGCGACCGCCAAGCGTGGCCTGTCCGAGGCGGTCGTCCGCGACATCTCCGCCAAGAAGAGCGAGCCGGCCTGGATGCTCGAGCGGCGCTTGAAGGGCCTGAAGCTGTTCGACAAGAAGCCGCTGCCTACCTGGGGCTCGGACCTGTCGGGGATCGACTTCGACAACATCAAGTACTTCGTCCGGTCGACGGAGAAGCAGGCCGCGACCTGGGACGACCTGCCCGCCGAGATCAAGAACACCTATGACCGCCTCGGCATCCCCGAGGCCGAGAAGCAGCGCCTGGTTTCCGGCGTCGCCGCGCAGTACGAGTCCGAGGTCGTCTACCACCAGATCCGTGAGGACCTCTCCGAGCAGGGCGTGCTGTTCCTGGACACCGACACCGCGCTGCGCGAGCAGCCTGAGCTGTTCGGTCAGTACTTCGGCACCGTGATTCCGGTCGGCGACAACAAGTTCGCCGCCCTCAACACCGCGGTCTGGTCGGGCGGGTCGTTCATCTACGTCCCGCCGGGGGTTAACGTCGAGATCCCGCTGCAGGCGTATTTCCGGATCAACACCGAGAACATGGGGCAGTTCGAGCGGACGCTGATCATCGTCGACGAGGGCGCGTACGTGCATTACGTCGAGGGCTGCACCGCGCCGATCTACTCCAGCGACTCGCTGCACTCCGCGGTCGTGGAGATCATCGTCAAGAAGAACGCGCGCTGCCGCTACACGACCATTCAGAACTGGTCGAACAACGTCTACAACCTCGTCACCAAGCGCGCGATTGCCGAAGAGGGCGCGACGATGGAGTGGATCGACGGCAACATCGGCTCCAAGGTGACGATGAAGTACCCCGCCGTCTGGCTGATGGGCGAGCACGCCAAGGGCGAGGTGCTCTCGATCGCCTTCTCCGGCAACGGCCAGCACCAGGACGCCGGCGCCAAGATGGTGCACTGTGCGCCCAACACGTCTTCGACGATCGTGTCAAAGTCGGTGGCGCGGGGCGGTGGGCGTACGTCTTATCGCGGGCTGGTGCAGATCCTCGAAGGTGCGCACGGATCACGCTCGACGGTGAAGTGCGACGCCCTGCTGGTCGACCAGATCAGCCGCTCCGACACCTATCCCTACGTCGACGTCCGCGAGGACGACGTCTCCATGGGGCACGAGGCGACGGTGTCGAAGATCGGCGAGGACCAGCTGTTCTATCTGATGAGCCGCGGCCTGACCGAGGACGAGGCGATGGCGATGGTCGTCCGCGGCTTCGTCGAGCCGATCGCCCGCGAGCTGCCGATGGAATACGCCCTCGAGCTGAACCGCCTGATCGAGCTGCAGATGGAAGGAGCCGTCGGCTGACGATGGCGATTCCTCTCACCAGCAGCAGTCCGCTTACCAGCACGCCCGGCGCCTCGCTGGCCGGCGAGGTTCTCGGGTCGACGACCGGTTTCAGTACCGGCGACGCGCCGGCCGCGCCGCCCGGGTCGCATTCCCACGGTGGCCCGGCCCGGCCGCCCGGTGACGCGCGTCCCGAACGCCTGACGTCGCGTGATCCCGACGCCTTCGGCGTGCCGACCGGGCGTGAGGAGCAGTGGCGTTTCACCCCCATGGCCCAGCTGCGGCCGCTGCTGAGCGCCTTCACCCCCGACGGCAAGGTGCTCGTCGACGTGCAGGCTCCGGCTGAAGTGACCGTTGCCTGGGTCGACCGCACCGACCCGCTCGTCGGCGGCGTGCTCGCTCCGGCCGACCGGGTCAGCGCGCTGGCCATGGCACACGTCGGTCAGGCGCTCGTCGTGTCAGTCCCCCGCAACACGGCCGCCTCGGCGCCGGTCTTCCTGACGATGCGCGGGGAGGCCGGTACGGCGTACTCACACCTCGTCGTCGACGTGGCGGACGGTGCCGAGGTGACCGTCGTCATCGACCATGTGGGCTCGACGACGCTGGCCGCCAATGCGGAATTCCGCGTGGGCGCTGCTGCCGCGCTGACGGTGGTCACCTTGCAGGACTGGGATTCCGATTCCGTCCACGTCGAGGCTCAGGCGGCGCTGGTCGGCCGGGACGGCCGCTTCCGGCACGTCGCGGTCACCCTCGGCGGCAGCCTTGTCCGGCTCTCGCCAACCGTCAGCTTTGCCGGCCCGGGCGGGGACGCCGAGCTGCTCGGGCTGTATTTCGCCGATGCCGGCCAGCACCTGGAGCACCGCCTGTTCGTCGACCACGGCCAGCCGCACTGCCGCAGCCGGGTGACCTACAAGGGGGCCCTGCAGGGCGAGGGCGCGCACACCGTCTGGATCGGTGACGTGCTGATCCGGCCGGCCGGCGAGCAGACCGACACCTACGAGCTCAACCGCAACCTGGTGCTGACCGACGGCGCCCGCGCCGACTCGGTGCCCAACCTGGAGATCGAGACCGGCGAGGTCGCCGGCGCCGGGCATGCGTCGGCGACCGGACGCTTCGACGACCAGCAGCTCTTCTACCTGCAGGCACGGGGAATCCGCCCGGACGAGGCCCGCCGGCTCGTTGTCCGCGGCTTCTTCGCCCAGGTGATCAGCGCGATCAAGGTGCCCGAAGTTGAGGGCCGCCTGCTCGCCGCGATCGAGGAGGAGCTGGGCCGGGTGGGCGCATGAGCGGCTTCGTCCGGGCCTGCCGGGTCGACGACGTGCCGGAGCTCGGCACCCACCTGGTCGAGATCGACGGCACGCCGGTCTGCGTCGTTCGCAGCGGCGGTTCCGTCTATGCGATCAACGACATCTGCTCGCACGCTGATGTGTCGCTGTCCGAGGGCGACGTCGAGGACACCACGATCGAATGCTGGCTGCACGGGTCGCGCTTCGACCTGCTGACCGGGCGGCCGACCGGGCTTCCGGCGACCCAGCCCGTTCCGGTATATCCCACCAAGATCGACGGCGACGAGATCCTCGTCTGCCTCAAGGAGAGCTGACGCAGTGGCCACCCTGGAAATCCGCGACCTGCACGTCACGATTGCCGGTGAGGCGACCGGCATCGAGATCCTCAAGGGCGTCGACCTGACCGTCAGGGCCGGCGAGACCCACGCCATCATGGGGCCCAACGGCTCCGGCAAGTCGACGCTCGCCTATTCCATCGCCGGGCACCCGAAATATCAGGTGACGAGCGGTGAGATCCTTCTCGACGGCGCCGACGTGCTGGCGATGACGGTGGACGAGCGAGCCCGGGCCGGGCTGTTCCTGGCCATGCAGTATCCGGTGGAGATCCCCGGTGTCTCCGTGGCCAACTTCCTGCGTACTGCCATGACTGCGGTCCGCGGGGAGCCGCCGAAGCTGCGTACCTTCGTCAAGGAGCTCGACGGGGCGATGGCGGCGCTGGAGATGGACAAGGAATTCAAGACCCGCAACGTCAACGAAGGCTTCTCCGGCGGGGAAAAGAAGCGGCACGAAATCCTGCAGTTGGAGCTGCTCTCCCCCAAGGTTGCCGTGCTCGACGAGACGGACTCCGGGCTGGACATCGATGCTCTGAAGGTCGTCGCCGAGGGGGTCAACCGGGTCCGCGCCACCGGCCGGACCGGCACGTTGCTGATCACCCACTACACGCGGATCCTGCGCTACATCGTGCCCGACTTCGTGCACGTCTTCATCGACGGCCGAATCGTCGAGCAGGGCGGGGCCGAGCTGGCCGAGCGGCTGGAAACGCGCGGCTACGAGCAGAAGGCGTCGTGACCCTCGACGTCGCCCGGGTGCGCAAGGACTTCCCGATCCTGGACCGGACCGTCCGCGACGGCCGGCCGCTGGTCTACCTCGACAGCGCCAACACATCGCAGAAACCGCGTCAGGTCATCGACGCCATGACCGACTTCTACGAGTTGCACAACGCCAACATCCACCGGGCCAGCCACCAGCTCGGCGAGGAGGCCACCGAGGCCTACGAAGGCGCCCGAATCAAGGTCGGGCAATTCCTGGGGGCGGCCGACGAGACCGAGATCGTGTTCACCAAGAACGTGTCCGAAGCCATCAACCTGGTGGCGTACGCGATGAGCAACGCCGGCTCGGCGGGTGCGGCCGCCGAGCGCTTCCGGCTCGGCCCCGGTGACGAGATCGTGATCACCGAGATGGAGCACCATTCCAACATCGTGCCGTGGCAGTTGCTCTGCCAGCGGACCGGCGCGACTCTGCGCTGGCTCGGTGTCACCGACGAGGGCCGGCTCGACCTGACCCATCTCGAAAGTGTGTTGACCGATCGCACCAAGCTGCTCGCCCTGACCCATCAGTCCAACGTGCTGGGCACCGTCAACCCGGTCCGGCAGATCGCCGATGCGGCTCATGCCGTGGGGGCGCTGGTGCTCATCGACGCGGCCCAGTCCGTCCCGCATCAGCCGGTGGACGTGGCTGAGCTGGGCGCGGACTTCCTCGGCTTCACCGGTCACAAGATCTGCGGTCCGACCGGCATCGGTGTGCTGTGGGCCCGCCGCGAGCTGCTCGAGGTGATGCCGCCGTTCCTCGGCGGCGGCGAGATGATCGAGACGGTGTCGATGGAGGGCTCGACCTTCGCTCCGCCGCCGCACCGGTTCGAGGCCGGCACAATGCCGATCGCCCAGGCGGTGGGTCTGGCCGCCGCGATCGACTATGTCTCCGACGTGGGGCTGGATGTCATCCACGCCCATGAGACGGAGCTGCTGGCCTACGCCCTGCCGGCGCTGCAAGCGGTCGACGGCGTACGCGTCCTCGGGCCGACGGCAGCGACCGACCGGGGGTCGGCGATCTCGTTCGTCCTCGACGATGTCCACCCGCATGACGTCAGCCAGATCCTCGACGCCGCCGGGATTGCCGTCCGGGCCGGCCACCACTGTGCCCGGCCGCTGCACCTGCGCTACGGCGTGCCGGCCAGCACCCGCGCCTCGTTCTACCTCTACACGACGACCGACGAGGTCGACGCGCTGGTGGCCGGGCTGCACGCGGTGAAGAGGTATTTCCGGTGATGCAGCTGGACGCGCTTTATCAGGACATCATCCTCGACCACTACAAACACCCGCACCACAAGGGTTTGCGCGATCCGTACGACGCCGAAGTGCACCACGTCAACCCGACGTGCGGCGATGAGGTGACGCTGCGGGTGCGCCTGGACGGCGACCGGGTGGCCGATGTGTCGTATGACAGCCTCGGCTGCTCGATCTCCCAAGCGTCGACCTCGGTGCTGACCGACCTCGTCATCGGCAAGCCGATCGACGAGGCGATGACGGTGCAGCAGCACTTCCTGGCGCTGATGCAGAGCAAGGGCGCCGACGGCGACCCCGATGACACCGTGCTCGAGGATGCGGTCGCGTTTGCCGGCGTGTCGCGCTACCCGGCCCGGATCAAGTGCGCGCTGCTGGGCTGGATGGCCTGGAAGGACGCGACGGCCCAGGCGGTCGACGTCACCGCAACGGAAGGGAATTCCCGATGAGCCAACCCGTTACCAAGGCCAGCATCGACGATGTCGAGGAGGCCATGCGCGACGTGGTCGACCCCGAGCTGGGCATCAACGTCGTCGACCTCGGACTGGTCTACGGCCTGCACGTCGACGACGCCAACGTGGCCACGGTCGACATGACACTCACCTCGGCCGCCTGCCCGCTCACCGACGTCATCGAGGACCAGACCCGCTCGGCGCTGACCGGCGGCCCGGGGCCCGGCCTGGTCAGCGACTTCCGGATCAACTGGGTGTGGATGCCGCCGTGGGGTCCGGACAAGATCACCGACGACGGGCGCGAGCAGCTGCGGGCGCTCGGCTTCAACGTCTAACCCCAGCCCCGTCCCAGCCACCCCAACCGGCCACCCGGCAAAGATCCAGGGCCTGAGAAGTCCAGCCCTGGCTGGACCAACGAGGCCTGGATCATGCTGCGGGCGGCTGGGAGCTGCGGTCAGATGGCGCCGCTGAAGGTGTCGCAGCTGCTCGGGCGCCCGGTGGTGTAGCCGGTCATGAACCAGTGCTGCCGCTGCGCCGACGACCCGTGGGTCCACGATTCGGTGTTGACCCGCCCCTGGAATTCCTTTTGGATCCGGTCGTCCCCGACGGCCGCCGCGGCGTTGAGGCCGTCGGTGATGTTGGTATTGGTCAGCGTGGTGAAGAATCCGGTGGCGACGGCGTGGTTGGCCCAGGCCCCGGCGTAGCAGTCGGCTTGCAGCTCCAGGCGGACCGAACCGCTCTGCGGGCCCTGCTGGCTGCCGGCTACCTTGCTGGTGGTGCCGAGCAAGTCCTGAACGTGGTGGCCGTACTCGTGGGCGACAACGTATGCCTGAGCGAAGGGCCCGCCCGTGGCGCCGAACTTGGTGCGCAGGTCGTTGAAGAAACCCAGGTCGAGATAGACGTGGTCGTCGGCCGGGCAGTAGAACGGCCCGACGTCGGAGGTGGCCGGGCCGCAACCGGTCTGCGCGGACTGGGTGAACAGCTCGGTCGGGGCGACGGTATAACCCTGGACCGTGCCGGACCAGTACTTCTGGACGCTGTTGACGATGCCGACAATGCGGCAGTCCGCGTCGCGGTTGGCGTCGGCGCCGGTCCGGCAGCGGGTGGCGAGGTCACTGGTGGCGACGTTGCCCTGCTGGGTGGCCGTGGTCGACGTGTCAGTGCCGCCGGTGCTACTGCCGCTGTTGCCGCCGCCGAGGCCGCCGAACACCAGTGCCAGAATCAGGCCCAGAATGCCCAGGCCGCCGCCGCCGACGGTCATCCCGCCGCCGGGGATGCCGCCAAAGGCGCCGCCACCCCCGCGCCGATCCTGGACCTGGGAAGCGTCAAGGCCCACGTTGTCGTTGAACGTCATGTTGACCGCCAGGTGAGCTCCGGCGAAGCGAGCTCGCCGGTGCGAATGTCGAACCGCTGTTACCCTTATTTTTGTGACTCGAACGAGCTGATGCCGGCCCCGTTCCCGCCGCCCAGCGGCGGGCGATGGCCGCTGCCCGCATCCTCGAACGGAGTTTACGTTGATCACCGCCACCGCGCTGGAGCTTCGGGCGGGCTCGCGCATCCTGCTCACCAATGCCACATTGCGCGTCCAGCCCGGCGATCGGATCGGCCTGGTCGGACGCAACGGCGCCGGCAAGACCACCAGCCTGCGGGTGCTGGCCGGCGAGGCTCCGCCGCACGGCGGCACGATCGAGCGGCGCGGCGAGGTCGGCTACCTGCCTCAGGACCCGCGCACCGGCGACCTCGACGTCACCGCCCGCGACCGGGTGCTGTCGGCCCGCGGGCTCGACGTGCTGCTGCACGACCTGGCGAAATCCCAGCTGGCTATGGGCGAAGTAGTCGACGAGGCCGAGCGCGACCGGGTGATCCGCCGCTACGGCCGGCTCGAGGAGACGTTCGCGTCACTCGGCGGATACGCCGCGGAGAGTGAAGCGGCCCGGATTTGTGCAAATCTGGGCCTGGCCGACCGGGTGCTGGGGCAAGCGCTGCGTACGCTCTCCGGGGGCCAGAGACGCCGGGTCGAGCTGGCCCGCATCCTGTTCAGCGACGCCGAGACGCTGCTGCTGGACGAGCCGACCAACCACCTCGATGCCGACTCGATCAGCTGGCTGCGCGACTTCCTGCGCGGCCACCAGCGGGGCCTGATCGTGATCAGCCACGACGCCGACCTGCTCGCCGCGGTCGTGAATAAGGTATGGCATTTTGACGCCAACCGGGCCGAGGTCGACGTCTACAACATGGGGTGGCAGACCTACCTGCAGCAGCGGGAGACCGACGAGCGCCGGCGGCGGCGGGAGCGGGCCAACGCCGAGAAGAAGATCGGCACCCTGATGACGCAGGCCGACAAGATGCGCGCGAAGGCGACCAAGGCCAAGGCCGCGCAGTCGATGCAGCGCCGCGCGGAGCGGCTCTCGGCGGGCCTGGCCGATGTCCGGGTCGCGGACCGGGTGGTGCGGGTGCGCTTCCCGTCGCCGGCGCCGTGCGGGCGTACCCCGCTGACCGCCGAGGGGTTGTCCAAGTCCTATGGGTCCGCGGAAGTATTCACCGACGTCGACCTGGCCGTCGACCGGGGCGCCCGAGTGGTGGTGCTGGGCCTCAACGGCGCCGGGAAGACCACCCTGCTCCGTATCCTGGCCGGCCTCGAGCGGCCCGACACCGGCTCGGTCGCGCCGGGGCACGGGCTGCGGCTGGGCTACTACGCCCAAGAGCACGAGACGCTGGACACCGACCGCAGCGTGCTGGAGAACATGCGGGCCACCGCGCCGGCCGCGACGGACGGCGAATTGCGCCGGATCCTGGGCGCCTTCCTCTTCAGCGGAGACACCGCCGACCAGCCGGCCGGGACGCTGTCGGGCGGCGAGAAGACTCGGCTGGCGCTGGCGGGTCTGGTCTGCTCGTCGGCCAACGTTCTCCTGCTCGACGAGCCGACCAACAACCTCGACCCCGCCTCGCGCCAGCAAGTGCTCGACGCCCTGCGGACGTACTCAGGGGCCATCGTGCTGGTGACCCATGACGAGGGAGCCGTCGAAGCGCTGCACCCGGAGAAGGTCATCCTGCTGCCGGACGGCGTGGAGGACTCGTGGAGCGCTGACCTGAGCGATCTGGTAGCGCTGGCCTGAGTCACCACGCCATCGTCACCAAGCCGTCCGCAGCACCGCTTCCAGGGTCACCGCTCCCAGCGCTCCGGCGCCGACCAGCCACAGCGGCGTGCGCGTCGAGTCCTCGCCCCGTCGTTGCGGGGCGACCGCGGCGACCAGCAGCCAGGGGAAGTACGGCACCCAGGCGTGCTCCATCTCCCCCCGGGCGAGACCGGCCCCGACGGCGAATCCCACCGCCAATCCGGCGCCGACGAGGAACGGCCAGCCGGGACTACGGCGCATCTTGCGCGCGCTCGCGACGACGGCGGGACCGCAGGCCAGGATGAGCACGACCAGGCTGACCAGCCCCCACACCACGGCCGAGCGCTGCGGTTCCACGCGTTCGGAGAAGTCTGCCTGCGCGGCGGTCAGCCCGGCGGCCCAGGAGAAGCCGGCCGCCTGCGCCAGCGCCAGCGGCGCCAGCGAGGCTATGCCGGTCACGATGACGAGCAGCGGCCGCCGGCGGACGAAGTAGACGCACACCACCGAGAAGGCCAGCCACGGCGTCGCGTAGGAGAAAAGCGCGGCGAGTCCGACCAGCAGCCCGCTGATGACCGCCCACCCGGCGCCCAGAGCGCGGCGCCGCGGCTCCGACGCCAGAACGCCGGCTGCGACCATGCCGGCGGCGAGCGTCGAGGTCACCGCGTCCATGCTGACGGCGA
>JAABUW010004428.1_pt1 | contig 19100 bp, 19 predicted proteins | sample 5560081 | NCBI WGS metagenome assembly JAABUW01 (sample SAMN10711882, study PRJNA513363) | rock metagenome | isolation source: Antarctica rocks | place: Antarctica: Victoria Land, Knobhead sud
CCTCTCCTCTCATAACCCACCCCAAATACGTCTACCTTCCAATCTCCCCTTCCACCCCCACTCCTCTCGCTCCCAAGGCATATATCAACACACCACCCCATCCACCCCCATGCACAAAACCCACAACCGGAATCAGCGACATCCTACAAGCCCCAAACATACCCGCCAACCACGACATGCCTTCAAAAACCACCCTGCCCATATCGTACTCGGAATGAGGGAAGACGAGCTTGGAAAAGTCTCTCGGTGCCGAGATGAATGGGATTTGGAATAGGAAAAGGATGGGGTCCGCCAAGTGCTCTCCCACGCCACCCTGCATGTTGGAAAAAGGGAGAAAAGCATACAGCAGTCAGGCTTCCCAGATCGTCACCGATTTCAGTGCTTCGGTGGCAGAGCGGATGGGTTGGAGTGTTCTTTGGTCTGTGGCTGTATGTGGGAGGGTGGGTTTATGATGGGATTTGACGGAAGATATAATTGATTGGAAGGCGAGAGGGATAAGACATGTGTTTCAATTATTGCTATTAGCGAAATTCATCAGCAAAATTCATCTAGCTTAGGTGATGTTTGCAAGGTATTCAATCTGTGCGTGACACAGCTTCCATGCCACTTGTCCTCCTCTCGCATGAAGGCCCTAACCATCGACACTTGCCGTGTAAAGCGCGACCTGTGCACAGCTGGACGGTAGTGCAACGTCAAGCCCGTAGTAGAGCCAGAACAGTTGCGGCACGCCGTGCCACCAGTCGCAAGCTACACGTTCAATTAGCCACTTGCGAATTGTCTGTTCAAGGGTGTAATGACCTAGCCAGCCAATGAAGCCTCCATCCGTCTCGTTCCATTGCAGGCCAGAGGCGTTGAAGAAGAAGCCTTCGGAGCCGTAACCGGTATCGATCATGGCGAATTCCCACGCTGCGTTTGTGGTCAGTGGTAGGTCTGGCGGCGAGGGTCTTCAAATTGGAGGGGAGATTGACATACCGGCGTAGTTGTTATCGTTGCCCATTTGCATGCCCCAGGGGAATGCGGTGTCATAGTCGAATTGCATGTATGTGCCGTTGAGGAAGGCTTTGGAGGCGAAATCGATAGGACCGAGGGTCACGTCATTGAAGCCGGCGCCTGGTTTTGGTCAGCTTTCTTGCTCATTGCAATGTTGTAGCGTGCAAGATGGTGCGATTCTCTACCGGTATGGAATCCGCTGACAAAGAGGCCGTTCTTGTCTTCGTTGCCGTCACCGAGGACCTGGGTGATGAGGTAGGAGTCATCTATCGGAATTTCCGGAATATCTGGCAGTGTTGTGGTTGTAGTTGCAGTGGTGGATGTAGTGACTGGAGTGGTTGTGTTGGTAGTATTGGTAGGATATGTTACGGCAGAGGCAAGGGCCAAGGGCACAGCCAATAGAGCGAGGATCGATGGATGGTGCATTGCGGAGGCCTGAATGAATACAGGGTTGTGATGTTGACGTGGGCGGCAATGAAGTGTAAAGGGCGAGAAACACGAGGATGGGAGATTTTGAAGTTCGGAGTGGTAGTGTTGAATCGAGCGTGGAAGGGACGATGTTTATGAAGCACCGCAACAAACCTCACCGCCTATGGCAATGACGCCTGGTCTCGTATCCACGGGTGAGACTCAGTACCAGGTACGTGCATAAAAGCACTAACAACATCATGCTATGGCCATGCAAGGAAACGTATCTTGGGCACCACGTTTCATTCGTGCATTAAATTGGGGCTCACGTATGGGATATGCAGAGAGCCGCAAAAGTCCGCAGGAGCGCTTTTCGTAAACACGGATGAGGCAAGCGATGCATACAGACGAATGTAGCTCAACCAACTTAAGCTCTGGAGCGTTAGCTTGGACAGTATTCGTCACAAACTCTCATCCTGTGTCTCAATTTAATAGAGAGATTGAGCAGTACCACAGGGTTACCCGGCACATTTGCTTCGAAGATGGTGCTATGCATTCGCACTGGAAGGGCATATCCCGCGTCTTTCGTATCAACGTCTTGACGGACGGGACCCATATGGTCGGGCTGTGGTTACCCGGTGGAATGTATTGCTCAGGCGTATGACACTGAAATTTACCAAGATCGTTTCGATTTTAGCAGCAAGGCTTACTTAGGGTGGAGAGTAAGTTATCCACAAGTATGGACCAGGAGACGTTCGCATGCTGTTTGCAGCTTGGTGGAGGAATACCTGCGAGCAGCATGAGTCGGCTGATGCTTTTGACGTTGATCGCATGCAGCTTCTAGACGAGACGAATGCTTTTGATTGTCACTACCGACGTCAATTCACCAGTCCCCATGCCTTGTAACGTTTCACAGCGAAGGGACAGTTTCATCAGAATATAAAGGGGTGCTGGAGGCTCGGCGAATCTTATCTTATCTCATCTATTCTAGCGTGGCCGAGAATTAGCCTTGACGAGTCATCAGTCGCCCTACCCTCAGTGCCTCACAATGGACGTTCTTCGCAATACCGAACAGCACTGTCCGCTCCCCACCTCTCTGTCCCTTTTTCGACAATTGCTATCGACTACTGTGGCCCCATCTGCCAGTGGATAGTCGTATGGGCTGTCTCCACCAATTGAGACATAAGAGCCATGGCTCCCAAGCCCTTCTCCTCTCGCCTTCGTTCTGTGAGATCTGAGCAGCAACCCTCAAGAACCCGTACAGCTGGCAAACGTGTCTCGTACCGGGAGCCAAACTCTGACAGCGACGAGCTTGATGAACCGCTAAGCCAAGATGACTACGAGCCCGTCCCCTCGCCACCATCAAGGCCCCCAAGACCCACCCGACGTAGATCTGCCCGGACCCAAAGCGCAAAGACTTCAACGAAACGTAAGGCAGCCTACCTTCCCAGACAACCATTGGGCGGCGCAAAGAGGACCAAGACCAGCCACAGTCAGAAGGCTGCAAAGCAAAAGGAGGAGGACAATGCAGCGATCCAATTGACTGGAAAGACAATGCCATGGAATACTCTACCATATCAAATACTTGTGTCCGTTTTCGAGTATGCCTCTTGGCCGTTGGTAGCGAATGCTATTACGCCGCTGCCCTCTATTTCTTGGCTACTCGGTACAGCGCTATGCTGCAAAGCATTCGCCGAGCCAGCACTATCGGCCCTCTATTACTCGCCGCCTCTCGCCCGTAAGGCCCCTTTGTATTACATCCCGCCATGTCGCTATTCTCCACCCAAGATGGGTCTTCACGAATGAAAAGTGTGCTAACTTTGGGTCCTAGCTCCAACTCGAGCCAAAGCTCTCATCAACCACCTGACTACCCGGGATGAATCCTGGACCATCAATTATGTAGCGAAGATAAAATATCTGGACGTCGAAGCTTCGAGTATGTTGCAACATAAGTATGCGGGACAGGATCCGGTGGAACTAGGAACACTTGTCGCCCTCACACCCCAGCTACGAGGAACATGCATTCATCGTCTTGCGGATAACCCCAAGTATCGAATTGGTGCTCACAGCCGAACAATGGTGGCGGGGAGACCAGCATACCAGGCGTCGTTGTTCACGGCTCTGCAGGAAAAAGGAACAATGGTACAAGAATGGACCTGGAACCAATTACTGGCTAAGCAAAGCTGTCGTCTCGCGAATATCAAAGACATTCACGCAACGCCTCCATTCCAGACCCTTCGGAAGCTGTCACTAGTGAATTACGAGGATGGACCGCTCGAGAAAGGCCGCCGTCGCGAAGAAATCCTTGTGGAGGCACTCAGGCTATTGCCGGCCTTGACAGACCTGATATTCAGGATGTCTACTATTGTCAATACTCGCTTGATGCCCATGTTACCAGATCACCTTCAAAGGCTTGAGATTTTTGACTGTCCGGCCTTGGAGTCACCAGACTTAAGCAGCTTTTTGGTCGCAAAGGGCAGAAGGCTCCAACAGCTGACCTTAGACCATAATAACTCTCTCAATTTGTCCTTCTTGGTAAATCTAGCACTGCATTGTCCCCAATTGAAATCATTAAAAATGGACCTTCGATATTTCAATACCTTTTTCACAATCCGGGATGTTGAGGCAAAGTACGATCGACTTCTTTCTGAGGGCGAGGCTCCTTCCTGGCCACCAACCTTGCAGAGCCTTGAGCTGTTTCATTTGCGGAGATGGAGCCTTACTACGGCAGAGCTATTCTTTTCTTCCCTGACAGATGCATCTCGGACTCTAGGGCAGCTGCGTCAGCTGAGGATAAAAGCTAGTCTGGACGAGAGTGGCTGGCGAGATAGAATTGGGTTTCGCGACAAATGGACCCAACGTTTACAACATGTGTTTCTCAGAAAGTCGTCCCCGCCAAATCCGCATCTGAAGACCCTTGCAGCCTTCAAAGCATACAAGAGGCAGCAAAGCGAGGGGCACAGTAGCAGTCCGCTTGTTGATCGATCCAAAGGCTCAGAGGCAACTGGCACGACCAAACAACATTCACCGATGCATAAGGGTAATGCCCGAATGAGCCGTGTAGAGATTCCTCACGCCATTACAAATACAGACGAAAGTGACAGCGATGCCCCACTCTCCAAACTCCGTCGGAGCACCAGAGCGAAGCCGCTTGCGGCCGATGTCTATACCCTTTCCGACAGCTCTCCAAAAGCAACAAAGCCGCAGCGTCGCCGGCGCCGACAACGGAGGGGCTCTAACGATTCATCCAGCGAAGACTCGGCCATTGATGACGACGGAGTGGATCGAACTACGCCACGGAGTTTTTCCGAAGATGCAGAGATGCCGGGCGAGGTACAGGGGATGTGCGATGTTGTGGATGTTTTGATCGATAATTTGAGACCTACTGAGGAGCAGTTTGATGAGAATGACTTTTTGGATGAGGAGGTTAGTGGGGATGAGGATTGGAATGGGGATGATGATATGCCTGGTGATGGGTATGCGTGGTAGGGTTTATGATAGGGGAGTTTACCATGGAGTAACGCCTGTATGACTACTTGGTAGGCGATGGGGGGATGTGACTTATCGCACTGGCGTATTGTGTCGTCAGGCAGGTATTTAGAGACAGGGGATCACGGGAATGGTAGGAATAAAGGCTGTCGCGGTGCTATATCGAAGCACGACAGGTGTACAACAACGTGTTTGTCATATTGGCATTAACGTGCCAATAATTACATGATTACTTCAGAGGATCGGTTTGGCAATAGCGTTGCATGAGGCAATTACGCGCTCCGGATTTAAGTTAAGGAAGAATCCTGTCATGTCGCATTCGATGTGAGGCTACAATGAATGCTGGTACCGATACAAATCTATCCTCTGCAATTATCCTTCTTGAGGAAAATTAGACTTCCTCGTGCGTCAACCATTCAATATGCTGATCTGAGAATCGAAACCCTGCCAGAGTGACATTAATCATCGTCTCGGGATCCAAAGGGCGGAAGATCTGCTGCCGTATCTCAGTTGGCATATGGCGGAATGGGCCTCGTAATCGCGCACCAAGGTTCGTGAAATTGTTAAAGAAAGGTGGCCAAGGCGCAAGATGTGGGTGCATAGTGCGGCGAAGTGGTTGAGGCAGGAAACCTCGATCCACCCTCGACGGATCAGTCGCATGGTCCATGGAATCGAAAAAGCCATGGCGCGGCCATAAAATGATGTCTCTGAGTCGTGTTGTGGGAATCGCATCAGCGACGCCGACGTGGCGCAGAAGATGCCAGCAGGCTGCGACGAGGGAGGGGAAGTCATGGAGCTCGAGGCGGCTGAGGATGTTGAGCATGATTTCGATGGGGAGTTGGTAGATTGGAAGGGCGTAGAGCTGTTGGAGGTCGAGGCCGGCTTGGAAGCGCTCTTCAATCTTTGTGCCGCTTGCGGGGCGGTGGGGGAGGGTGGAGTGGGGCATCGTGGCTTGGGGTGGCTTGGGCGATGTGGTGCAGGAGCTGCCAGATGTGGTGGGAGATGTACCAGGAGAAGATGGCTAGAAGGATTAGGTAGATTGCGGTTGGTAGAAGGGAGCGTGGAAGCAGGTTGAGTATGTATGGGTCTAGGACTGTACCAATTTAGCATCAACGGGGTTTTCGACATAAAAGATTCTACTTACTGATGTCGACGTTTACAGGAGGCACATTTCGCATAAGAGTCTCGTTCGTGGTGAAATAGTCGGCTGCTGCGAAGACTTGGAGGAAGAGTAGTGAAGAGGAGCCAGCCAATAGCGAACGAGAGCCAGAAAAAGAATTCGGGGTGGGATCGAATTGACGTGATTCGGAGTAGGTCGCAAGTGATGTGATCAGCTCAGGAGTGCTGAATGTTTCTGACAACGAGTACGTGTTGAGAGTGAATGAGGTTGGTTGCTAGCTTGATAGTCAGCATGGGAAAAATGTTGGAGGCCTATAATTCTAATTCTACCATATTGGATGAGTTTGCCGTCAATCAGATGCAATACACAATTCAATGAGAAATTCGGAATCTGGAGGAATCTTACCGTAGCAGCCCAACAGATGCGTACTTCGTACCGCTGCTGTGGTCGTAATCTATCGAGCAGAAACCATGCTTCCGTGCCCTTTGGAGATAGCGAATTCGGAAAAGATGCAGATAGTTGACGACGTAGCTGTGTGTTCAGTGGAGACAAGACCTCTAGCCTGAGTGAATCGATGTTTGGTTGCTGTTGAGGGTTGTGGATGTCAACAGGTTCAGGTCCAAGAAAGATGACCTTTTCGACGTTGCCAAGGACTGGACTGCACCAGGCTAGGCTGTATATGCACGCCAGAAGCCGCATAGTTGGGCAAAGTCACCTCCGATGTACTGCAATAGATTGGTCGCACTTCTACAGCTACATGGTGCTTGAAGATAGCTAGAAAGGTGGCACCATCAGAAGCTCGGAAGTTGATATGCCTCCATACAACGACACAGTCTAGGCTATCTACGGTTAGATCTGTTGATCGCTTGCTTCGCGCCCGCGGTTGCCTTTGCAGGGGACAATAACAACACCCACGCAAATTCTCTGCACCAACAATTCCTCTCCCCACTCTTCGCCACTATCTCCCATATTACTTGTCACACCAAGACAAACACTACAGGGCATAGCCAGATCAAGCATCCAGTACCTTCATCATGAGAGAAGTCATCAGCTTGAACGGTGAGTCTCCACAAACACGCGCCTTTGCATCCGCAATGCCCTTCGATCGAAACACCAGTACAGATGCTGACAACGTCACGCGCACAGTCGGCCAAGCTGGCTGTCAGATCGCCAATTCTTGCTGGGAGGTGAGCTACACAACGTTCTTCACAGCAAACCCACAAATAGCGGGGCATTCACTCGAACTGTATCAAGGGCAAGGCTGAAATGTGGTGACAGCTCTACTGCCTCGAGCACGGCATTCAGGTATGTTCACGTCCTGTCCTTACACTCATCAATCTTTGCAGCTGCTATTGAGGTTTGCTGACGCGTTTGCCTCTTCCTCCAGCCCGACGGATACCTCACCGAGGAGCGTAAAGCAGCAGACCCTGATCACGGGTTTAGCACCTTCTTTTCCGAAACAGGTGCGTGATATTCAATGCCATATACGAATGATAATCCGTAAGCTGACGGGATATGACTCAGGCCAGGGCAAATATGTCCCACGTACAATCTACTGCGACCTCGAGCCCAATGTCGTGGATGAAGTCCGCACCGGCACGTACCGGAGCCTCTTTCATCCCGAGCAGATGATCACTGGCAAGGAGGATGCGTCAAACAACTACGCACGTGGCCACTACACTGTCGGCAAGGAGCTGATTGACCAGGTATTGGACAAGGTCCGTCATGTTGCAGACAATTGCTCCGGTTTGCAGGGATTCTTAGTGTTCCACTCGTTTGGCGGTGGAACTGGATCTGGATTCGGCGCTCTTCTCATGGAGCGCTTGTCCGTGGACTATGGCAAGAAGTGCAAGCTGGAATTCTGCGTTTACCCTGCTCCTCAAGTCGCCACGTCCGTTGTGGAGCCATACAACTCCATCCTGACGACCCATACCACTCTCGAGCACTCCGACTGCAGCTTTATGGTTGACAATGAGGCTATCTACGATATCTGTCGTCGCAATTTGGGTATTGAGAGACCCAACTACGAGAACTTGAACCGCTTGATCGCCCAAGGCAAGTCTCCTTCGCTGTTTATGCCAAGCCTTTGCTGATTCAATGATTCTAGTTGTATCGTCTATCACAGCTTCCCTCCGCTTCGACGGCTCTCTTAACGTCGATCTCAATGAATTCCAGACTAATCTTGTGCCCTATCCCCGTATCCACTTCCCACTCGTTGCCTACGCCCCAGTTGTCTCCGCCGCCAAGGCCTCACACGAAGCCAACTCGGTCCAGGAGATCTCGATGGCCTGCTTCGAGCCTAACAACCAGATGGTGAAGTGCGATCCTCGTAACGGGAAATATATGGCTACATGCCTGCTCTACCGCGGTGATGTCGTCCCCAACGATGTACACGGCGCCGTTGCCACCCTCAAGACCAAGCGCACCATCCAGTTCGTAGACTGGTGCCCGACGGGCTTTAAGATTGGCATTTGCTACCAGCCACCAGAGATGGTGCCCAACGGTGATCTTGCCAAGGTCAACCGCGCTGTGTAAGTTTTACAATGCCAAGTATGGCCGATGAAGTTGCTAACATTTCTTAGCTGCATGCTGTCCAACACGACCGCCATTGCCGAGGCTTGGTCTGCGCTATCGCACAAATTTGATCTTATGTACTCAAAGCGTGCATTTGTGCATTGGTACGTCGGGGAGGGCATGGAGGAGGGCGAATTCTCCGAGGCTCGCGAAGACTTGGCTGCTTTGGAGCGCGACTACGAGGAAGTCGCTACGGACTCTGCCGAGGGCGAGGAGGGAGCTGAAGCGGAGTATTAGGTGGTCAACGCCCAACCCTTAGCGCATACACATGCATCGATCTGGTCACATCAAATTGCTTTTAGTGGCCGGCGTCTAGAGCGGTGATTCTTTTCCTAGCGCTTCTCGTTCTTCGTGGCATGCAAATGTCTGACGAGAACATGTGGATGATTCAATGAAGAGCGATGGGGTGTTTATTATCAGTATATTAGATTGAGCAATGCAGATTCCAATTCACCTGTTTTTTCAAACTATGTACCTTGATGGTGCTCGCTGGTGACGCTCAAGTGCTTTTTATGCGGACGCGTCTAGGTCTTGGCACGGGCTCGATCTTCTTCCAGGCCGCTAAAGTGGTTACCCGTCGTTCTTATTTTGGGGGCAACAAGCTTACCCTATCTCACTCAATGGTAGCTCTATGATTGATCATAGATGATGGCAGACATTGAGAGCCAGCAGCGGGAGCTGCAGCAGCGTAAGCAAAGGTATCACTATTCAAAGCGCTACCACAGCTAATCCTGTTTATTACCAGAACACCCAAACCTTCACCTGAGCTCCGAGGAACGGCGGCTCTTCGGACAGCTCTTTTCCGCAGCAGACTCCGACAAGATCGGAGTAGTAACTGGGGAGGTCGCGGTCAAGTTCTTCGAGAAGACAAAGCTGCCACCAGATGCTCTTGGAGAGGTAGGTTGACAGGCATGAGAGGAGACCATGATTCGGACTGATGGGCTAATCTACGCAGATCTGGCAGATCGCAGACAGTGAGAATCGAGGACTACTCACACCTGCAGGCTTCGGCATAGTTTTGCGACTAATTGGCTATGCTCAAGCTGGGCGACCGGTCTCCGCAGAGCTTGCTTTGAAGCGTGGGTTGATTACAAGACGGTACGACAACATGTGAAGCTGATGGCGTGTTTTGTAGCTGGCGGACCTCTTCCAAAGTTCGATGGCATTTCGCCTTCCCCAGGGCCACCTCCGAGTGCCGCGCAGCCATTACAGGCTCAGAGTAGTGGTGGTCCCATCCGAGTACCTCCACTCACACCAGACAAGGTCACGCAGTATTCGTCCCTTTTCGAGGAGTCGGGGGCACAGAATGGCATGCTTTCAGGTCAATATATTTCCTCTGTATGACACGGGCAAACGAAGCTGAACATACCAAAGGAGAACACGCAAGGCAGATCTTCGAACGTGCCCAATTGCCCAACGATGTCCTGGGCCGCATATGGAATCTTGCAGATCGAGATCAGAAAGGACACTTAGGATTGGCTGAGTTCATAATCGCGATGCATTTGCTGGCATCTTACAAGAACGGGTCGATGCGCGCTTTGCCACAAATCCTACCTGCCGGTCTGTACGAGGCTGCGTCAAGACGAGGGCCGCCTAGACAGGTGGCCGGATCGCGGCCCACCTCTGACGGCGCGCCAGCATCGGCGATTCCAAGGCAATTCAGTGGGACTGGGTTCCAAGGACAGACATCACCGCCGAGCATTGGGTTTCAGGGCCAAAGACCATCGTCAAGATCGCAGACATTACCATTCCAGCAAGCTACCCCCACAGGAGACCAATGGGCTGTGAGTCCACAAGATAAAGCACAATTTGACTCGATATTTGCAACAGTCGATACACAAAACCGAGGCTTCATTACCGGAGAGCAAGCGGTAGGCTTCTTCAGCAACTCGAGATTGCCCGAAGATGCACTGGCGCAGATTTGGGATTTGGCTGATATCAACTCGGAGGGTCAATTGAATCGCGACCAATTCGCTGTAGCCATGTACCTCATCAGGCAGCAGCGCAGCAAACGAGATGGACGCGATGTTCTCCCGCAGAGTCTGCCACCGAACCTGATACCCCCTTCCATGCGTCGCCAGCCGATAGCGCCTCAGCAACCTACCGCTCCGGCCTTTGATAATGCTGCCAACATTACCGCTCCTAAGTCTGCATCCGAGGATCTCTTTGGCCTTGATGCATTCTCCTCAACTACGCCAGCCCCGGCAGCGCCGCTACAAGCTAAGACTACTGGCGACTCAATTTATGCAGCAACACCACCTCGATCACAGGCCTCACCTCCACCGCAACCACCTCAATTTCAGCAACAGTCGTCTCACTTCAAACCCTTCATCCCTTCATCGTCCTTCGGGCAGACCATGATGACTCCCCAAAGCACTGGAACAGCAAGCACCGCTAGTCCTTCGATGCAGAATAGAGCCCTTCCACCACAACAAAAGCAAGTCTCCGCGATGGATGATCTCCTTGGCGACAATGACCCCGAGGTCAGCAATAGACTAACCAATGAGACTTCCGAGCTTGCCAATTTGTCAAATCAAGTGAGCACACTGGGTGGTCAAATGCAGGAGGTCAAAACCAAACGGGGCTCTACAGAGCAGAACCTCTCACAGGCTCAGTCGCAGAAGCGCGACTTCGAGGGTAGACTCGGCCAGCTACGTTCTGCCTATGAGCAGGAGGTCAGGGAGGTTCAGGCACTTGAAGAACGTCTTAGGGCTTCGAGGAACGACACCACTAAACTCCAGCAAGAAATGGCCATGATTCAGGGGACGCATCAAGATCTCCAGAATCAACATAGTCAGATCGGCGAAGCCTTCAATATGGACCAGAATGAGAACGTGACTCTAAAAGAAAGAATTCGCCAGACCAATGCTGAAATCGCCGAGCTAAAGCCGCGAGTGGAAAAAATGCGATCAGATGCTCGGCAGCAGAAAGGCTTGGTGGCTATCAACAAGAAGCAGCTCGCTACGAATGAACAAGAACTTGAGAAGATAAGAGCCGAGCTGGCTGAGTCTGCCAGGGAGCATGAAGAAGCCAAGAGAGAGCTCGAGCAGAGTCAGCGGGACCTCGAGGTGGCATCTAAAGTTGTCACTGAGGCCCGTAGCCCGCCTGCAGCATCTCAAGCTGTCGCTGAAGCTCGTAGCCCAGCGGCAGCTGTTCCAGGGCCCCAAGCTGCAGTAGCCAGCCCTGCGCTGTCAAATGCCAGTATGAATCCCTTCTTTCGTCGACCCTCGAATCCTACGGGGACTGAGAGAGGCATTGCTTCGCCTTCCACCTCGCAAAACATGTCCTCGCCCAATCATAATGCCTTTGACAGCTTCTTTGGAGGACCTGCACTTGTCCCCTCCGCTGATGCTGTTGGGCGTCCACCAGCCACATCTTTTGGTAACGACGGAACAAGCGCCCCGCGCGAAGTACCTCAGCAGCAGATCCCGTCTCAAGCATCGTCAGAAGGACCCGGTATTCCCACTCCGTCTGGGTCTCCGCCACCATCGGCCTTCGGTGATTTACCTCCAAATGTTAGCGAACCGCCTCCCCCTCCCCAATCCCGGCAGATTACATCGAGCTTCCTGCCTATGCGACCAAATATGAAGCAGACTGGCTCGGACACCTCGTCGACAATGGCAATGGCCCCTGCTAGCCGTATGGGAGACCGATCTGAATTCGAGATTCCCACAGAGAGACAACTTTCCACGAATGAAACGCCGATCCCAGAGTCGCCAAAGCAGCACTTTGCAGAGATGGCTGCGAAGGCACCTCAGGCTGACACCCATCAATTCACACCACCATCTGCGGAGCATACCTCCTTTGCATCGAATGAGGGTATCAGCCACCAGGAAGCTGCTATCCCTGACGAGTACCAGCCTTCTGGAATGCCCAGCGCCACGCGTGACGTCCCAGGTGCTTTCCCAGGCGATGAGACGACACCTGAGCCGAGCCTCTATCAATCAACTCCACATAGCTCGAAGCTTGATCCTCGCGTTGATTCGATCCCTCGCTCTCAAGCTGCCAGTAGTGCTCCGGAAGTAGCACCAAGGCGCGACGACGATCCTTTTGGCATGTCCGGAAATGGCGCTCATAGCCCAGCCACTGCCAAGGACGACTTCGATTCGGCATTCTCTGGTTTTGGGAAAGGCAAGGAGCCGGAACGTACCGACGAGAGGATACCCGAGGCACCTAAGGCTCATGGAGAATTCCCTCCAATACAAGAGCTAGTTGCAGACGATGAGAGTGACAGTGACGAAGACCATGGGTTTGACGATGATTTCACCCGCCACTCTGCCAATCGCCCCACGGAATCTGGGCCGAATCAGGCTCTGCAGAATCCTCCAACAGCAAACGAGGGTCAGCTAGCGCCAATACGTCCTCCATTTGATACCATGAATTCAAGCACCAGCCAGCTGCCTACGCCTGGTGCTCAGATGTCGCCACCGACTTACGATCAGACCTTTAGATCGCCGTCTCAAGGGCCTGATCATCGCAAGGAATCCAACCAATTTCCTGCAGAGTACAGCGGACTCCTACCTTCGCGGGATGATCCCACTTCACCATCTACCTCGCCCCCACCATCTACCGCAACCATCCCGTCAAATATTGGATCAGCTGCTGGCATTGATCGAGGCCTCAACTACTTCGGCGGTGATAGCCCAGAGCATGCTGCAGGCCATGCCGTACCTGGTTCCTCATTCACTCAAGATCACTCACCAATGTCACCTGGTGCCTCCACTACAGCTCCGTATGCATACACACAGAATCCGCCACCAGTCCAGCAATCACAACCCTTCGGCCCAGCTGTCCCCACCAAAGCTCCCATCCACGACGACTTCGACGACGAATTCGCCGATCTCGAAAACGCCAAAGAAGAATCCGAGCACGGCGACGACTTCAACCCTTCCCACCGCAACGAATTCGAGGAATTCAATCCAACCTTCGACTCCCCCGCCGCGTCCCGGCACACAGCCCAATCCAGCAGCACATTCCCCTCCTCCGAGCCCTTTGCCGATTTCGAGTCTTCTATCTCCGGCGCCGGCTCCACCTCCCGCCCATTGGGGGCATCCTCGACGACGGAGACTCCATCTCACGACTGGGATGCCATCTTTGCGGGCCTCGACACGCCGCAAAGCAATGGCATACAGCCTGGTCCTCTACCGAGAGATTTCCCCAGCTCAGTTGCACAAGCGCAGCCATCAAATAAGGGGAAGCAGGTCGACGCAGGCGAGGCTAGGAGTGCGACAGCGCTACCGAAACCGGCATTGAATAGAATTATGACGGAGGATCCGGAGCAAGATGATCCTATTTTGAAGCGGCTGACTGGAATGGGATACCCGAGGGGAGAAAGTCTGCAGGCGTTGGAGAAGTTTGATTATAATCTTGATAAGGTGAGAGCCCTCCCTACCTTCGTCGCAAGACAAAGGGGATGCTGACGTGGCTGTGACAGGCTGCTGATTTCTTGACCTCGAAATAATTCGATCCCGTGAATACATGCGGACTTGAGGGGTGGACATGTACGTAATGTATTCTAGCGTGAAGGTCTGTCAGTGCATGAGATGTGTGCGTTAGGCACGATGTCCATATTTGATTTTCCTATGAGCGGTGCGAGAGCGAAGAGGCATTGTCGTTCAGCCATTTTTTCTAGCCATGGATAGCGGTTTTACATGAATGTGGCACCACCAAATTCTATTCCTTATATTGATGACGAATGGTTTTACTACTGTATCACACACAGTGCAGGCCTATATTTATTACAGGCTTCGGATAGCTACCAGAAGCTGCTAGCCTATGGTTACGGATTTGGACATGCTAAGCAACTACGAATTTTGCAACAGGGCCCGCTTTCATCGCTCATAAAACATGTCCAGATATGGGGGTTCTATTCCATATGTCTCGACGTATCCCTAATCATCGTGGATCAAATTGGTCGGTCTACTGCTCTAAGCTCGCTTAATTAGGCCATGCTTAGTATCTGTACGGCTCATACTGTCCAGGCGGGCGATGCTGCTGCTGCCCGGGCTGTTGTGTATTCGGAGGCGGTGGCGGAGGCGGTTGCCCGTAGCCTGATCCTGCTGGGGACGATATGCTCGATCCCATTAGATAGCTGTCGTGGGCCGAGTGTTCTGGAGTCTGCTGGTGTAGATTGTGGGATTGCTGACCTGGGTAGGCACTCGAAGACGTTGGACGCGGTGGGTACTGGCTCTGTGGTGCATCCAGTTGGTAGGGACCGGGACCTTGCTGGCTTGGGTGGGAGTTCATTGGTGGAGCGGGCGGGTAGGAATTGTAGCCGCCTTGGCTTTGTTGCTGAGAGCCATAGGCGGGAGTGTTCTGGGGTGGTGGAGGATAGTCATGCTGAGAGGGTGTGCCATAGCCGGTTTGGGGCTGAGAAGTGGGGTACTGTCCGTAAGCTGGTGGCTGGGGGTGTGATGGAGGTTGTTGACCGTATGCTGAGGTGGGTGGAGGCGGGTATGACTGGTTTAGGTTTGGCAGGCCATAGGCAGGTGTGGAGGATTGACTGGACGGTGGGCCGGGGAAGGATGGTTTTTGTGGATTGTAGCCACCTTGTTGGGGGCTGTACTGGTTGCCTCCAGATATTTGTGTATCTTGTGGGGGCTTGATGTGATCGTGCTGACCGTGGTGAAGGGTAGGTTGACTAGACGATTGATACTGTTGAGCATATGTTTCATGTGATGTCGGATACTGCTGTCCATACGGCGGTGCTCCAGACGTGGTTGTACTAGCCAGGCTTCCCTGCGATGAGTTGTAGTTAGGAGCATAGCTATTGCCTGCTCCAGGGTGCGTTTGTGAGCTCTGACCATGTGACATGCCTGAACCTCCGTATTGGTTTGGAGTCTGCATCTGTTGCTGCGGGCCCAAATGCTGTACGCTAGAGACACCGTAGGGATAAGCAACCTGTGGCTGCAGCTGATGCTGTACGCCTGAAGAGGCAGGTTGGTTTGAGCTGTGCTGGCTGGGGGGTTGGTATGATGCTGGAGGGGCCTGGCCTGAGTAGCCTCCGCTGCTAGATCCATGTCCGCTGGATGAGTAACCATAGCTGTTTCCCTGGTTCTGCGGGTATCGTTTAGCACCGAGAGTGGTAATGGAAGAATCTCTGAACCTACAGAGGAGCCATGATGACCACCTAGAAAGCCCATAAGACCGCCTGATTGCCCACTCGACGACTGTTGACTTGACTGCTGTTGCTGTGGTTTGCTCGGTTTTCCACCATCCAACAGGCTGCCCACAAGCTGTCCTGCCAGGCCCCCAAACCCTCCTCCAGATCCACCACCACTGCCACTACCACTGCCACTATGACCACCTTGTGAGCCTCCGCCAAGGAAAGAGCTAGCCAGGCCTCCAAGGCCAGAGGAGTTCTGTGGCTTATGCTTTCCGCCCGTTATAGCGTTCATCGCCAAATCCTACATCACCAACATCGCTGTCAGCGTCCTCCGCCCTATGTTGTTCACCAAGCAGTGCGGGCTTACCCCAAGTAGACTGCGATCAGTCTCGATCACATTCCCGTGCTCATCTCTCAGTGGCGCACTGCGTTCCATCTGCAACCCTTCGTTCTGAGCTGGTTTCGAGAAAGGATCTGCATGCTGCTGCGGCGTGGGGTCTGGAGTGGGGACTGAGAGCGCTGGTTGTGTAGGAACATCCCATTGTGAGTGACCGGTCGCGCGCTGGACGTAATAGTATTTTCGTGACTGGCCCTCCCATTGTGCGAGCCTGGACATTGAACGGATCAGCTGTCTGATATGTATGAGGTGGTTTGTGAGTGCCATGCTCACCAGCCATCAGGGAGAGAGGGGGGACCGTCATTGGGCCCTTCTTGGTTTGAGGACGTCGATGGAGATGTCATGGTAGCACTTCAAAAGGTAATAGGCCCAAAGACGGTGCAACTTCTGGTGAAGGATACTTTTGATTATGGGCTTTGGAGGGAGTCAGATAATCTAGAGCGCCAAGAGAGATTCGTGGCTGTGTACGCCACACAGGCGCAGTAGTACAATATATAGAACTACACGAATTCAAACCAGGCGAATCTATCTCGAAGTGGCGTACGATGTTGAAACAGCATAGCCTTGTATTCAATCTGGACTTCAAGTCAAGAGACCGAGAGCAACCCATCATCCATTTCGTGACTAGCTTCCTTCTGGGATATGTTGTGGAACATATCCTCCTTCTGCATTGGCCGTGTGTGGCATCAACGCAGGCTTAAGAAGTAGTGAATGTTCTGCAGGATGGGCTCCTTGGTGAATTCAAGTACGAAGATATTTCTCTCCGTAGGAATCTTTACGGCCAATTTATCCTTGATATCAGGTCTCCTTCGATGATTAAGCTACTCTGAGACGACATTGCTTTGTCTCCACAGGGATCAATGCCACTATGTTGTCGATCAATGATGGTTCTGATATATAAAAGTCGTTAACCACCGAGAATGTTGACAAGAACCTTCTCGGCCATGCATACACATCCGCTGGGTCTGCAAAATTTTGAGAGTACGCGAGGTGATCCGCAGGGACACAAAGCGAACGTTCGCTTCTCATCTTTGGCTCCACACCAGGCATTTATCCACTGAGGTTCTGGAAAAGTCTATTCTTCTATCATATCAAGCAGATTTACTCTAATATCTCTCCAATACGGCAATACCATAGATATTTAGGCGAGGACTGGTATCTATGCCAATGTTGTATCCCCTGAGTCCGCACCAATTAACAACATTACCAGTCCTCTTTGCGTATACCACGTTGGACTGTTCGGCGAACCCGTTACTTATGAATCTTTTCAAGGCGAGAATGTCTCGTCTTTACCACAGTCTGCTCAGGTCCTCAGTGTCCTGATAGGTGTAAACTTTCACGACGTCCTCATTGTTTCGTTCGTTCTTCCAGCCTTGATACTGTCCAAACAATGCGTTCAGATAAAGTGATGATAACTGTTTCACAACCGTAGCCTGGTAGCTCTCAAAATTCTTAGGAGGCTTTCCCGTATATTGTATGACTGGCAGATCATTGATGTCCGCTTGAAAGCGAGACGAAACCAAATGTGCCAGCAAAGCTACCGGGTACCCAGCAGTGTCAAAAGCACCAGAAAGTCTATAAGCTCACTCGGTTCGAAACGTCCTATTGATTATCAGTGTAGATCGGGGCGGCGACTACACAGGCAAGGGCCCATGGATCATCATATTTCGTGTTGATCATGAGTCTACCAAATACCTCAATCTCATCTCACCACAAGGCGGTTACCGCGGTGCAGTCTGTATTTGAAATCCGGCTGCTTATTTCTCCGCTTGTCTTTTGGTGGCTTAGATGGACACAAAAACGGTGATGGAGAAGAGCGAGTTTCATAGCAAATAGCATGGAGAAGTGGGCCAATAGGCAATGGCCTTACAACTAGCACCTTTCAAAATACGAACTCTACATTTATCTAGCCAATACAACACAACTCAAGAAGTGGGTTCACAACATCCCACGAAGCGCCGAAGCCTCAAAGAATCCAGCTTTGCGCTAGCTGAGACGAGAAGACAATGAGTCTCATGCATCAGACAGTCAAAACAAGCCACCATGCAGGCCAATACGTTCCATCTGGTCTAGGTCCTCGAGAGTACGAGTGCGCATACGCTCGATGCGTCAGTGCCTTGCGTCGTTGATGCTAAGCCCCTTGATTCTTGTTCGTGTGGCCGCAGCTAGCACCCGACCCTGGTGACATATCACCCAGCTCGCTCTCCTCATCACCTTCCACTCACCCAACCCCCCACGTTCGAACAAAGAGCTGCGCACGCGCGCTCTCGCACAGCCTGGTCGAATTGAATGCCAGAGATAGCTGCCGAGGAGTAACCGAAGTTGGACGATCTCCCGTAAGATATCATGGTAAAACATTCATGCGGCGGTCTTAGCATTTATCGGTTGCAAGACTCTTGCGAATCCTTGGTACGGAATATTGAAATCCCCCCCCCTAAATTTATATATAAATCTATATAATACTTAGCTATTATAATTATATCTATCTATAATATCCTAATTTATTATAATTAAGGTTATATATACCTTTATAATATATTATAAGTCCTGTATTATACCTATTTTATTAGACTATCTAAGTTAGGACCTTTATCCCTTACTAGCTTATCCCTCCTTACTAGCTCTTATCCGCCGTTATCATGTACTAGTAAGAATATCTTATAATTATATTATACTATTAAGGAGGAGGCTAATAGACTTATTATAATTATAATAGCTAGTAATAATAGTTATAAAGGTTATAATTATTATAATAGGCGTAGTAATAATAAGAGAAGTAGAAAAGGAGGTAGTAATACTAGTAATATTAATAAAGGTAATTAAGCTCTAATAAATATATAGGTATTAGCTAGAAGGTATATAATATAGATTAAGAAGTAATAATAAAGGCTTATAAAATAGGTTAAGAAGTAATAGTAAGTAAAAGATTAATAAGATACTTATAATAAAATAACTACTTCTTATAATAATAAGGATTTTAGTAATAATAATACTACTTATTATTATAATATTAATAT
>JAABUW010004429.1_pt1 | contig 19098 bp, 20 predicted proteins | sample 5560081 | NCBI WGS metagenome assembly JAABUW01 (sample SAMN10711882, study PRJNA513363) | rock metagenome | isolation source: Antarctica rocks | place: Antarctica: Victoria Land, Knobhead sud
CAAGCAGCTACCAAGCGTGGATTCTTAAATTACTGGACAGAAGTAGCTCCGAAGCAAGACGAGCTACTGCTGGCATATATATGCGAGGCATTTCAAGCGCTCGATTCAGACATTGGTCAAGTTCCAAAAGGCCAACAGATTCCCTCGATTTCTCATCAGCCGAAACATAAGAAGGTGGTGAACCGACTGCTTGAGATCCTCGAGAAGCATGACCTCTTGACGAGGCAGGGATCGGCTCTTATCCGCGGCAGCAGGAAGACACCATCCACGCCTTCTCAGCAACTCCATGAGCAGTTCCTTGCACAGTTTCCCCCCTACGCTGGTGAAGCTCGACTCATGGCCCTGACAGGCCCAAAGCTAGCGGACTGTCTGTCCGGCAAGACCGACGCCGTAGCCCTCATGTTTAAAGGCGCCACAGCCCAAAAAGTCATGGAAGACTACTATTGCGCCTCGCCAATGCTATCCACCTTAACTGAACAGATAGTAACCTTCCTCCGCGTCGTCATGACATCTAGCAGCACCACATCCAGTGACACCCCCATCCGAATCCTCGAAGTAGGTGCCGGCTTCGGCGGCACAACGACGAGGCTCGGCGAAGTAATTCAAGCGAGCGGGGTGCCCACCTCCTACACATTCACCGACATCTCGCCCTCGCTCGTGAAAGGCGCCAAGACCAAATTCGCAAAGTACCCCTGGATGGATTTCCAAGCCTTGAATCTTGAAAAGGACATGCCCGCCTCGCTCTTGAATACATACGATATTGTCATTGGCACCAATTGCGTGCACGCGACAACAAACAAGACGAAAACCATCAGCCGGCTGAAGACAACTCTGAACGCACAAGGCTTCATGGTGCTCTCAGAGGTGACACAGCTGGTTGACTGGTACGATATCGTCTTCGGGCTGCTGGATGGCTGGTGGCTCGCCAACGACGGGTCGACCTACCCCCTACAACCCCCAGAGTCTTGGGTAAGGTCCTTCGAACAAGCGGGCCTCAGCAGGATATCGTATTCTCAGGGCCCGAGTCCAGAATCCAATACGCAGCGACTGCTCGTAGCATCTAACGACCAGAAGGTAGCTGCACCCGTTCGTGCCGAAGGGAAGCAGCACGGCGTGCAGACAGTCGTGTATAAAGAGATAGACGACACTCAGATCGAGGCAGACATTTACGTGCCCGCTCAGGCTTCCGCAAAAGCCATGCCAGTCGGTACACACTCATCTCCCAACCAGCGATACACTAACCCCTAACATCCCACCACCGCATTCCTGCTAACTCATGCCTCTGCTGTTAGCACTCATGATCCACGGCGGCGGGCACATGACACTCTCTAGAAAAGCGATCCGACCCTACCAGACTGCCTCCCTCCTCGCCCGCAATATATTACCCGTCAGCATCGACTACCGGCTCTGTCCAGAGATAAATCTCATCGACGGGCCTATTGCGGATGTATGCGACGCGTATGCGTGGGCACAGACGGGCTTGCAGGCTGTCGTGAGAAGCAAAGGGATTTTGATTGATCAGAAGAGGATAGTGGTGATAGGATGGTCGACTGGTGGGCATTTGGCCATGACGACGGCGTGGAAGAGTAAAGAGGCAGGTTTGACACCTCCAGTGGCGATCTTGAGCTTCTATGGTCCTACTGATTTCGAGTCTGGAGGTGAGTTTGTTCCTCACTATGTCAGGATAAAGAAGACCGGCTAACTACTAGCCTCCGCCACTAACAGATCTCGATGTCCGCCGGGCCGAAATGTATCCGGAACGGCGGCTGTCAATGGATAAGATCATCTCCTCTCTGCCTACCAAACCTGTAAGCACTCTTTGCTCAGAAGAAACACCCTCTCCCCTACCCCTTCTATCCCCTTCTCCCTGCCCTCCCCTCTCCGCTCTTTCCTCGCACCATGAAACCTCCCAAATCCACGCCAACCCCCCCAACAGATAACAAGCTACACCACCACCCCTACCTCCACCGACAGCAGCCACCTGGGCTGGCTACGTCCCGGCGACCCCCGCTCAGAACTCGTCCTCTCCCTCTTCAAAGAAGGCCACGGCCTCCCCCTCCTCCTTAACGGTATCCGTCCCCCTAACGGCAGGTCCTGGTCCACCAAGCCGCCAGCCGACCTCATAGCTGCTATATCCCCCCTGTCTCATCTCCGTCGCGGCACTTACACGACGCCGACCTTTTTGATCCACGGGACGAACGACGAAATCGTGCCGTATCATACTGCGGTGGCGTTTAGTGAGGCGATACGGGAGATGGGGGTGAGGGGGGGGTTGGGGAAGGTGAAGGGGGTGAGGCATATTCATGATTTGGAACTTAGAGAGGGGAGGGAGGGGTGGTGGGAGGGTGTCGGAGTTGGGTATGCGTTTTTGTTTGGTGAGTTGGGGCTGTGAAGGGGAAGAGGAATAGGAGTTTTTGGGAACTTTGTTTGTTTGTGCTTCCTCTTTGGAAGGGGTTTTGGTGAGTGCGATAGACTTTCTCAGATCTTTCTATAGCATTCATAACGTCGTAATCTGATCTACTCTAATCAGGGGTATAATGAAAAGAATCTCAAGCGGCGCACTCCGCTCCCTACCAAATTTTGCCGCAAAGTCAAATGAGGGGGAAAAACCACCCCGTTCCATCACTAAAACTCATCGGCCCCCTTCAACACCCTCCTCAAACTCCTCAACTGCTCCTTCACACACTTTGTCCTCCCCTTCGTCAAAGACTCCACAAACCCCCCACTGACACTCGCCCCCAAAACCCCCCTCCCCTCCCCCTTCCTCTTCCCAACTCTGTATCCTTCCGGCAAGCCCAAGGCCACTTCAATTTCCCCAAGCACGTGCACACTTATCTGCAGCAGTATCTTGATCTGAAACGTTCCAAATCTATCCAACGAGACGCCCCCAACCTGCATGCCCGGGAAGACGAGGGGAATTAAATCGACGCGGTCGGTATTGTGGGGACGGAGGGCAAGCATGTACTCGAGTATGTGGGCGTACAAAATGCTGTGTAAGTGGATGATGCGAACGTAGCAGGTGAGGAGCTGAAGAATGGTCGCCGTGTCAGTAAGGGAAGGCGGCTTGGAGGCGTCAGAGTTGCCAGTGGGAAGCTTGTGTTGTGGATGTCGCATCGATCCGTCCATAGCAGGGTAATCATCATCCAGGGTTGAAGCTGAGGGCGAGGCGCCGCTGTCGCTGGAATTCCAGATAGAATTTTCGTGGGTCCTTGAAGACAGAGAAGGAGGAGGAGGGGTCAAAGGGGAGGAAGGAGTGGCTGGTGCGGAAAAGGAAGTCAGCAGCGTCAGGAAAGTATTGGAACTATTCAAGACGTTGCCCACCAGGTGGTTTTGGAAGACTGTCGCCGTGGCGCCGGACGTAGGCTGATGTTCCTCGGGATCGATGGCAGCCAATTGCGCGTACAAATCTATTGCTAAGTCAGAGAGCTCCTGCATGCGTCGATGTTGGTTTTTTGGCATCGAGGTGGTGTCTTCGTCGCACCTCATAAGGGTTCCCCGTTCGGCCAAGTCTCTGAAGAGAGCGGACTTGGCCGTCGAGCTAATGCCAAAGTTTGCGGATAGCTCCGCGCTTCCTCTGTCCCTGTCTCGAGCTCCACCCAGTCGAACGTTCAAAGCCTTTGTGTGCTTGAAAGGTGCTGCATGGGCGCTTCTACTCGGTAAATCAAGATCCATTGCCTCATCTGAAGTCCCAGGTATCTGCATATTGTTTGACCATGTTTGTGTACGCGCTCCATTTGCCTCGATACCCACCTCTCGAAATTTTTCGTCCTTACTACTTGGCGGAGCAATCGGTATCTGGATATCCATTGGCTGCGCTTGATACTGTTGAAAAGCCCAGCCGTACTCGGGATCAAAGGATTCAAGCCCCGAGGCTTCTCCTGCATCGTTGTTGTAAAACGTCGGTAACGTTTCGTCTGGCCAGGGCAAGGTTGCAGACGAAGATCCAGAACATGTGGAAAAGTCCAGGTTGTATCCAGGCAAGATGCTCGAGGTCTCATGCGCAGACGAAGGGTTTACTGCATGTACCGGAATCGTATCCTCGGACTCCCCTTCATTCTCCTGCTCCGCAGTATTCTCTTCTACCGACCAATCACTGCCCCGCTCTCCAATTCTACGCTGGCCCTGCCCTCCATTCCCCTTGCTGTTGATAAGGCTACCATGGGTGCTTGGATTGACGATAGCCCTCGAGGCCATCCCACTTTTTTTGCCATTCCCTCTCCGCTCCTTGCGAGGGGGGTCATTGGATGCGGGAAGTCTGCCGGCACGTTTTTGTATACCAAAGTTGCAAGTGGCACCTGCTCTGAAACACCGGACACACTCAGCTTGAGGGGAATCCTGGCTCACGTCCGCGCGTAGACATCTGAGTTTCTGGCCACGACAGCGATCACAAGCTCCACGTTTACCTCCACCAGAGTGTGGCTGCGAGAGCGCACTAGTCATATCGCCCTCAGGAGTCGACATAATGTATGATATATTTGAATCTAGGGCCAAGGCTACAATTGAAAGCAGTCCGTCTCGGCCTCATTACATCAGGTCGACAGCATTCCGTTGGTTCTTAAAGCGCAATACTGGCTTGGTGGTCAGAGGAGTGAGGGACTAGGGTCGACTTTAGGAGTGCACAAACTTGAACCCCCTTCGGAATCCTATGCACGACCTGCATGAATGAGATTGCCGAGCCCAGCGGATAGGTTGACGGAAAGCTAGGGCTGGCAGATTCGGGAGGATCGGGCCTTTGTCAAGGTTCTGCATCCACTTTCCGTTCCCGGTTTATATGTGACCCTGTGGGGTTCAACGCTTGAATCTTAAACACATTATCATAGGGATTCGCGGAGATGCGTCCTAATGTGCCATGTGCGATACTTGCAGGGTAATCGAGATTTCAGGTCCTCGAAGCGGATGGCGATCACTTCGATCATGTAGATCCGATCCGATCCGATCAATCGACTCCAGTAAAGTGCTTTAGCCTCGTTGACAGTGCATGGAAAAGTGGAAAAGTGTAAAAGTGTAAAAGTGTAGGCGGAAGTGGGCTTACCTGACCCATCCATTACCGAGTCCGAACAACCCCTCGTTCCAAAGGCAAGCAGTCGATCAGATCATCACCCATGTCGATAGTTGACGTGGTCGAATTAGAGGCACCGCGACGTCGATGGCGACTAAAGCCGTGGAGTCGAGATTACAAGGATCGGGGGTTCTTGGCTGAGATTTGAGTGGATTATTTCATCTAGCAATCAACTCCTCTCAGCTGCCGACAGGGCAAGCATTCCCTGTCGAATTCCTTCGCAAAGCGTCCCTACTTTTGTGGAGCAAATCGCTCGTCCACTTCTTTTTGCGGAAACGTGGAAAGAAAAACAGTGTTCGAACAGTACTAGTATGTATAGGGCTACTCTAGCCAGGCTCTTCACTAAATGCTAAGAGGGTTCTCATATATTCCCTGTGGAAAACGTGGATAATGAATTTATCATAGGGACAGAATCATGATGTTGATGAAGTGTGAATCTGATTAATTGCTGAAAGGTATGTTTTCTACCTTAGTTGATGCATTCCCCGTCGCAAAGGCAGCTCCTGTAAGCTATGCGACCGTTCTCACTAGCTATGTAGCAATGCAATGCCAGCTCCTGTTGGCCTCAAGGGGACAGAGAGAAGCATGGGTGCTCTAGCCTTTGGCAGACTTTTCCCGACGAAATAACAAACGGACATTAACTTCTGCGACCTTGTAGCCGCAGAAGGGTGTAGCATTCGATAGACCTCCAACCAAGGAGAAGGTCCAGGCTCTAGCCGTTGATCGATCTCATGCCAGCCGGGTGGTATCTGTCACCTGCCACTTCGCAAGTTGCAAGTATTTGGTCAATCTCCACCATTTCCTCCTCGTTTAGCTCGACGTCGCTCGCTTTCCCATTTTCAATGACGCGGTCGACTGTCGTGGCTCCTGGGATGGGAATGATCCTAGGCATCCCCTTCTGTTTCGACAGACTCATAATCCAGGCAAGTGCTAGCTGGGCTGAAGTGCACTTCTTCTTTTGGGCCATAGTCTCAAGTTTCTTAACAAGTCTCATGTTTTTTTCGAAGTTGGGTGGTTGAAAGCGTGGTAGCATTCTTCGAAGGTCGTTTTCGGGGATATCGTCGAAGGATTTGATCTGGCCGCTCAACATGCCGCGGCCCATTGGGCAATAGCTATTGAAAGAATATTAGCTACCCAAAGCGTGAGCGCTCAATGAACTTACGCAATAATTGGAATGCCCAGCTCGGCACACGCCTCAGTGATACCGTTGGACAAGGGCTCCGTAGAAAAGAGGGAGATTTCGACCTCCACGGCCACGATTTTCGTAACCTTGGCCGCTTCACGGATGGTATTCGCATTCACCTCGCTCAGAGCAACCCCTCCGATCTTGCCCTCCTTCACCAACTCCTCAAGCGTAGCTAACGTAGCCTCAAGCGGAGTGTTCGGGTCTCGACGTGCGCATTGAAACATGTCAATCTTTCCTTTCCCACCTAGCATATCCACACAACGCTCCACGCTCTGCCTCACAAATTTCGGGCTACCATCAGGAGTGAAGTCCGGCTTGAGAGCGCCCTTAATGTTCAATACCACTTTGTCGGCGTCTTCGGGATATTTGGTGAAATACTTCTTCAGCAAGGTAAGCGAATTGACATCGGGCGACGGCCCGTAGAATTCTCCGCCGTCCCAGAGGTTGCAATCTTGAGATAGAGCTGCGCGCATTGCGGCGAAGGATTGCTCTTCAGGTGGGATGGCGTTGCGCCTGGTCAGCCCTGCAAAGAGAGGTTAAGGTGGTTGAGCTGGCTGAAAGTGCGTGGGAAGCTAACCGAGAAGGCCGTAGCCGACGCTGCCGACTTTGCGGCCAAACATTTCAGCAGACATTGTTGCGGAGCTTGAGTATGAGATGCGAGAATCGAAGATAGCGGATGACAGCGAATGAAAGGCAAATTCTGAAGGGAGGATATGGGGGGAGGCAGGCCCGAACGAGTATGGTAAGCTCAATGACGCTCATGGATTGGGTGATGGAAAGGCTGGAGGAAGAGGATGGGGAGGAATACAGAGAAAAACAAGCGGAGATGCGGTGGGGGAAAAAGAAGCTGAAAGAAGAAGGCAGGGCTGAATTGACGAGACACACAACGGCGATAGGCAATAATTTTCACCGAGGCCGAAGAGCACGAGCGAGACCAGAGCCGGGTTAAGTGCGATAAATGATCGGAGTACGGAGTAGATCGACACCTCTCCATCTTGTTGCATATCATTCTCTATCTCCGTCCATAGAGCGACTCTTCCCTACTCAGAGCCAAAGAGAGGCTGCTTCGTCTGATCTAACTTTGCTCTACTCGAGCTCTAACGTATTCTTCCCGCTCGGCCCCCCCATGCCCCGTTCCGCGAAACCGTTGCTCTAGCTAGGTGCAGATCATATGTTTAGTATAGGTACATATGCCCGACAAATAACACACACACTTCCCCGGACGTATTTCATCATCTGCGAGATTAACTTGATGCAAGCACCTTGCTCGCTTCGGAAGCAAGCCAGATACATTCATCTACATACGGACCAATATGATGGACAACGATGATAGACAGCGCTAACAACCCCTTCCGGCCAATCTTCCTCTTCCTCTTCCTCTTCGTCTTCCTTTCCCTTGAGCGCAGCAAGCCAACTTCGGAACAGAATCGCTCTTTCGGCATTCGGCTGCAGTCGTCGCTGCAATGACATGCAAACATGCATATGGCTGTCTGGCACAGGCTGGTTCCACTCTTGTGAACGTGTGCCAAATCGGGGATTTGTGGATCACGAGCGGCCTTCTCCGAGTTGGCCGAGAAATCCCATGCAATGCCATGACGCGCTAGCATCGGGCTGAAGCTCTCTGCCGCTGGCCATGACGTTGGAATCCACCGAAGTCCGAAATTGTGTCCTTGTCACCTCCGAATCGAAGTATTGGAACATCTGAACCCTATTCAGTTGAGTATCCCATTCGAAGATAAGAAAAAGTAAATGAACCTTTCTTTTATTATCAAGCACTTAGTCAGCCAAAAAAATATGTTCAATTTTTAATAAATTTAAAATTACTTGTTATTTAATATTAAAAGAATTTTAAATTATGATCTACGTTTACTCTTTAATATCTATTTTTCATATAATTCTATATAACTTGCTGGTAAAATTTATTAGAATCGACGTTGCCAAGAATTATCAACAATGCTGCAACCGCTAAATGATCGCTGCTCCTCTAATCCCAAGGTGTGGCACTCCTCATCAACCAAGATCTACTACCCTTTAAAGTCTACCACCCACCCTCTCAAAGAAGCTTCTCCACCAGAAAGTCCTCCAGTGTCGCCGTCATTGATTCCTGTGCCGAGGAATAAGGTGTTAGCTGGAGAGATGTCTCGTAAGTGGCGCAAATGTACCGAGCTCCCACACCATTCGTGAAGATATGCCTGAAAGTCTTTCATTCGATGACGCCGTCGATAGGATCTGCTTTCCAGATCTTGCAGATCTCAAAACATAAAGCTGAGAAGATGAAGAGCAAGAGGCCTCTCACGCCCCACTGGAGAGGACCATTTCTCAAAAGTTCGAGTCCTGCGCAGCCATGATTTCGCGATTGTCAATCTTTACTCTTCTCTCCGTCGTTGCGACGGTCTTGGCTCAAACAGGTCCAGAAGTAGCCTCCTACTTCAGGGAAACTCTGTCCAATGCTTCTGCAGTTTATCTTCCCTCTAAGACCAACTATACGTTGGAGACTACACAGAGATGGAACGCCTTCAGCGCGCCAACATATCTTATTTCTGTGAAACCAACTACCGATCTTGATGTCCAGAAGATTGTCCGTCAATTCGTGTCAAGCATTGGCCCTCCTGGACAAGACTACAAGAACATGCCGCTAACAGTTCTGGGAACAGATCGAATATGCTTATCATCACAACATCTCATTCCTCGGCACAGGCGGTGGGCACGGCTACTCAGCAACTCTGGGTACAATCCAGAACGGGATTGAGATCGACCTTGGCCATTTCAACACCGTCTCCATTGACCAAAATGCTAACACCATGACAATTGGTGGATCTGTTCACTTCGCCAACGTTACAGGGCCATTGTACGATGCTGGAAAAGAATTCCGTACGTAAATTACATTTGAAATCTTTTGGACCGTAACCTTGCAAAGATCATGATCTAAGACTTTCATGTACAGAAGTTGGCTCGTGTTCCTGCGTCGGCATGGTCGGTGCTACACTCGGCGGCGGTGTCGGACCCTACGGAGGCTTGCACGGTCTTGAGATCGATGGACTCCAATCCGTCAGCCTAGTAACAGGTACTGGTTCCTTAATTAATGTTTCAGCGACCAGCCATCCCGATCTTTGGTGGGGCATGCTAGGGGCGGGCTTCAACTTCGGCATCGTAACATCAGCCACATATCAAGTCTATGATTTTACAAACAGCGGTCAAACCATGAACGCAGATTTCAGGTTCCATGCGAGGCAGAACGGATCCCTCTACGAGTTCGCGCACTCCTTTGCTGGCAGATTACCGGACGCCTTCTCAATAGATATAGCAATCGCCTACAACGAGGCGTTCGGAGGCGTAAGTCATCATCTACTGTTCAATTCCTGGCGGCGAAAAGTGCCTGCTGACATTACCTCCAGACATACATGTTCGCCAACTTCCTTTATGTTGGCCCATTGAAAGAGGGCATGGCGCTCATTCAGCCGTTAATAGATCTCGGGCCCTTCGACCAAAACATCACCATGATCCCCTGGAAAGACATCCAGACCTCTTCCAAATTCGGGATCGACGCTCTCGCTTGTATCAAAGGAAACTTCCACAGTGTCTGGGGCCTGAATCTTTACCAAATCGACGTCCCGACCCTCATCAACGCAGTGAACTACATGGACACCATCTACGCGCAGTACCCTGGCTTCCGCCGAGCATTCCTCGCCATAGACATGTACGCATCTCGAGTCATCGAGTCTGTCCCTGACGACGCAACCGCCTATCCTTACCGGAACGCCACCGCACGCTTGTAAGTCAGAAATTTACCCCCTGAAACCCCAGTCTCCACACCAAATATCTAACAATCACCTTCCAAATCCCCAGCCTCCTCGACGTCGGCTTCACAAACAGCTCCCTCGGCACCGCCGCTTCCCAAGTCGGCCGCGACGCGCGCAGTATCTTCATTCCGACGAGCGGCGCTAGCTCCAGCAACATCGAAGTTTATGTCAATTACGGGCACGGCGATGAAGGGCCGCTAGGGTGGTACTCTGAACGGAAGCTTCCGCGGCTGAATGCACTCAAGAACCAATATGATCCCAATAAGCTATTTTCACATTACAACGCGTTGGAAGCCACTTATGACGTACCCAAGTACTAGTGATGGAGAGGGCATAGAGGGATCGAGGGAAGAGCTTGGTGGGATTGTGTTGTCGGCTGCAATTTTGGTTAGATTTTGAGTGTTAAAGGTAATTTAATAAAGGAACGATATGGGTGAAGGGATGATACTGGTTGAGACCACTGCGTAAAAATAGACTTGTGATTGCTTTGTATATTCTCCAAGATATAGGCCTTAAAGAGGCGGCTGTCTCTTCCCCAAACCTTCCTCTCCCTCTCTCTCCTTTGGTCGCAAGCGTCCTCCCATGACCCCCCATTCATCATTGCTCAATCCATCACCCACAGTCAATCCCAATCCCATGCTCAACCTCTTCGTATCACCTTTCCGACCCAATAAAATACCCAGCCAACACCTAAAACCCCCATGTTTGCTACATCAACGAAGCCAGATCCCACGTTCCATCGCCCAAAGGTATTAACAACAAGTGAAGCTAAGAAGGACGAGAGTGGTGCTAGCTTTTGAGACGGGCTTGTCTGTACTCGAACGGTGATTCAGGTGAAACTGGTGATGCGAGGTATGATAGGGGCTTTTGGGGGACAAAAGGGGAATTGTTGGGGAGGTAGTACATTTGGGCCTTTCTGGTAATTGATGGTCTGTTCATTGAGTTTAGGCTTGATGCCCTTGACTATTCTTAAGGATTAACCAAGATTATTGCTATATAGAGAGAGTGTGGGCGAAGGGTGCAGGAAATCTGCGCCTCAATGAGAGAGGACAGTCATGGCTGAGATGTAAGACTTTGCGGAATCTGCTGCTTTGCTTTGGTCCCTTCAAACCAGTCGATAGTGGAACAGATGTTACAACCGAAAATCGATGTTCCCAAATCCATAGTAAGAAAACGATTCATCAAAAGTTACATACTTTTAAGATTTATACACTTTTCAATGAGAATGTTCATGAATTATCACCAAGATGTTTTGATTTGTTTTATGCACACCTCTGTCGGCGATTCCAATTTCGAAAATCTTATATCGATAGACTTATCGTACATGTCTACATGTTCTATCATCGGGCTAGCAGCCACTTAGTAACGAACGCGGTTAAGCGGAGCAAAACAGATTTAGATAAGCCGCGTTGAATATATTGGATGTGTCCGTCCAGTACATGACTGCAAGCTGGAAAACCATTTCGACTACGGCAGCCATGGCTTACACGTCAAACGTCCCAATAGCATGGACTAAGTATCATCAAGAGTACGTCGGCTGTCTTACACTTCTTGAATTGCCTTCGTATGCTTTCGATCTCAAGGGGTATTGGTCACCTTATCATAAGGATCTCATCTCACCGGTAACCAGCAGTCAAATAGGTCGTGCGCCTACGGCAGTACCGGAGCAGAAACAGTTGCTAACGACTCGTCTTCAATACGTTGAGAAAGAGTCTTTTGAAGGTTACAGAATACCGGTTGGCTTTCATCCTACACTTCGGAGCCAATTTTATTCGATGCGATCTAAGGTCATTAGTCGATGGCACCGCAATCTGCCCTGCTAGGGTTTTTTTTAAATCTACACCAATGCGAGAGGTGGCCAGGTCCCGGAATTGTCAGTATCGGACTTGATCATTACACATCCAGTAGTGGTTTCTGTCCGAAATTCCCAGCAGCTAATTGAGATTAACGCTGCCATGTCGTCGAAGAAAACCAGTGTTACAGCACAGGCTTCATCAATTCCTTATCAGGAGAGGCACTTCGGCAGAGTTGGAATTGGATCGCAGCTTTTGGATCCTTTATTGAAATTGGCATGAAAGACATCCTCAGTAATACTGGCCTCGAAATGCGGCCTTTCCTCCAAGACGCTAGCTTCACGTTCTTCAACTTGAAGCACGTCATGACCGAAAATCCAGTCTGATGGCTGGAATCATAGACGGCACATTCGATTATTTACGCCGCGGGATCATTAAGCCTGTCTCTCCCATAAACGTGTGTTCAATCTCAGAAGCCGAAAAACGCATTCCGATTACCGCAAACAGGTCATATGGGGCATATAGTATATGGGGTTGAAGCTGTATAGGAGTCTATCTAGGAGCGAGCAGGTGAAAACTCTACTAGCGGGCCCCAGCCCTATCAGCCTTATGAGGCGGAGGTTACCAACTCCCCTATTTCCAACACTCCCCCTTGGGAACCGGAGCCTCCATGGGCCAAGACTCGGAGCTCCAAGCTCCCCTCTTTATGGGAATCATAGCCAACCAGGGCCATATATGTTGAACATATGAAGCTATTCGGAGCTTCGTAACGTATGTCGGAGTTACTGACTCCCCCAGCCTAATGGCTTAGCAGTGATTGAAGCTATTCGGAGCTTCGTAACGTATGATCCACCGTTTCCCTCCGTCGAAGGCACATATCCACGGTATATAGAGTACCGCTTCCCTTCGTCGGAGGCACATATCCACGGTATATAGAGTACCGCTTCCCTTCGTCGGAGGCACATATCCACGGTATACTGGATCCACCGCTTCTCTTCGTCGAAGGCACATATCCACGGTATATTTGAATCCACCGTTTCCCTTCGTCGAAGACACATATCCACGGTGTTCTAATTGGCTCTATCGCGTAGAGGCTTTGCCGTTCTGCACTTGTTGCGTCGATTGACCTTATCGCGTAGGAGGTTCCAATTGATGACGACGACGACGACGATAGACATGGTGGCAGTGAGCTTGTCGTAGTCACTGAATACGGAGCAACAACCCAGGCGGTTTGCACTAACCCGGGCTCATAACCTGTTGGAATACGAGGTCATATGGGGCATATAGTATATGGGGTTGAAGCTGTATAGGAGTCTATCTAGAAGCGAGCAGGTGAAAACTCTACTAGCGGGGCCCAGCCCTATCAGCCTTATGAGGCGGAGGTTACCAACTCCCCTATTTCCAACACAACGACTTTTTGCACCCCCTGGTACCACTGGTGCAACGCACCTCTCATCACCGAGCTACAGTCTTTGATTGCCATCATCACTTCCATCTAGTTTTGTCCATTCTCTTTACGCTGCTTATTCTGATGATCTTACCGCCAATGTTCAAATACTGAAATTCCGGCTCTGTCAGATGATTGGTTAGTGAAAAGAAAGCTGACGCAGCCCGATGAGGTTCGCCGAAAATGCCCGCATGCCATCTCAGAAAGCAAAAAGCTCATTGGTAGCGTTCCCAATTGTATGAAAGATATCTTTGGTCCGAAGATCGGAAGAAGCTACACGACGATTGAGGGGCTTTCTCATGAACAAGAAGACTCTTCGTCGTACACCATAACCTACGGGTAAAACGGCTGAGCATGTCGTGCAGCCAGAGAACCAGGGCACCGAACTGTTAATTCTAGATGTGGTTCTATTGCAAGCATAAATTCGTAAATGCTCACTCTTCATGCATAAGGCAACAGGGCAGATGTCGAGTTGGGGGCTAAAACGTCGATGCTTTGCATATTGATTACCTTAAAGAGTTGCCTTCTGCACTTTGAGCCCAGCATTTCAACGACTATACATATGGCCCCCACTATCAACTTGAGGCAACAATACCTTCTGTATCGCTATTCGATCGATCTAGACTAAACTCTGCAGTCGTTTAAATTGGGCTGCAGCCTTCCAATATTGCCTGCATGACGAAAACCCGAATTCTAACCGCCCTCCTATATTGTGCGTGCAGTCCAGGGACATGGTCTCTGATACGCAGACTGCTTGAGAGCGTTGCCACTCAAACATTGCGTCGACAAAGATCTGCGCATCTCACACCAACTTTGCTTAGCTATCAGTACCTGTGCAACAACTGCTGTCGTGGAATTGACTTTTCTTCAGTCCTGTATCTCTACAGAACTTTATCCCAGTTCGTCATGAGCTTTGACTGGTCCTTTTGATAGGCTGCCACATGGCCATATTACAACCGCATAAGGCGTAGCCCCCACATGTGCATCTGCATATTCGGACTCGATGGATGACATAGGATGGTCCCCGAATTGTATATATCTTTGAGGCTTGATCCAAAAAGATCATTAGGTCCGCTTAGTTGCCGCAAGTCTTTGAAAAATTTCGAGCCCACGGCTTTAGCTCACAAAATTGGAAACCTTCAAAACACCATGGAACTACATCAGAATACTTCCCGGTACCAGATATTAGGAGCATTGCCTCCACCACCTGGGGTAATCCCCAATTTTTCGAAGTCAAGTCTTGGTTACGTGGTTGCTACAGTTACAGTATGCCTGGTTGTTACTACCTTGGTCGTCTGGGCCCGTCTGTACACTGTATTTTGCATCCTCAAATCCCACGGATGGGCTGATTGTAGGTTTCCCTTCCTTAATAAGCTGGTCATACTGACTTTTTACTGCAAAACGATGTCTAGCCCATACTGACTTGCGCAGACACATCTTTCGTCGCGTGGGTTAGCTACTCTATGGTTTCCCAGTGTTCGCACCAAATACTAATCTTTGCCAGTTTGGCTTCACGGGCTTCCTTACTGTTGACGTCGTAGGAATGAAGCATGGTGGAGGACGTCATCAATGGAATGTTACATTAGAAGACTTTGTATTCTTGTTGAAGGTATCTCCCTCTTTGCGGCCCTTGAATTTTTGCACCCCAAAAAAAACAAAGCTAACTGTCTCAGTTGATCAACTCCAATGAGATAGCTTACGGCCCAATCATTTTTCTTACCAAACTCTCTATCTTGCTTCAGATGCGACGTCTGTTTACCACGAGAGGAAGGGACAGATTTCGAACCCTCATCGATGCGGTTATGTGGCTGAATGCTCTTTTCTACTTTGCAGATACGTTCATCGAAATCTTCCAATGTGTGCCAAGAAGTAAGATATTCAATCCTCAAGAGCATGGCCGGTGTGTCAACAACAACTACGCAATCATCATCACGGCCTGTATAAATATACTCTCCGACATGTCGATCTTCGTACTTCCACTGGTCAAGATATGGCGAATGCAGATGCCGGTAAGGCGAAAGGTTGGAATCTCTACAATTTTCGCCTTTGGGTTCCTGTGAGTAATTCCCTTACTCCTGCGGTTCGGAAGCTAGCTAAAATGGCGGCAGTGCCTGCCTCTCCGCCGTTGCCCGTTTAGTCGCAAGCATAAAGACAACCACCACTAAAGATTCCTCATACGAGATTATGAACCTAGCTTTGTGGTCGTATGTAATTCCAGATTATCTTCGACTCTCCCTCTGCGCATTGAGACTGAGTTTTTGACCAGAGATGCTGAGATTGGCTGTGGTATCGTTTGCGGCTGTTTGCCGATTTTGCCTGCCTTTTTCCGTCAGTTCAAAATGGGCAGTACCAAAGCTGCCTTCCATATGAACACACATCTTCGAAACAGGATACACGGTACACCAAGCAAAGATTCCACCAACTCTACGTATGATGGAAGCGTAACGGTTGTGGGGGATGCGTTTGGTCCACGTATGCTCAAGGGTCGATACCTCGAATTGGAAGAGCTTCCGGCGAAGCCAAGGGGCCTCCAACACTGCTGAAGGTGGGGTATTCACGTTTGCGATTCGATAAAAGGGCTTATACAAAGGGGTCGCTCTAGATAAGTACAATTTCACGAAGATAATCATACAACATGCGTTTTTGAGGGAGACGTTAGGGAGCATGAGATATGATTCGTGATATTTTTATGAGGTTTAGAACTTGCGGTAATCAATAATGCGTCCCCCTGCCAACATGATATTTGTTCAGAGAATATTGAGATACACTAATAGTAGGAAAACGATTAGTATTGTTTATTTTGAAGGGTCGAGAGGATGCTTGCCCCTCTAATGATGTTCATACCACTAGCTTACTTACATAATGCCGATCTTAATCATTCTTGCAGATCGCTTTGATAGCTTCATCAATTCATCTTTTCTGTTGAAAACGACATTAACTTGACGAAGTGAGCAAACAGACAGCTTGTCAATTGCATTCGTGATCAGCGTTCGCTCAAACAGTTGACTACTTCTATTGAAACTTGACGATGAAAGTCAATCATTGAATCAATCAATGAGTCATCATACTGTCAACGATCGTATGCTTTTTCACTACACGTGAATGTAACGTTTTTGAATTTACAGCTAGCGAAGTGTGTGATCAAATCAGAGACGGCATGAAGCTCATGATCTGTGAAAATCACTCATTTGATATCGTGATGAACTTGTGATTGTTTGAGTTCTTGAGTCACGACGTTGCTTGCACATCATATCTAAATACATTATCTCGACTAATCTTTCAAAATGCTTTTGACCCTTCAAGCTTCTATATATCAAGATATCATATGTCTTCTGTTGAAAATGAGATACATATGCAAATATGTATGCACATATATATGCTCATACATATATCTCGATGATTAGTTATTTTCGCTTCGATCGAAGCAACTTGACGCTAAAGATATTTATTCTTTCTCTCACTTCTTTCTTCATCTGTATGCTTTATCATATATGCTTTATTTACTAGATAGTCAATATATCTACATGCACATATTTGCTTTGATTCTCATATATCAATAAATTATGAGTTCAAATTAAATTTATTTCACTATTGCAAATAAATTTAAGAACAAAATTTGAAGCATTAAACTCACTGTCATCAAATTGATGAAAATTTCTCTATCAATCATATTTCACAAAATAATTCTCATATTTCAATCACAGTGAAAAATTCAAAGAACTATCATGTCTTGAAGCTAAAGAAGAGTGAAAACTATGAATCATAAAAGAAAAATATAATTAATGTCTTGAAAGTTAATAATTTCTGAATGATTATCTCAAAAAAGCTGAAGAAATTAACATCACTGTCATTTAATGTCTTGATAGCAAATAAAAAGAAGTATATTACTGATGTTTAACATTGAAAAGATAAAAATGACAAAGTCAGCAATATAATTGACTTCAACTGCAAAAAAAAACTCAGAATATAATAATAATAAATTCATACATTCTTGTGATATTAATTGAGTTAACTCATGAAAGACTTTATGCTATTTGTATTGAGTGAACAAAACTCTCTGAGATAGAAAATCACTCACAGTTTATACAACTGCTTCACGCAGTTGAAACAGTAAGTTTTAAAACTATGTATCAAATTTGTTCACGTTGATTACACATTAAAGAATGAGTGTTTTAGTCACTTTAAATTGCTTCAAAAGCTTCATTTTCATCATCATTTTCACTACTGCTTTGAAACTCTTCATGATGATGATTGTTACGATTCTAGTCTTCGTCTATTCTTCGTCTAGCCTTTGCCTGATTTCATTCTAATCGAGTCTAGCGAGAATCTGATCTAGAGATGATATCATTGAGACTCTGCATCATATGTGTAAGATATCAACTCAATCAAGTCTAGCACAGAGCTGAGAAACACACATATAAGAATTGAGTTCTTTTCTGTAGATACTTTTCTTTCTTAGCATTTATCTATTAGTTAAATGACATTTCTATGACTCGCTCTAGATCGATCTCTAACAGTAGATAAATGCTAATCAACTATTCTGCTATCGACGTGTAAACGATATGAAATAACCTACTTCGTTTATTCAGAAAATTCGCAAGAAATTCTTTGAATTACTTTTATCAAAACACATCTTCAAATTTACTCAAATTTATCAAATCAATCACTCAATCTTATCACAATCTATCTATCTATCTTTCTCACAATGACACGTGACTTTGAATCAGTCGAGTCACGAACAGCTCATCTGCTTAGAAGCATTGCTAGCAGATGCATTTTCATTATTTCTTTCGATGTTTCAGTGAAATCTCAGAATGTCGCTATTTCATGAAACATCAACATGAGTCAACAACTTCGTCAATGAGCTATCGATCAGTCAGATGAGATCATCAAGATGCTGATCAAGCTAAGAGATTAACGAGACATGACTTTGAAACTCAACGAGCAATGAATCGATGTTCAAGTCAATCACATCAAGAGACTTGATGAGCTAGAGATCAATTAAATGACAATAGACACTCAAGAAGAGACTATCATCAAACTATGAGAGAAAGTCTTGAGTCTAAAAAAGAAACAGCGTTCAGCGAATCAGTTTCAATCTCATCAATCTACTGAATCTTGAGTTTTTATGAAATCTCTATCTCGTCAATTCATTGAGAATCATACTCGACGTGAATCATTCATTCTATTTGATAATGATCATCACAAGTCTTTCAAGTTTTCAAACTCATCTGTATTCATTGATGAAGATGAATCAACATGAAATAGCTGAAGAGTCAAGATGAATGACAAGCTTCAGACAAATATTGATCACTTCGATAATGAGAATATCTGTATTGTCTATGTGATATCTAGACTAGAAGATGATGCTGCTGAACATATTTTCGCTTGACGTCGTCACGATGCTTTGCATTCTTACATCTCGATCTACGAGCTATTTGAGCATCTGAAAGAAATATACGATGAACTGAATAGAAATTAAAAGTGTCGTCGCGAGTACAATGCTCTGAGACAAGCAGAAAAGTCTTTCAATGTCTTCTACTTCGACTTTATGAAGCTATTCAGCTATCTCGAATATGATGATTGTACTCTGATGAACGATCTTCAGAATAAAATCAATAATCGCTTGCAGAACGCTCTATCAGTCTGTTCAAAGAATTTTACTTCGCTCATTCATTTATGAATCTTTCTTCAAGATGTGAATAATAAACAGCAAGTCAACTATCAGCTACACAGTCAGCTTCGCACTGTCATCGTCAAAGTCACTGTCATACCTGATAAATATGCTGCTACTTCATTGTCAGTGACGACTT
>JAABUW010004432.1_pt1 | contig 19096 bp, 20 predicted proteins | sample 5560081 | NCBI WGS metagenome assembly JAABUW01 (sample SAMN10711882, study PRJNA513363) | rock metagenome | isolation source: Antarctica rocks | place: Antarctica: Victoria Land, Knobhead sud
AGTTGAGTTTAAATCAATGTCACAAGAGTGTATGAATTACAATTACAATTACAATTACAATTACAATTAATTAATCTTCATGTTTCTTTTCATGTTTTTATTTATGTTTCTATTTATGACTTTTTATTAATGCTTTTTCATCATGTTTTTGAATAAACACATTGAGAAAATCTCTATCATTTACTATATGCTTTCTCACTCTATTTCTTGACGAACGCACTGAGAAAATCTCTATCATTTACTGAGCTTTCTCATTCTATTTCTTGACGAGCGCACTGAGAAAATCTCTATCATTTACTATGTGCTTTTTCATTCTACTTCTCGATTTTCTTTGAAAACACGCATGAGTTCAACTCGCTCTTACTGAGAAAATCTCTATCATTTACTATGTACTTTCTCATTCTATTTCTCGATTTTCTTTGAAAACATGCATGAACTCAACTTACTCTTACTGAAAAAATCTCTATCATTTACTATGTGCTTTCTCACTCTATTTCTTGATGAACGCACTGAGAAAACCTCTATCATTTACTATGTGCTTTCTCATTCTATTTCTTGATTTTCTTTGAAAACACGCATGAGCTCAATTCTTTCTTACTGAGAAAATCTTTATCATTTACTATGTGCTTTCTTATTCTATTTCTCAATTTTCTTTGAAAACATGCATGAATTCAATTCGCTCTTACTGAGAAAATCTTTATCATTTACTATGTGCTTTCTTACTCTATTTCTCAACAAACGCACTGAGAAAACCTCTATCATTTACTATGTGCTTTTTTATTCTATTTCTCGATTTTCTTTGAAAACACGTATGAGCTCAACTCGCTCTTACTGAGAAAATCTCTATCATTTACTATGTGCTTTCTCATCGAATTGAGCTTCTTGACAAGCGCATTATCATTGAGAAAACCTTTATTATTTACTATGTGCTTTCTCATCATGTTCTTCAACAAGCGCATTGTCATTGAAAAAATCTCTACTATTTGATGAGTGTTTTCTCAGTTATCAATGTTCAAGACTTAACATCAACTCTGATCATGATTGATGTTAAGTCATTTCTTGAAACATTGAGAAAATCTTTATTATTTAATAAATGCTTTCTCATCATATTTCTTAATGAATGCATTGAAAAAAGATAACTTAAATTGATAAAGACTTCTCAACTACATTGCTGTTAAAACTGATCACTGCTTTTAAAGCTGAGCATAGATGAAAGAAGGTAAATTTCAAGACATCAACATTCTTAATCTCATTTACTAGGTCAAATCTCAATATTTTTTAATTATTTTGAAAGCATTTAACTTAGTTAATTCAGAGCTACAATTATGTCTTTCAAAGTATATTAAGTAATCAATATACATATGTTGATTTAAGCGAAGAAAGAGTTACTACTAAATGAGTGATCATTCAGCGCAATGAATTTTTTCAATCTCATTTACTAGATCAAATCTTAATATTTTTTAATTATTTTAAAAGCATTTAACTCAGTTAATTCAGAACTACAATTATGTCTCTCAAAGTATATCAAGTAGTCAATGTGCATATGTTGATTCAAACGAAGAAAGATGATGATATGCAAAGAATCAATCAATCAACACAGTTAATCTTCTCAATCTCATTTACTAAATTAAATCTCAATATTTTTTAATTATTTTGAAAGCATTTAACTCAGCTAATTCAGAACTACAATCATGTCACTCAAAGTATGTTAAATAGTCAATGTGCATATGTTGATTCAAGTCATGAAAAAGTTACTACTAAATGAGCGATTGATCAATCAACGCTTTGAATCTTCTCAATCTCATTTACTAGATTAAATCTTGACATTATTCAATTATTTTTGAAGCATTGAATTTGACTGACTCAGAGCTACAATTATATCTTTCAAAGTATGTAAGATAGTCAGCGTGCATAAATCAATTCAAGCGAAGAAAATTGATGATTTTGATGTTTAAGCTGATTCGCGCTAGCAAAACTCTTTAAAATCTCAATGTTCAACATTTTTCTAAAAATGCAGTTTGATGTCATTGAGTTCAATATTATGTTCATGAATACAGTTAACTGAAAGAAATAAGATCTGAAAGTTTAAAGAAAATTGACTCAGAAAGTTAAATGATACTCAATCTTCAAAAACAATGATATTGAGCTCTCTGTTTTCAAGTTCTTGCTTAATTTTCTCTTCAAAAACAATGATACTCAAAGCTGAGTATCATTACTCATTTAAGATAGCATCATCAGCATCATCAGCAAAATTCAATCTTTCAACTTTGAAAGTCAAAAGATTGACGTGAAAGTTCATTACTAACTGATCATTTACATCATCATTGATGATCAAGAACACATTGCAAACAAAACATCAGCAAAAAAGATTTGAGATGCTTTGAGTTATAAATACAAAGAGAAGTTACAAATCATTAAAAGACAATATCTGATGAACTTCATTGATTATAAAATGTTAATGAATATTTTCATTAAAAAGACATGAATACATCTTGTTAAGTTGACTCAAAAGATCATCACAACACAGAAAAACATAAGCAATTTATTTAAGTCAAAACGTTATTTTCAAATTTTACTTCAATCATTGTTAAATGAATACATAGTCATTTGAGACATCATTGATGCGCAGAATAAATCAAACATTAAGAAGAAACTTTAAAAGTTACAAAAGAAGAAAGCACAATTGAAGATAACAAAGATTATGCTATGAATCAAGTGAAGAAATGAACGCAAGTGCATTGATCATGAGCAGAACAAATGCAAAATCAGTCATCGTTGCAAAAGTCTTTCAAACTTCAATAATGATTAATCACATCATCATCAGTTGCAATGATCTTTAAAATGTTTTCTCTGTGAAGATGAACATCATTTAATCAATTGCTTTCATCTGTTTGCAGTTCAAAAGCTTGTGAAGAAATGCAAAGATAAAGATAAAACAAAGCATAAGAATGTTGATGATTTTCAAACTTTCACTGAGCTTCTGAAAAGCAAGCACAAAAAACACAGAGTTTACAACGTGAAAAGTGATGACTTTGAAATTTCTGACAATAATGAGAAAGATGAGAATGAGAAAAGTGAGAATATTGCAGCTTTGTTAAAAAATATTGTCAGTAAGATTTCTGAATTCAACTGAGTTGCAGATTCTGATGTTTTCTTACACATAACTGATTAACTTTGACTTTTTAATAATTTTTTAGTTTGCATTAAGAAATGCATCATCAAAGTTGAAGAGAAAAAATTGTATGTCAATCACTGTGACACAGCAGTCATGCAAGATCATTACAAAAACTCAGTTAAGTTATTTTTTATTTTTCATGTTTCTAAACTTGAAATGAATCTTCTTTTTGAAAGAAAAATGTGTAAGAAAGATTTGCAAGAAAGTTTTGATGATAAAGATCTGTACATGCATGATAAGTGAGAAAAGCAAATGATTAAGATTTTAAAATGCAAAGATGTTTACATAGTAAAAAAAATTGCAAACAATCTTGATGAATTTGCATTACTATCAATTATGCAGCGTGACGTCTCATCAGCATTTTCAACAATGCACAGTTCAATGAATCTTGATGATTCAATGAATTTAGATCACTTCACGTCTCACATTGATGTGATTCATCATGAGAATGAGATAAAAGTTGATCACGATCAACTTAGTTTTGCAAATGACAAAAGCTTCAAGTTGTACAAGTTGTAACATCATTGTTTCATTCATTTCAAATCAGCAAAGCTTCATCAACTTCATAAGATCATCACTTTGAAAAAATCTATTTTCATCAACAACAGTCATAAGAATGTGTATGAAATATGTGCATTCATCAAGTTCATTAACAAATGAGAACATAATATTAATGATTAAAAGATAAGTATTTTGACTTTCATTTTCATAAACATCTGTGAATCACTATCATCATCTTTCAATAACAAGTCATACTTTTTAAAGATAATTGACAATCACTTCAGAAAAACTTGATGCATTTCTTTAAAACAACAATTTGATGCATCAGATGCTTTGTAAAAATGAAAACTCAGTGTAAAGCTTCACAACAATGTCAAACTTCTCTCAGTACACAGTGACAACGTCATGAAACTTAAAGTTATCTTGAATGATTGATGTTCATTAATTAACATTGCTTTTCAATACATTGTTTTACACATGTTGATTCAAAATAAAGTAGTTGAAAGAATTATATACATTACAGAAAACTTAATGCAAGTCATGATCAAAAATGCTGAACTTCTTATTGAGTTTTGAGCAAAAGCTGCAAAGACAAATGTTTATCTGCAAAATTGAATCATCATGAAACTTTTAATCAATGAAGTTTTCATGATTTTGAAAAAGACATTCATCGAGATCAAGCTTTCAATTGATCATGTATGAGTATGAGAATGCAAATGTTACTCATACATTGATTTCAAGTCATTGTCAATTGAAAACAGATAAGATAAATTCATGAATAAAGATAAACTTGATGTCTTCATAAAATATGTGAAAAATATCAACAAGCAATATCATTTTTGAGTCTCAGATCTTGATCAAGTCATCAAGAATCACGCTGTCAAGTTTGTTGAAGATGAAAAGAATGAAAACATGAACTTGCAACTTCACAAGCAGACATTCAACGTTTTTTCAGAGCAAAGATCTGTGAAAAAATCATCAAAGAATAATGTTTCAACTAACATTTTAAAATTTGATGCTTTCATGATTGATGTTTCATTTGAATCAATTGATGCATTAAAGACTATTGCAATCAACTTGAATGCACTCAATTTTAAGATCACATCACATACATCAGATGAGTGCAAAGCTCATGTAAATGTTCAGATTATTCAAAAAGTCTTTACATCAAGCATGTTTAAGTCAGCAGCTTAAACATTTTTGCATGTAGTCATTTCAAAGAGAAAAAGAGACAGCGAAGATCAACAATTGAAAGAATGTGCATTCAAGATTTCATAAACTATGATGATTTGATTCATTACAGAAAAAGTTAATGATGATGAGAATGATTTTGATGCAAGCATGTCATGAAAATTATTCAACATCAATGAATCTGATTCTTTTAAAGCAATAAAAATTCTCATGTTGAACATTTACAAAGACACAGTGCAAAACTTAGTTTGAGAAAAACTTTGAAAAAAAGTAATTAACGCAGAACTTGTGATGCTAATCATCAATGAAATTTGATAAGAAGAAGTGTCGCTCAAAAAGATTAACATCATGATAAGCAAATGAGTTTTCAAGTCAAAAATGCATGTCAACAATTTTCTTAACAAACTAAAGACAAAATTGATAGTCAAAGATTTCTTTCAAATTCATGAAGTTGACTATGAAAATACTTTTACGTTAATCATCAAGTTTGACACTCTGCAAGTCTTTTTAATCATTGCAACAATGAAGAATCTTGAACTTCATCAAGTTGATGTAAATAATGCGTTTACTGAATTGTTTCTCAAAGAAATCATTTACATGTTCTTTTCATCAAAAGTGAAAGTCAAATTCAACTGTGTTCTGAAAGTTCTTTAAAGTCTTTATGATTTCAAGCAAGCTGCATAAAACTGACATGATCATTGTATAACAATGTTGTCTGAACTCAACTTCACTTAATGCATTGTAAACTTATGTTTTTTGATTCATGAGTCAAAAGAAATCATGTTGCTACTATATGTTGACAATATAATCATTATTTTCAAATCATTGAGCAACATTAAATGATTTAAGCATGAGTTTTAATGTGTTTTCAAAGTCAAGAATCTGAGAAAAATGAAGAAGATTCTTGACATTCAAATTACTTGCAACAGAAAAACATGAATCTTATGAATGAATCAAATTCACTATCTTCATGACGTTCTCAAAAGACTTAACATGAGACAAGATAAGCACAAGATAACAGATCTTTCAATGAATGAATATGATGCTTTTCACTCAGCTGAATTCAAAGATGTGAGAATCAATCAGCATGAGTATCAACAAGTCATTAAAAGTCTTATGTATGCTGCAATTTACACTCATTTCAACATTGCTTTTGCTCTTAATTGACTAAGTCAATATCTCAGCAATTTTGCAAAACATCATGAACATGCTTTGAAAAAGTTGATGTAATACGTTCGTTTCATCATTGATTTAAACATCACATATGAAGTCAGTGAAAGCATGAAGTTAGTAGAATACTCTGACTCAAACTACATCTCAAACAGATTAGATTGCAAGTTGATTCTCATTTACATTTACATGCTTAATGAAGAATCAATCTTCTGAACAAGTTGAAAGCAAAAGTTCATTGTCACATTGATCATTAAGACAAAGTACATGACTTTATCAATTTACATCAAGAAAGATTTATGAATTAATCAAGTGCTCAAGAACATGAATCTGACAAAGTATCTGAACATCAGTCACAGTCACGTTAATATTCTTGAGAAGATTACTCATTAATCTGTCTCACTTACACAGCTCAAGAGAGATAATCAAGCATCTCTTATGCTGATTAAGAATGCTCATATTCACGAAAGATTGAAGCACATTAACATTATTTATCATCACATTTGAGATCTGCACAAGAAAAATCAAATTTCAGTAAACTTCATTTTTAGTCAAGATATGATAACAGATGAATTGATCAAGTCACTATTTCAACAAAACTTCAAGAGATTCATTAAACAATTAAAATTGAAAAGCAGTAAAAGTTGAGAAACTTGTAAGCATTAAGTGAAAGTATTAAAAAGTGCAATGACAGACTTGTTTTTAGCAACTTATTACAATAGCTTTGAATTCAGTCTGAATTCAGTCAAACTTGTTTCTAGCAACTTTCTTTAAACTAACATCAAAGATAAAGTTGTATATCACGACTTTGTCATGCATGACAGTATATAGATAAAGCAGTCTGTAATTTCTCTTCATAATCTAGATAGATTTCATCATATGTAATACTGTTCACTTTACTCTTTCAATAATTATGAACAATAATTTGATTTAATGCAAAACTGCTGTTCTTGTTGACTTTGAAAGCATATGCTTGCAGATTAAGAATTTTTGCAAGTGCAGTAACAGCTGTATTATGAAAGAAAGTATTCATAAAGAAAAATAACTTTGTCAAAAAACTGCAGTCTGTTTATTCATTTCTTTTCTATAAGTATTGTTGTGTACAATGCTCAAGAGTAAGCAACTGTGCACAATATATAAATGCAGAATAAGATTAAAACATTTGAGCAGAATCTTTCAAAGATTTCATGCAAACATTAACAGAATAATAAGCGAAAAAGCTGTTAATACAGCTGTTAAACTTGTTGAATTCAATGTTTTGTTGCAATAATGAAATAAAGAGTTCAAGAAGTAAAGACTATGCTTTGTTCAACTTATAAGATAGAAGTTTCTTATTAAAGTTTGTATTTGAATCATCATTTGATAAATCAAATTCTGAGCTTGAAGAATCATTCTTTTTTCTTTCTGCAACAGTTGTTTCTTCATCATTTGACTCAGATTTATCTGTATCAGAAAAAGAAGAATCAAATACATCATTGAATGAAGAACTTGATTTTGTTGAAGAAGAATCAAAATCAAAAGATGATAAAGATGAATGCAAAGCTTGCTTTTGTTTCTGTTATCATTTATTCTTCTTCTTCTTTGTTTCTTCTTCAACAAAAAGAATATCAACTTCGTCAGATTCAACAAACTCATGCAAATTATTAATTAAAGCTTAACTTTTGTTAAATAAATGAAACAGTTTTTTCAAAGATTTTTTCTCATCTTTTGAAGATGCAAGTTCAATTGCAGATGTAAAAGTCAGTTCTTTATTTGTAACTGAAGCAGTTCTGAACAAAAAACAGAAGAGTTGAGCAAAAATCTTTGCATATTTATCAATAGTAAATAAATTTTGCGTAGCTTTAAAACTCTTAATTTGAATGTTATTTAATTTAAAACTGTTCAACACATTAAGATGCTGTCTTAACATGTATTGAACTTATGAAAGACTTGTTTGAAAAAGTTGTTTAATTTGTAAAGAAAGTGCAAAAAGAATGTGTTCAGATGTTTTATCTGCTGACTGCACAAAAGTATTTATGAAAGAATAATTTCATCTGTTCAAGAAATTCAAATACTGAGTTTAAATTTGAAAAGCAGAAAGTTCTTCTTGAATATGTTTTAAATCAATGATTTCAGATTTTGCTTGAATCTTCTCAACTTTCTTCTCATAAAAAGACAGAAGAGTTGAAACAGCAAGATCAGATTGTAAATTATTATCATTGTCAAATTCAATACTTTGAATATTTGATGCAATGTTTAAAACAGTTGATAATGAACATGCTTATACTTGAAAGAAAAAACTATTCTTAAGTAAAGATTGTGTTAAAATGCAAGAAGTAACAGTATGTTTAAAATCACTTGAATGATTTTTTGAACAATGTTTCTTCATGTTTTCTTTATTCAACAAAACTTGATGACATAAATTGCAAGAAAATGCATTTTTATGTATATCAAGCTCTGAAAAAGCAAACAAAGTCACTGACAATTGTTGTATTAAAGCAAATGTTTTTGAAGCAGTATATAATGAAAAAGAAGAAATTTGTGAAAGAAGTTCTCGCTGTTTTTCTTTTTCTGCATGCTGTTTGTAATGAAATTTAACGTGAGAAGAAAAAGTATCAGAAAATAAAGCAATACAACATTTTGAACATAGTAATAAAGAAAACTTAAAGTAATATGATAAGAAAGATAAAGAAATACACTCAGTTGTGTTCTGCGTAAATGTTGTTAAGTTACTATTCAATAAGTTAATATATAATGCTTTGTCATTAAATATATTATTATATTTACTTACTGTGATGCAGATCTTGCACGTCGACTTCAATCAATTGCTGCATCGTTGACGAGCTCGTTATGTACAGACATGTCGAGTCATGTACATAAGATGTAACGCTGTAGATTCAATCTCAATTGATATATGTAGCTTTAATAATCAAACATAAGTAATATGAATACTGTAGCAACGTTGTTAAGTGCGTTGTATGTAGCTTGTTAATGATGTTCTGACGTTGAACAAGACATGAAGTTGAAAGAAAGATGAAGCAAATTTACTAAAGTAATGTTGAACTAAAAGCTTGTGCAAAACATCAAAACTGAACATGTATATTTGATCTTTGACATTTTGATTTACAATGCAAGCAGTAAACTTAATGAGTTTAATATTATTTAAATCATAATTGTAACTTTAACTTTAACTTTATGTCATACAAAGCAAAGATTGAGAGTTGAGCATCTTCTTTAAGATGTATGACATGATTGTGAACTCAATGCAAAGACAAAATATCAACGTTCTTTTTAAAAAAGACATTTAGAAACTCAAAGTATTTAAGTGAAAGAATTGTAACTGAGTCAACGTTTTTGCTTTGTTGATAGATCTCAAGATCTTCTTGAGTCATGAATGTAATCAAATGAATTTTCTTTTTCATTTAATGAAGACTTCAACTGTAATTTTTAGCATAAATGCTATTCTTGAAGCGAGATGAAGACTGAGCTGATAAAGTCACGTCATGCAACTTTGACTCATTAAATGAGATTGAATCAAGATTCAGAAAGTCATTGATTTTCTTTAAAGTAATGCTAAATACTTTAATGTCTTTATCATGAGTAACTTGATCAAAGCATCAAGCTTTTAACTCAACTATGTCAAGTTATGTAGAAGATCAATTGCATTAATTTGCTTGAAAAACATTAAAAGTTTTAAAAGAAAAAGAATTGCAACACTTGATTTTAAAAGAGTATTCTTTTTAAATGACTTGAAGAATACAACTAAAAGCTTCTTGTTTTAATCAATGAACAAGATTGAATGAGATTTGTTTCTTGTGAACAAATGAGAAACTGAGTTACTTCTTCTGAGTGAATTGAAAGTTAAATTGCTTTTTGTGAGTGAGTTAAATACTGAATGATTTTTCTTGAACAATTCATGAACTGAATTGCTCTTTAAAAGTGAACTGAAAACTGAATTGCTTCTTAAAAGTAAACTGAAAACTGAATGATTCTTCTTGAACAATTTGTAAACTGAATTACTTTTTAAAAGTGAACTGAAGACTGAATTGCTTCTTACAAGTGAATTGAGTTGAAGTTACTTCTTTAACTTTGAGCAAGACATTTTCTTTTAATCGATTAAAATCATAAATCTTGACGAGAAATTAATAACAATGACTAAGACAGAAGAGCGAGAATAAGATGAAAGTATTGTGTTCAAAATTGATGTACATGAAGTGATGACAAAGTCATGAAAGATTCATGATGATGAGATACTGATTTAATTCAATGACATAAAAGAATAGTTTTTCAACATGTTCATCAAGAATCATTGTGAACTTAACAACATAAGTAATGTTATTAATTAAAGTGACTTGATCATCAAATTCTTGAAGTCTGCAAGAATGAATTAACAAATGCAAGAAAAGATGATGTTGTTGCGCAAATGATTTATTCATAAAGACATAAGCAGAAATATCACTGTCAATCAAAGCAAGAGCAGAAACTTTAAATTGAGCTTGATAAAGAATACAAAATACTATCATGTGATTATCTTTGAATGTTGAATCAAATTCAAAGAGTTTCAAGACAGATTTAGTGAAAAACTTTCTATATGATTGAAGTAAAGACGAAAAGATTGATGCTAGTAAACAAGATGATATGTATACAGATTTCTGAACGTGACTTAGCTCAAAGACTAAACTTTTCTTGAATACAACAAGACTTCTTCATTTATGCTGATGACATTGTTGTTGTTAATGTTTATGATATGCAAAGTGAAAAGCTTTTTATTTAAGTATTTTTTAACAATTTTGCTTGAATGTTGCAACTTGCAGTAGTAACACAGCTTTCACTTGTTGCAGATTTTCTTGATCTCAAAAACAATTAGAATCTTATCTTGAATGATGATAATGACAAAGTTTAAATTCATTGACTCATTGATGAATAAGAAAGAAAAAGATGAGAATACTGTTGAAACAACAGTCACAGAAATGATAATTTTAAAACTCAGAGAATTACTAGTTGATGCAAAGATGCTTTTGACTTTGACGAGCAAGACAAAGAAGAAAATGATGAAGTAAGATTGATGATGCTTAAGCTGTTGAAGCTTTTCGTTGATTTCAAAGAATGCTTAAACTCATTGATGAAAGATGAATGATTGAATCTCATTGAGATTTCGTCAGAAGAAAATGATGACTTAAGTGATATAACTGACATTGCATTTCATGCAGTCAATTAATGAGAAGTCTTTCATCAAGAAATGTTCTTTCTTCTGATAAAAGAGATTGTAGTAATCAACAAAGTTATCTGTGTCTTGCTTCAAAGTTTCATGAAGATATAGTTAAGCATCTTTCAACTTGAAAGAATTGTTGCAGCAATGATGCAACTTATGTTGTTAATCTGCAAAGATGAAAATGATACAAAGATCATTGACTCAATATTGATTCATTAAATTATGAGTCTTCTTATCTATGATGAGTCATAACTTGACATAAATGATCTTGACTTGATGAAAGAGATAATGATCATCGTTTATGTTCATGCATTGTATCAAACTTTGCTCTCAGACATTCAAATGATCTTTGTCTCTTTCATACTCAAATATGTTGAAAAGCTTTTCAAATTTAATGAAGATTAAAACAATGACAGAATTTGCAAAGACTTGAATGATGAAGAAAGATTGATTGTGCAAAGTTTATGTGATGATTTAAGCTATCATCATGAGAAACTGAGAATTCAATTCTTGATAAACTGAAGAACTAGAAGCAATGAATGAGAATGAAGTGATAACATCATGTTGTTGAACTTGGTTTTGAAGTTCGCGCATTGCGCGAAAGACTTCAACTGAGTTTTCAATCATACTTTAAGTGAACTGTTTGACAGCACACTCATCGTTAATCAAGAGACAATAAGATTGCTTCATTTAAGCAAGAAGATAACTAGATGAGATTTCAATGTATGAAAACGTTGCAAGAAGTGTAGATCTTTTATAATGTTAGAAACTAAATTGAACTAAAGATTCTATCAATATAAAGAATTGATTATTATATTACTTGAACTAAATACAGAACAACACATCAGATAATGTATAAAATGAAAGACAAGAAATGAAAGAAAAGAATGAAAACTCAACTTTTATATACATGAATTAAATAATGTCAGAACTGAGCAGCAGTTTTATGATTTAAGATTACAAAGACATGAAACAGATTTTGATGTAACTAGATTAAAATGATGATGACTAGATTAATGACTTAGTTCAATGAATCAAGACTTTCTAAGATATTGATGATATTAGATTGAGTTGATGATATATTCTATGCTTTGAGCTGAAATGATAATCTGACATCATGACAGAAATATTGTCACGTAGATAAAAACTCTGCATGATAATTTTTCTGATTACGTAACATTTTAACATCATTTAAACTGCATCAAATTGAAATTTCTTGATTCTTTTAACTTTTATTCAAACACAGAATAGAATCAAAAAATTCATAATCAATATCATGTACAGATGAATTTCATTGTCAGTTAATAATGTTATTGAATAAAATGATAAATATTATAATTTATAATTAAATTTTCAATTATTAATATTATGTAAAAGAAATTAATTAAATTGAATACAAAGAATGAATTATTGATTGATGATGTTCAAGTTAACAACAGATAAATTCTTAGTCAAAAATCTTATTCAACATGTCAGATTAAAAATTCATTATATATTACATTGTAAAGCAATGAATATGAATTCATGATAAAGTGATAGAAAGATAATGAGTCAATAATGATTAAAATCAACTGAGAATAAAAGTTTAATAATTTGTAAAATACTTTAAACATGAAAGAAAATAAATGTTTATGATTTAATTTAAATTCATACATCTTTGTGATATTGATTTAAGTTTAACTCATAAGAAAAACTATGTTATATATATTAAATAAACAAAACTCTCTGAGAAAGAAAATTGCTCATCAACTACATGATGATTTCACATCGTTGAAACAATGAATTTGAGACAATGTATCAAATAATGAATCTATAGCTTTCATTCAGCATGTGATGTTCAAGTAAATTCTTAATAAATGTTTATGTTGTTTATTGTAATGCATCATCTTTGCTTTACTCTTCATTGATAATATTTTATACAATGATTTTTCAATTCAATTCTTAATTCAAAGATGAAAAATATTTTCTTTGCATTCATGATGTTCATGATTGTAACGTAAAGACTGTGTTCTCTTGCTCAATGATTATCATTCATTAAGCAAAGAAATATGTGATAAAAGAGAAATGCATATGATGAAAAGATAGAATGTAATTATATTAAGTAATTCTATTCTGCTTTTGAATTGACTTATGTTATGTAAACGTTGAATGAATTGTTGATATAAATGTGCAATCACAATCATTTAATACTTAGCTTTGATTGATAGTAGAGAATGCATTCTGATCATTCTCATATGCTCTTGATTTCTTACGTAAATAAATGCATGACTTGACATTAAGTAAAGAAGATGAGTTCAAGTTCTCTCAGTATATCAGCATGATTAACAAGTCACTACTTCTTCAATCACATATAGTATAAACTTAAGACTCATTATTTAAATTGACTATTTTATCTGATATCTTTTCATCAATTACTTAATGACATTATTGATGTGATGAAGACGTTTCAGTATATCAATGCAGTTAATAAGTCATCAATTTTTTAACTATTTATAATCATAATTTCAGACTCATCATTTGAATCAACTTTTCTACTAGTAATATCTTTTCATCTTTTACTAACTTTAACATGTCATTAGTTTTCTTCATAAATCAGTTATGATTGTTAGAAAAAATGTTGTTGTGTAGATGAAAACTCTGCATAACAGCTTTCATAATCACATAATGTTTTAACATCATTTAAACTGCGTTGAATTGAAATTTCTTGACTTTTTTAACTTCTATTTAAACACAGAATAAAATCAAAAGATTCATAGTTAACATCATGTATAAATGAATCTCATTATCAATCAATGTTTATGATATAAAGTAAACAAAACAAAGAAGATTTTAAGTGATGAAATAAAATATGAAAGCTTCATGCATAAAATGAGAAAGAAAAGCACTGTGAACATAATTCATGAAAAGAAAGAAATTAGAAAAGAATAAAACTTAAGCACAGTAATCATTATAATCAAATGATTCAAACACAGCGAAAATTTTGCTTCATACTGCAAAAGCACTTATGCTGCATATGCTTACATGAGAAAACATAGTATTGATAGTGATGTGAGCATATTAATTAAACACTGCAAACATTTTGCTTGAAAGTATGAAAGTACTTATGTCACAAATGCTGACATAAGAGAAAATAGTGCTAGAAGTGATGCAAGTGCATAATAAGAAAAGAATAATAAGATTGAAAAGAACAATGAAGATGTATATAATGACATTGATTACTAAAGAAAAGAAGATGCACTGAGCACTGTAATCAGTTTGTGTGACTTTAAAGCTATGTTTATGATAAATGATGATTACGCTGTTAACAGCTTGATCATATTCAATGAATTTAACAAAGAAAGAATATGCATAAATAACAGTGAATTACGTGTTTTAATAATATTTTTCAACATCATGACTATTAATGTTACAAATATCAAGATCATGTTTATTGAATCAAATGATAAAGATGCATAATACATTCATAGAAATTCTAAAGATTTTAGCGCTTTTATGAATATATTTCAGCTAAAATCAACGCAAATCTGAAACATGAGATTAAATGAATATTTGAAATATTGATCATTAAAAGTGCTAAAATCTGTTTCTATCACTTTTTACAAACTGTTGATGTTGAGTGAATTTACAAGAAAAGATAATGAAGAAACTAATATTCAGTATGTTTCACAGATGTGCAGCTGTAAACAAAGCAAAGAACTGACATATTAAATATTGATTGAGAAATTGTAACTCATATACTATCAAATAGTTAGTTCAAATATTGAAGTTTCTCAGCTTAATTTCAGAATTTCATGATTGCATGCATGTGAGAAGAATGGTTTTGCGATTTCGTAGTTGAACACTTAGTGCAAGACACTGTAAATACAGCTTGAAACTCTTTGCTTTCTTCTGTATTCTTAGTATTCTAGTTATAGCTACCTCTATAGATCAAACATTCTACTCACTGCACGCTTTACTGATTACATTCTAGGCACGGTCTCAACAAGAGCGAGGTGTGAGAAAGTCTCAAAGAAATTTTTCACATTTTCGCACTCAAGACTTACATATCTGTGACCATAACACATGAAGCTTGAATGAAATCTCTCTCATTTTGAATGCATAGCTCGAGAATCGAGTCAGGTGACTATGTTTGAGCAGCGTTCTTGAATGAAACTTAGACAAAAGTCTCGAGGCAATTGTATTCTAGCCGAAGTGAGCGAAGCCAAAACAGGCTCTTGCTTCTCTTTGCTCCCTTATGCTCCCTCGCTGCTCCCTTCAAAGCGGCCATGCTTTCTTTTCGAACCTGAAACGGGAATTGACGATCCTGAGTTCGGGGTCTATATAGTGGTTGGCCTGCTTGGCACTGTTATGTCGCCTACGCCAAACATGGAGGCTCGGCCAACGCGTTAACGTCCTCATATGTTTGGGGTGGGAAACATAACAGCATCGATAGGCAGCCGCCCGAGCAAACGGTGGTCTCAAAAGCTGCCCATCGGCATCAACAACCCCTTCTGCCTAAGCGACTAGCTATGAATTGGGAGGGTGGAAGCAAAAGAGCTTTCCGGCCGAACTCTATGAGATGGTGGATGAAAACAGGTGGGTAGGCCACTTATCTATTTATGCCAGACCTCCCCAGCGGCGCTGCCTACCTCGGCTGAAAACTCTGTAAAATCTCTCCTTCTAGTGCCCGACTCGCTTGCTCGGTCAAAAGCCCTCACTCAAGCTGTGGTGAATTATTGGTCTAGGGCCAGTCTGCTAATCCGCTCTGGGCAGAATGACTGCAAACCATACAGACTTCCATCATGGTAAGAGTTTCGCACTCACCAATGTGTTTTCCTTTGGTATGCCTCTTCCACTCGTATTTTTCAACCAGCAGTTTGCGCGAAATAATTTGACACTTAGGCTCATATCCGCTTTAAAAGTGATTGCGCCGCAGCCGCCGAGATATTCGTTCATTTCTGAGCAAGCCTCTATGCAGTCATCGACCGAGTATGCAATTAATCCTACCAGGTCTTTCACGGTACCGTTGCGCTGAGCAGCTGGAGAATTGCCTTGGTAATCCATAGCGCAGACAAATTGGAAGCTTTGGCCTATTCGGGAAATGTACGTTGTAGAGTCTATCTTAGGGCAATCGAGTGCGAGGCTGTTGACATCATTCGGCTTGGGCACAGAGACGTTATCTAGTGCTGTGGGAGTACTATTTGTTGGCTTTGCGGTAGACGAAGGCATACTCGAAGAAGTATTTGATGACGACAGATTCGAACTTCTACCATCTGAATTAGTCAGATGTACTCATCTGCAACTTAGCTTTTGAAGCGACAATGTTTACCTTGAAGAGGTATCTGCGGCGATCTTTCCACCTATCCCACCACCAATTCCTGCGAGGATGACTACTAGAAACAGGGCAAAGCCGAGCCAAAAAGTTGTATTTCGCAAGCCGCATGTCTTTCCTTGGTTCTTCCGATGCGTAGAAATGAGCTGAACACTTGGTATAGTTTCTTTCTCCGTATGCAACTTACTTGGCAACGGGTACGTCGGAGCGACTTCGAGGTCATTAGAAGCCACTTCAGGATCATCAGCACCGAATGCGACTTCAAGACCTGTGTGAGTGCGCTGCCCATAGTTCGCCATGAAGACAAATGTGAAAGCTGCTGTCTTTGAAATGATCGATAGTGTAGAAAAATTCGGGTCAGGATTGTCATACTAAACACTAAGTCGCAGCCTGATCGCTCTGCCGTTGACTTCTTTTCATTAGCAAGATTTCAGGACCAAAAATCTGAAACGGGTGACGCGTTGTTCCTCGCATTCAGGGCTTGAACATGAAAGAATAACCAATTATTTGATGATCGACCTGTAAACCTCATACAATTCAATCTCGTAAGGTCTTGGGGGCGCACAAACCCGGCGCATAATGTGTAACCATTAACCTTCTCGATCTCGGCCAGAAAGTGCAATTGCCCGTCTGCTCGCTCCATATATCAGTCGGTTAGATAGAGGTAGTTCTTGGCGCGGTTGAGCAGCTGTTGAACACCGTGGGCCTTGAGAGCGACGAGCCTGCCAGTTATATGTATATTTCCACGCTACATCGCTCAGAACGAATGTTAGTATACTACATCAAAAGCTAGTTAGATGACTCTTTAGAGAATGTATCTGCATGGTGCCAGCGTCAAGAGAAGGCTTAAGAACATTAAAGTTACATATGTGTAACAAAGGCAACTACACAATGAAACCCCTCTTATGAAACCATTACTAATCACGACGTAGCTTTTGAATCCACAAATTTAAGTAAACTTTGAAAAGAATTCTTAGTCTGGCCGTTGGGTTGGGTGCGCGGAATTTGACTAAACAAAGCAGTAAATTTAATGTTTTCCATGATTGTAGTTTATATCAAGCATTTACTTGATGTACACGTCAATGTGTAGACCACATCTGACTTGTTGGTTAATACGTTAACGTGTTGGTTAAGCAAGATGTCACCTTGGCCAAGCCCTGATTTTTGGGGCAGGCGACATAACAGTATCAATTTCAGAGTTCTGAAAATCTAAATGATACGGCCAGAACCTTCGGGTAGCCATCGAGACTGTCGTTGAAATGGACAATAGACCGAGTTAGGTCGAAGACCTCTCAAGACACAGTGCAGCCATTCTGCTAGCCATTCTACTGACCGTGACGTGCCCGCGTCGGCCTTGCCAGAGCCGAGATGCAGCGCAAGCCCACCTCTTTTTCTTCGCTATACCTGCCTATCTTGAAGTTGATGTTGGAAACGGGGACATACGTTTACCCCGGTGGTTAGTTATTTCCGCTCCGGCCGAAGCCGGCTTGGCGCTAGAGGTATTTATCCCTCCTCCCACTTCTTCCTTCCTTCATAGTTTCTACCTACTAGATAGTTCAGTCAATATATCTACATGCCTATCTGCCCTCATGTCCTCGTATACCAAGAGGTTATGAGCCCGGGTTAGCTATACCGCTACCGCAAAAACAACAAAGGGCAGAAGCATCGAACTCGCTGTCACCAAAATTGGCGGAGATCTTCCCTATCGACCTTCATCCCCTCCATACCTCAACAACGATGGAAGGTTCGGATTCCTATCGTTTCCCTAAGCTAAAGGGGAACGAGAATTACGAATCATGGGGGGTAGAAGCAACCAGTGACCTGAAAGCCAAAGGTCTCTGGTGGATCACCTCAGGGAAGCTGGAGAAACCGGAAATCCCGGATCCCAACGCCATGACAGCAGCCAAAAAGGAGTACGTCAGTGCTATTAACCACTGGGAAGATAAGAACGACAGGGCCTGCGGTATGATTAACTTCAGTATCGAGCAGAGACCTGGAATACACGTAGGCAACATAGAGATTGCTATGTTGGCCATTCTAAAGGATCAATACGAACAGTCGAATCTTACTACTCTACACCTAGCAATTAGGGAGCTCACCCAATCAAAGCAATCAGACGATAACTCCCTATGAGGCGTGGCATGGCAAGAAGCCTGACCTTAGCTACCTACATACATTAGGATGCACAGCCTATCACCATATGGAGGGAGCTCGTCGGAAACTCGAGCACAAGAGCTTGAAATGTCAGTTCTTGGGCTACGAGGGAGCTGGCTGGTTGCTGAACCGGCCGGTCCCACGAATAGGAGCTCGCCTTCAGGGCTAGAGCCAGTTCCGATAGGGAACAATAGGAGCTCGCTTTCAGGGCTAGAGCTAGTCCCGATAGGGAACAAGGGAGCTGGCTGGTTGCTGAACCGGCCGGTCCCACGAGTAGGAGCTCGCTTTCAGGAGTGAGCTTGATGCTCACATCAAAAATGACACCTTCGTCGGATCGGCGAATACTGCCGACGATCATGACCTAGCTGTCAAACAAATCGTTCGTTACCTGGCCGTTACTGCT
>JAABUW010004439.1_pt1 | contig 19073 bp, 9 predicted proteins | sample 5560081 | NCBI WGS metagenome assembly JAABUW01 (sample SAMN10711882, study PRJNA513363) | rock metagenome | isolation source: Antarctica rocks | place: Antarctica: Victoria Land, Knobhead sud
CCCGCTGCCGCTGCGAGTTGCTCCTCGGCCTGCTTGCGCTCGCTGTTGTCGCGCGCCACGCAAAACAAGGTCTTCTCGGCCACCGACCAGACCGCCGACCACACCATCGGCACGATTGCGCCGTCCTTGCGGATGTAACGATTTTCAAAGTTCGAGGTCGCCTCGCCGGATACGACGCTCAGCGCCACCTGATTAGTCGGCTCCACATCTTCGGGGCAGACGAAATCAATGTACTTTTGTCCAGCTAACTCTTCGGGTGTGTAGAGCCAGACTTTTTCGCAGGCCGGGCTGACCTGCATAAAGCGCCCGTCCTCGTCGATAGTGCAAATCACATCCAGCGAATAATCCAGAATCCGCTGATTCGCTTCGTTGGCCGCTTCAAGCTGTTGCGCCGTCACCCGCAATTCCTGTGCGATCTGCTTGCGCTCGGCATCAGTGCGCTCGAGCGCTGCGGCAGTCCAGCCTATCAACACCATGAACACGAAGATGGTCATGGTCACCATCAGGGAAACACCGAACGCCATCCCATAAAGCCCGGCGATCTCACCTTGCAAGCGCAGCCCGCCCAGCACGAGGGGCACCAGGATGGTCGTCGGCAACAAGCGTCGCGCGACGATGCCACCCAGCCCCGGACTCGTAAAAATCGCTACAATTCCTCGATGGGCGCGAGCGCCCAAGACCCCGCCGGCCAGCGCCAGGAAGCACAGCGCCGCATGAAGCGACATCGGGATAAAGCCGTCGATGCCGTAGAACGTCTGGGCGTTGTAGGCGTAGCCGATGATGGCGAACAAGGCCGTCAGCGCCGCCGCGAGAGCGAAGATCTGCGTGGGATAAACGCCGCGCCGCGTTTTCACATCGAGCAGCAGCAGAGCGCCGCCGAGCAGGAGAAAGTTAAACGCCGTGTTGGGCGCCATGCGGCTGGGAAACCCGGCGCCGCCGCCCGCATCCAGCTTCGACGCGAACAACCATTGATCCACGCCCACATCCGGCCCGCCCACCAGCGCGCACAATCTAAGCAGGCCAATCAGAGCGACGATGCCCGCGCAGACCTGGCCCACTCGGCGGGAGCGCAACCGGCTGTGCTCCCCTTGCAGCAACCACAAAGACGCGCCGCCGAGGATGAAAGCGACGGCGGTTGCCGGGTTCATCATGACCAGGCCGGGCGTGACGCGCCGCAGAAAATCAACGTCGAGCGCCCAGCCAAGCAGCACGACAATGCCGACCACTGCGGTGATTGCCGCCGCCAGTCGGGGCACAGGTTGACTGCAAGTCACGATTGACCTCCCTTCAATGCGCGGTGTGCGTTGGAGGGAGGTGGCGAATTGTCGCAAAAACCTCATTGGGAAAGCTCCTTTTCTTGCGTGGCTCGCCATTGCTCGTTCAGCACTTCGAGGAACCGCTTCACGTCCAGCGGCTTGGTTAAATAATCGTTGGCTCCCGCCGCGCGCATCCGCTCGATTTGAAGCGGCGTGGCATCGGCGCTCACGATGAGGACAGGAATATCGCGCGTCTCCGGCTCCTGGCGCAGGCGGCGCAGCACTTCGTCGCCGTTGATGTCGGGCAGGTGGAAATCCAGCAGGATCAAATCGGGGCGATGCCGCTGCGCCAGCTCCAACCCCGCCTGGCCCTGCATCGCGGCCAGCAGCTTGATCTCGGGGCGATGCCGCAAAATGGTTTGCACCAGGCCGAAGTTCGACAGGTTGTCCTCGATGTAAAGCACAACCGCCTGGGTTTCGCTGGCTTCAACCGGCTGCCGCGATGTCTGGTGGGTGGCGTGTTCCGCCGGCGAAGGCGGCGTTGATGCGGGCGACTGCGGGGCCGTGCCTTCCGGCGTCAGAAGCAACTCCACCACGAAGGTGCTGCCCTGGCCGACCACGCTCTGCACGTTGATTTCGCCGCCCATCGCCTCGACCAGGCGCTTGGAGAGCGCCAGGCCCAGGCCAGTGCCCTCGATGGCGGTTTGCTCGGCTCCCAGGCGCTCGAAGGGGGTGAAGAGCTGGCCGATTTTTTCGGGCGCGATGCCGAGGCCCGTGTCGCTGACCGCGATGCGCAGGTGCCCGGCTGCGGTCGCGGCGCCCGTGAGCGTGGCGGTCCCGCCGCCGCGGTTGTATTTGACGGCGTTGGCCAGCAGGTTGAGAAGTACTTGCTTGAGCCGCCGCCGGTCGGCCAGCACGAAGAGGCCCGCCGCCGCCTCCCAATCGCCGCTCAGCTCGATGCCGCGCGTGGCGGCCAGCGGCTGCACCATCTCCAGCGCGCCCGCCAGCGTCTCCACGACCGGCACCGGCTCGATGTCCAGCGGCTGCTGCTCCGACTCGATACGTGCGATGTCGAGCACCTCGTTGATCAGCTCCAGCAGGTGCCGCCCGCCCTTGAGGATTTGCCCCACGCCCTGGCGCTGCTCGTCGTTGAGATCGTCCATTTCGAGCAGCTGCCCAAAGCCCAAGATGGCGTTGAGGGGCGTGCGCAGCTCGTGGCTCATGCGGCTGAGGAACTCGCTCTTGGCGCGGTTGGCGCGCTCGGCTTCTTGCTTGGCGGCCTTGAGCGCCTCGTCGGTTTGCTTGCGCGCGGTGATGTCGCGCAGGTAGGCGGTGAAGATCGGCGGCCCATCGGTCCAGATGGGCGTGATCGAAAGCTCGACCACGATCTCGGTGCCGTCCGCGCGCAGGGCGGGCACCTCGATGCGCTTGCCCAGCACCGGGCCCTCGCCGCTCGCTAAATAGCGCGCGATGCCCTGGTAGTGCCGCTCGCGCAAGGATTCGGGCACGATGAGCTCGCCCAGCAGTTGTCCCATCGTCTCAGCGCGCGAGTAGCCGAAGGTCCCTTCGGCTGCCGGGTTCCATTCGAGGACTTTGCCCTCGTGATCCATGGTGATGATGCAGTCGAGCGCGGTTTCCACGATGGCCGCTTTGCGCGCCTCGCTTTCGCGCAACGCTTCCTCTATTCGCTTGCGCTCGGTGATGTCTCGCGCCAGGGCGAGCATCATCTGGTCGCCGCCGAAATCAAAGACGCTGGCGCGCACTTCGATGGGGAACGTTGTGCCGTCTTTGCGCCGGTGAACGCCCTCGCGCGTGACGGCCCCGCCTCCCTGCGCGCTCTTCCAGGCCGAGCGGAAGATTTCGAGCCTGGAAATCGCATCGATGTCGCCCACTCCCAGCGCCAGCAGCTCCTGGCGCGAGTAGCCCAGGCTATCGCACGCGCGCTGGTTGACATCGATAAGCCTGGCATCGCGGTCGATGAGGAAGAATGCGTCGGCGGCTTGCGCCACCAGCTGCCGGAAGCGCGCTTCGCTGTCGCGCAACGCTTCTTCGGCCTGCCGGTGCTCGGCGATGTCGGTGTTGGTGCCGAACCACTTGACGATGCGGCCCTGGCCATCGCGCACCGGCACGGCGCGCCCCAGGTTCCAGCGATACACACCGTCGGCTCGCCGGAGGCGAAACTCGGTTTCGTAATCTTCGCCCGTCTCCAGCGACCGCTTCCAGCGCGCGAAGGTCTCCGCCAGGTCGTCGGGATGAATCATCTCCGCCCAGCCCACGCCCAGCATCTCCTCGCGGGCACGCCCGGCATATTCCAGGATGCGCCCGTTCACGTAGTCGAGGCTGCCATCGGGCCGGGCCGTCCACACCTGCTGAGGAATGGCCTCGGTGAGCGAGCGGAACTGCTCCTCGCTGGCCCGCAGCGCGGCCTCAGCCTGCTTGCGCTGGATGCCCACCGCCAGGGTGCCCGCCATGATAGACAGCACGTGAAGGCTGGCCTGAGTCAGCGCGCGGCGCTCGAAGATCGCCAGCACGCCAACAACCCGATCTTCCACGATCAGCGGGTAGCCCGCGAAAGCCACCAGCCCCTCGCGCCTGGCCCACTCCTGATCCCTCACGCGCTCGTCGCCAAGTACTTGGTTGGTCAGGTGAGGCTGCCGCTCCTGCGCGATGAGGCCGATCTTCAGGTGGCCCACCGGCACCCGGCTGTACTCGCCATCGAGCCGGGTCGAAAGCCCCGAGCTGGCCTGCAGCTCCAGCACGTTGCCTTGGGCGTTGAGCGTCCAGATGCGCGCCAGAGCCGCGTCCAGATGGAGTGCCAGGGCCTGCGTGCAGGACTGAAGAGTGTCTTGCAGGCTATCGCCCTGCGTGAGGGCAAGAGCCACATCGGAGGTCAATTTCGCCAGGTGCGCGCCGCGTGCCAGCTCCTCTTCGGCTTCCTTGCGCGCGGTGATGTCGTGCGCCACCGCATACATCAGCTGCTCCTCCAGCACCGCAGTCACCTGCCAGCGCAGCCACTTATACGAGCCGTCCTTGCAGCGGTAGCGATTCTCAAAGCCAACCGTGTCCTGGCCGGCCACCAGCCGGGCGGTTTCGTCGATGGTGGCTGCGCGGTCTTCGGCATGGACAAAGTCGAGAAACGGCACCGCTGTCAGCTCCTCGATGCTGTAGCCCAGCGTGGCTTCCCAGGCCGGGTTGAGGCGCTTGAAGCAGCCATCGAAGCCCGCGATGCACAGCATATCGATGGACACCGCGAAGAAGTGATTCAGTTCTTCCTCGGCCTGCTTGCGCTCGGTGATGTCGCGCGCGACGGTCAGCACGGACTCGACCATGCCATCCGCGCCGATTTCCGGCGTGGAGCGCGATTCGAAATGCAAAATCACGCCGTCGGCGCGCGTGAAAGTGAACTCCGTGAGGCTCGGCTGTCCGGTTTCAAAAACCCGGCGCAGCCTCGTTTCCCACTGCTCGATCAGGCGAGGGGGCATATCGAGCTCACGATGCGTTTTGCCCAGGAACACTCGGGCCGGAATCCCCGTGAGCCGCTCGACGGCGGGGTTGACGAACCGATGGCGCAGCTGCCGGTCGAAGCGGGTGATGATGTCGGGCGCGTTCTCGATCAGCGCCCTCAGCTCGTGCTCGCGCTGCTGCAGTGAGCGTTCGGCCTGCTTGCGCTGGGTGATGTCGCGCGTGAAGCAGCGCGTGTGGACGAACTTGCCGTCCTTGAACAGCACGTTGGAGCTGATCAGCACCTCCTTGATCGAGCCGTCCTTGCAGCGCAGCCGCGCCTCGTAGGAGTTCAGGGTTTCGGCGCTCGTCAGGCGGCGCAGAACGTCGCCCTTCGCTGGCGCATCGGCGTGGAAATCGGCGATGCTGTGCCCGATGTATTCCTCGCGCGTGTAGCCGAGCAAGTCGAGCTCGGCCCGGTTAGCCCACAGGATGATGCCGTCGGCCCCGACCCAGCGCAGGCCCATCACGGCGTTCTCGAAGAAGTCGCTCAGCTCGTGGTGCTTGCGGCTCAGCTCCGCTTCAACTACCTCACGCGCGGCGTTCTCGCGGTGCAGCGTCCCGATGACATCGGCGAGATCCCTGGTGCGCTCCTCAACGCGCTCTTCCAACTCGTCGTGGGCTTGCTGCAGGGCGTCCTCGGCTCGCTTGCGCCTGGTGATGTCGCGCGAGTTGATGATCGCGCCGTCCGCCGCATCAACAGCCAGAGTTCTTCCGGTGGATTCCAGAACTCGCCACGAGCCATCCTGATGGCGCAGGCGATACTCCGCCGTCTGCGCGACGCCAGGGTGCTGGAAGGCGTGCTTCAAGGCATCTTGAGCAACCCCGGCATCTTCAGGGTGGATGAACTCAAAGGCGTTCCTGCCGATCAACTCGCCCGCTCCGTAGCCGAGGACGCGCTCGATGGAAGGGCTCTGATAAAGCAGGGTGCCATCGCCGTCCACGACCGCGATGAGGTCCGAAGCGTTTGCGATGAGCGAACGAAAATGCTCTTCGCTGCGCTCAAGATCAAGCCTGGCCTGCTGAGGTTCCTGGATGGATTCCTCGCGCAGCGCAGTCGCTGCCAGGCGCAGCTCCATCTCGTCCACTGCCAGCGCAGCCAGGTCGGCCAGCGTGGAGATTTCGTCCTCGCTCAGCTCACGCGGCGCGCGATCCATGATGGCGAGCACGCCGGCCTTGAAGCCCTCGGGCGTGCGCAACGGCGCGCCGGCGTAGAAGCGAATGCCGGCCTCGCCCCTGACGAGCGGGTTGTTGGCAAAGCGCGCGTCCTGCGTGGCGTCCGGCACCACAAGTACTTGGTCGTTGAGAATGGCGTGGGCGCAAAAGGCCACGTCGCGCGGCGTCTCGCTGAAAGGCAGCCCGTGGCAGGACTTGAACCACTGCCGCTCCGCGTCCAGCAGGTCTATGGCGGCTATGGGCACCTTGAAGAGCCGCGCCGCCAGGCGTGTGAGCCGCTCGAAGGCCGCTTCGGGCGCGGTGTCGAGGATGGCGTAGCGCCGCAACGCTTGCAGGCGCTGGCTCTCGTCGGGAGGGAGGGGAGCGTTCATGGTTGTCTGTGCGCCCCCGTGGGCAGCCCTGCAAGTACTTGCAGGCTGATCTCAAGCGGCTGCGGCTTCCTCAGCCAGCTCGGTGCGGTTGCGCCCGTTCGCCTTGGCTCGATACAGCGCGGCGTCGGCGCGCCCGATCAGCGCATCCGCGTCTTCTCCGGGCTCGCCCGAGGTGACCGCGGCTCCCAGGCTGCAGCTCATCTGAAGCGGGCCTTCGGGCGTTTGCACCGGCTCGCCGCCGATGCTCGTGCGCACTCTCTCGGCCAGGATGATGATGTTTTCCTGCGAGCAGCCCGGCGCGACGATCAAGAACTCCTCGCCGCCGTAGCGCCCGACCTTATCGTAGCACCGCATCGAGCTTTTGAGGCGGCGCGCGGCTTCTCTGAGCACCTCGTCGCCCGAGGCGTGTCCGTAGGTGTCGTTGACGCGCTTGAAGTGGTCCAGGTCCAGCAGCACGACGCTCAGCGGCTTGGCGTCGCGCCCCGAGCGGTCGATCTCGTGGGCCAGGCTCTCGACGACGGCGGCTCGGTTGAGCAGGCCGGTCAGCCCGTCGTGCATCGCCTGCACGCGCAGCTTCTCGTGCAAATCCAGGATGCGCTCGGCCACGCGCAGGCGGGCCGCCAGCTGCTGGGCGTCGAAGGGCTTGGTGATGAAGTCGTCGGCCCCGGCGTCCATGCCGTCGAGGTAGCTGGTCTTGCCGCCCAGCGCGGTCAGCAAGATGATGTAGGTGTATTGAGGCTGGTCGGCGGCGCGGATGCGGCGGCACAGCTCCAGCCCGTCCATGTCGGGCATCATCCAGTCGCTAATCAGCAGCGGGAAGTGCTCCCTGTCCAGCGCGTCCCACGCCTGCTGCCCGTCGCTGGTGGCGGTGACTTCGTGGCCCATCTTCTTGAGCGTCGCGCCCAGCACCAGCCGCGAGGTCATGTCGTCTTCGGCGATGAGTATTTTCATGAGGCTTGCCGCGAGGCTGGCGCTGAGGCTGGCGCTGAGGCTTCCAGCTCGGCGACGATTTCGATGCGCACCCGCTCGAACTCTGCTTCCAATTGGCCAAGCCACCCCTCAGCGCCCTCGACCGTGCCCGCGTCGCCCAGCGCCTGCAGCTCCTGCGCGATGTCCGCGACGCCGCGCGCCCCGATGTTGCCGCCCGCGCCCTTGAGCGCGTGGGCCGCTTTGTGCAGGCTCACCGCGTCGCCCTTCTCGATCGCGCCACGCAAAGTGCCCAGACGCGCCTCGCCATCGCTGAGGAACGACTCGAAGATTTGACTCAGCAGCGAGGCGTCAGTGGCGAGGGCCAGGTCGCGCAGGCGAGCCACCACTTCGGCGTCCAGCGCCGGGCGGGTGGCAGCAGTGGCAGCAGAAGCCAGTAGCACCTTAACCGAAGGCGGCAGCAAATGGGTTTGGGCGCCGGGCTCATCCGTGACGGTGCCGTCTCTGGGCGCCCAACGTTCCAGCGCGGCCTGGAAATCCTCGGACTTGACCGGCTTGCTCATGTAGTCGTCCATGCCGGATTGCAGGCAGCGTTCGCGGTCGCCGCGCGTGGCTCGGGCGGTGACCGCGACGATGGGCAGCGAGCGCTTGGCGTCCGGGCGCAGGCGAATCTCGGCGGTGGCTTCGAAGCCGTCCATCTCGGGCATCTCGCAGTCCATGAAGATGATGTCGAAGGGCAGCGCCTCGATGCTCCTGAGCGCCTCGCGGCCATTGGCCGCGACCTCGACGCGGCAGCCGAAGCTGTGCAAGATCATGCCGGCGACCTTCTGGTTGACGATGTTGTCCTCGACGACCAGCACCCGCGTGCCGTCCCAGCGCCTCTTGGCCTCGGCTGCGGGGCTCACCTCGGCGATGCTGTGGCGCGTGACCATCTCGCCTGCCGGCCCGGCGTTGCGCGCGGCCCACACGTTGACCAGCGATCCCAGCAGCTCCGACTGGCGCGCCGGCTTGAGCAGGTAAGCTGCGAAGCCCGCCGCCTTGAGCCGCAGCGCGTCGCCCTTTTGCCCCAGCGAGGTCAGCATCACCAGCACGGTGCCGCGCAGCCTGGGGTCGGCTTTGATGGCGCGCCCCAACGATTCGCCGTCCATGTCCGGCATCTGGTGATCCAGAATGGCGATCTGGAAAGGGTCGCCCGCCGCGTGCGCCGCGCCAAGTACTTGCAGCGCCTCCTCAGCGCCCGCGCAGCTCTCGTTGCGCAGCCGCCAGTTGCCCAGCTGCTCGTGCAGCACGCGCCGGTTGACCGCGTTGTCGTCCACGATCAAGACACGCACGCCGCTCAGGTCGGCGTCGGGCAGCGAGCTGGCGGGCGCGTCGCTTTGCAGCGGCAGGCGCAGCGTGAAGAAGAAGGTCGAGCCTTCGCCCAGCGTACTTGTGGCTCCGATCTCGCCGCCCATCAGCTCGACCAGCTGGCGGCTGATCGAAAGGCCCAGCCCGGTGCCGCCGTAGCGCCGTGTGGTTGAAGTGTCGGCCTGGTTGAAGCGCCCGAAGACGTGCTCGATCTTGTCGGGCGCGATCCCGATGCCGCTGTCCTGCACGCTGATACGCAGCTCGACTTCCTCCTCGCTGTGCGAGTGGGCTTCGATGTCGATCAGGACGTGGCCGTGCGGCGTGAACTTGATGGCGTTGCTGATGAGGTTGGCAAGTACTTGCCGGATGCGCCCAGGATCGCCGATGACGTGGCGCGGCACCTCGGGCGGGCAGCGCACGATGAGGTCGACGCCCTTTTCCTCGGCGCGCGCCGTCATCATGGACGCGGTTTCCTCGACGGCGAGCAGCAGGTTGAAGGGGATGGGCTCGATGTCCAGCTTGCCCACTTCGATCTTGGACAGATCCAAGATGTCGTTGATGATGCCCAGCAGCGACTCGGCGCTCGATCGCGCGATTTCGGTCAGCTCGCGCTGCTGGCCGCTCAAGTTGGAGTCGAGCAGCAGGCCGATGGGCCCCAGCACGCCGTTCATCGGGGTGCGAATCTCGTGGCTCATGTTGGCCAGGAACTGGCTTTTGGCCAGGCTGGCTTCCTCGGCGGCTTCCTTGGCGGCGCGCAGTTCTTCCTCGGCCTGCTTGCGCCCGGTGATGTCGCGCGCCACGCAGAACATGGATTCTTCCTCGACCGACCAGCGCGCCGACCACAGCATATCGACGGTGGAACCGTCCTGGCGCAGGTAGCGGTTCTCGAAGTCCTGGACGGCCTCGCCGCTCACGATGCGGCGGGCGGTTTCATTGGTCTTGGCGACATCATCCGGGTGCACCATCTCGATGTAGCACCGCCCCTTGAGATCGTCGGGCGAGTAGCCCCACACGCTCCGGCAGGCGGGGCTGACCTCTGCGAAGCGGCCCGCTTCGTCGATGGAGCAGATGACGTCCTGCGAATACTCCATCATGTTGCTGTTGGCGCGGGCGGCCTGCTCCACCTGCTGCCTGGCCGCTTCGAGCTGCGCGGTGCGCTGGACGACGCGCGCTTCGAGGTCTTCGTTGAGCTGGCGGATTTCGGCCTCGGCCTGCTTGCGCTTGGAGATGTCGCTGTTGATCTCGAGAACCGAGTCGGGCCGCCCCGCTTCACCGCGCTTCAAGACCCACTGGCTGTGCACGACAGCCGTCGCGCCCGCGCGCGTGGTGTGGATCAGCTCGCCTGCCCACGAGCCGTCGCGCTGCAGGGCGGCTTCGATCTCGGGCAGCGGCTGCGGGAACACCGTGCACAGCAACTCGTGCGAGCGGCGGCCCACGGCTTCTTCCCTGCTCACGCCATACATCTTGCGCGCGCTGTTGTTCCAGAAGCTGATGCTGCCACCCAGGCCGCGCACCATGATGGCGTCCTGCGCCAGGTCCAGCAGCTCAGCCTGCTCGCGCAGCTGCGCCTGCCGCTGCGAGATGGCCGAGGCCATCTGGTTGAACTCGCGCGCCAGCAGCCCCACTTCGTCGCTGGAACCTTCCAGCAGGCGCGTATTCGATTCGCCGCGCCCGAAACGTGCCACTCCCGACTGCAGCGCACGGATGGGCCGCGTCACGCTGCGCGCCAGGCCCGAGGCCAGCACCGAGGCCAGCAGCAGAGCCAAGCCGCTGATGAGGACGATGGTCTGCCCGAAGGCACGAGCGGGCGCCAGAGCCTCGTCCTCGTCCATTTTGACGATGAGGCCAAGCTGCCGGGTCGGCACCCAGCGATAGACCACGATGGCCCGAGTGCCGCGATAATCGCGGGCCGTCACGACGCCGCTGTTGCGTTGCAGGCAACGCCTCACGGCCTCGGTGCGAAGCGTGCGGTTGAGCACGGCAGGCTGAGAAATGAAGCGCGGCTGAGAGACGAACTGGCTCGCCGGGTTCACCAGGAAGGCGTCGGAGCTGCGGCGCAGGCCGGTGCGCTGCTGGATGATGGCGTCCAGAGCCTTCAGGTCCAGCCGTGCCACCAGCACGCCCAGCAGCCGGCCCTGAGCCGAGCGGATCGGCGCTGAAATCGCCATCGCCGGCGCTTTGAGCGTGGCCGAGTAATAGGGATTCTTCACGAAGGGGCCGCTCTTGCCGTTCACGAAGTAGGGATCGTCCTTTTTCGACCGGCCTTCCTGACGCGCGCTGGTCGAGGCCAGGATTCTGCCGCTGCGGGCATCGAGGACGAACAGCTCCAAGTACTTGGGGCCGATCGAAGAGCGGAACTCGCCGATCATCCTGCCGTGCGCGGCCCGCCCCGCCGGGGTCGCGGGAGCCAGGGCGAGGCGCGCCATGTCCACGACCAGCGCGGGCGAGGCGGACAAGGTCGCCAGATCGTCCAGCCGCTCATCGACCCAGCTGTTGAGCGAGGTTTCTTTCCCGATGGCCGTCGAAAGCAGCTCCGAAGTCGCCGCAGCTTGCAGCGTGCTGCGGCCACTGTTGTAGGAGAGCAGGCCGACCCCGCCCAGCAGCGCGGCGGCGAAGAGCACGAAGACCAGGGTGATGCGCGGCGTCAGGTTCAAGCGCAGTTTCATGAGGAGCCTTCAGCAAGCGAGCCTTGAGCAGAGGGGCCTTGAGCAGAGGGCGAGGCGGGCGTCGAGCCGGGCAGCGGAAGCCGCCTGCGACGGCCTGGCGCAAAGCAGAGCGCGCCGCACAGCAGCAAGGCGAGCGGAAGCCACCCTTCGAGCGCCTTGCTGCGCAGGCGCGCGGCTGTGGCGAGCTTGAGCTGAGCTGCCCTGGTCTGGGGCGTGAAGTGGTCGCTCCAGACGAAAAGATCGGCCACACGCCGGCGTGTGGCCGCCTCAAAGAAGTAGCTCACGCCGCGCTCCTGGTAATCCACCACGATGCCGGAGTTGGGCTCGATCCACAGCGTGCCGTCCGCGTCGGTGTGAGCCTGGTACCGCTCGGGCACATCCGGCAGGTGGGAGAATCCGGCGGTCTCGTCCAGATCGCGAGCCGTGAAGTGAAAGACATAGACCGCCAGTCCGGCGACCGCATCGCTGCGCTCGAAGGTCGCGGTGCGCGGGCCGACGTAGAGCGGATCCCAGTAGCGGTAAACCGCGCGCTGAAGGTGGGTGGGGAAGAGGAACTGGCCGCTGCGGTCGACATTGCCGTAGCCGCTGAGGTTACGCAGATTCCGGCGGTCCACGCCGTAGATTCCGGCGGTCTCGAAAAGCACCTGGCCGGCCTGGGTTGACCAGTGCACATCGCCCTGCACGATGGCCGTGTCGCCCGAAGCCACCAGAGTCTGATCCACGCGGCGGGCAATCAGCGGGGTGTCTTCCCATTTTCCGGTGGGAGTCTCCCGCGCGCGGCTCTGGGCCTGGTAGCTCGTCTCCTCAGCGTAATCGGCGGGCAGGCGCTCCCACTGCGGCGCGATCCAGAAGCGCGTCACAGCCGCCAGCAGCCACAGCCCAAGAGCGAGCCGCCACCCGCGGCGCGGCAAGCGGCGCGGCTCGGGCCTCGGCTCAGCTCCGTCCAGGTCATCAGTTCGCATCGTGAATTTTGATCGCCGCATTCCCCCATTCGTAACGTCAGGCTCCGGCATTTGATACCGCTGATCCGCTTCGCCAGGCCCGTTCTCGAAGTGTGGAGTGGATGGCGTGAACAGTTGGGCAGCCGCCCAAAAGCCCGCGAGACATCCCAATGTTCTCCTCGCTGCACGGCAACCGCCATCGCGCGCGCTCAGCGCCACGGCAAGTACTTGGGGCGAGGGCTGCACGCGCTCCTGAGCTTGGGGCCTCCTCGCGCCGGTGCCCCATTATACTGGCGCCGGTTGCGGAGGCGGGGCGGCGCATGGCCGACCGTTGAGGCGAAACGTCCAGGCGACAACGCGGCTGGAGGCGCGCTCGCTCCTGTGTTGGTTGAATACGATGAAAGTCCTGCTCATCTCGCACACCTGCCAGTCGCGCACCGAGGGCCAGCCGCGCGCGCAGGCCCTGGGCCGCATCGGGGGCCTTGAGCTGCTGCTGCTGACGCCCGAGCGCTGGATGCACTACGGCTCGTGGCGGCGCGCCCAGCGCCCGCTGCAGCCCAGCTTCGGCTTCCTCTCCTCGCGCATCGCGCTGCCGTGGCTGGGCCCGATCCAGAACTACGCGCACTTTTACCCCGCCCTGGGCGCGGTGCTGCAGCGGTTCCGGCCCGAGATCATCGACCTCTGGGAAGAGCCGTGGGGCCTGGTCTCGGCTCAGGCGGCCTGGCTGCGCGAGCGGCTGCTGCCCCGGTCGAAGCTGGTCGTCGAGACCGAGCAGAACATCTCCAAGCGCCTGCCGCCGCCCTTCGAGGCGCTGCGCTCCTACACCCTGAAGCGCGCCGACTTCGCGGTCGCGCGCTCGTTTGAGGCGGCCCAGGTGCTGCGAGGCAAGGGCTACGGCGGCCCGCTCGAAGTCGTGCCCAACTGCGTGGACGCCGAGCTTTTTCGCCCGCTCGACCGCGCCGCCTGCCGCCTTGAGCTGGGCTTAGATGCCTTCACCGTGGGCTACGTGGGCCGCCTGGTCGAGGAAAAGGGGCTCGAAGACCTGCTCGAAGCCCTGGCGCTGTGCCCGCCCCAGGTCAAGCTGCTGCTGGTGGGCGACGGCGGCCTCAAGCAAGTACTTGAGGAGAAAACGCGCGCTCTCGGGCTGAGCGAGCGCGTGCGCTTCGAGGCCGCGAAGCCGCTTCAGGAGCTGCCCACGGTGATGAACGCCATCGACGTGCTGGCCCTGCCCTCGCGCACCACGGCTTCGTGGAAGGAGCAGTTCGGGCGCGTGCTCATCGAGGCCAACGCCTGCGCCACCCCGGTCATCGGCTCCGGCTCGGGCGCCATTCCCGACGTGGTCGGCCAAGGCGGCCTCATCGTCCCCGAGCGCAACCCGCAGGCTTTAGCTCAGGCCATCGAGAAGCTGTCGCGCGATGCCGGCCTGTGCCGCGTCATGGGCGAGGCGGGCCGCGCTCAGGCCGCATCGAAATACACCTGGGAGCGCGTGGCCGCCCAGATGCACGGCATCTACAAGTCGCTCCTGGCTTGAAGCGCAAGGCGTTGCGGAGGACTGATGCTCAAGAAGAAGGTTATGAATGCGCTGGTGTGCGCGATGGGTTTCGTGTCGTTCTTTAGCTTCGCGTGCGCGGTCTGCGTGCTGATGCTCTGCTTCGGCGATTCCCAGGGCCACTTCCAGCCTCGCCACGCCGGGCTGGACGCCAGCGAGAAGGGACTGCTCGTGATCGCCTACGGCCTGGCTTCGCTTGGCATGACGCTGTGGATCGTCCTGGGGCGGATGCACCAGGCCGCGCCAAAAGCTGGGCTCGAAGAATAGAAGGATAAAAGCCGCGCCTCAAGTACTTGAGGCGCGGCTTTACCCTTTGGCTCAGCCCAGTGGGATGAGCTTGGACTCGCCGTTGGAGTCGCGCGAAATCTGCTGCAGCAGGCGCGTGGCGGCGAAGGTCTCGTCCTTGCCGAAGGGGTCTTTCCCAACCAGGCCGATGGTGAAGATGCGCGCCCGGCTCACGTTGGCCTCGCGGATTTCGCGCGCGAGCTTCTTCCACTTGGTCTGGCCCTGGCTGGGCACGCCGTCCGTGATCAGCACCACTAAATTGACGCCGCGCCGCCCCAGCGCCGCCAGCATCGCCGCCTCCAGGTTGGTGCCGTCTTCGAGCTGCTGCCGGTCCAAGAAGGCGTTGGCCGCGCTGAGGTTCGCGGGCGTGGGCGGCACCTGAACGCCACGGAAAACATGGGTGTCCGCGAAAAATGCCACGATGTCGAAGCTCTCCTCGGGCCCCAGCGTCGCCATCGCGTTGCGCACCTCACGACGGGCCTTGTCAAGGCGCAGCAGCATACTCGACGAGATGTCGAGCACGTACACGATGTGGCGCGGCCCGCTGCCGGTCAGAATCCCGAACGGCCCCGGCCCGCCGCTGCCGCCTCCTCCACCTCCACCGCCGCCCCCTCCACCGCCGCCGCCTCCGCCCGCGCCGCCGGCGTTGCCGTTGCCTGAGCCGCTGCCTGAGCCGTTACCGGTGCCATTTCCCGAGCCGTTGCCGCCGCCCTGCCCCGAGCCGGTGCCTTTGCCCTGGCCGCTGCCCTCGCCTGCGCCCTGGCCCGAGCCTTTGCCCTCGCCTGAGCCCGAGCCCGTTCCTGAGCCGCTTCCGCTGCCCTGGCCTGAGCCCGCTCCTGAGCCGCTGCCCGAGCCTGTTCCCGAGCCGCTGCCGCTGCCCTGGCCCGAGCCTGTTCCCGAACCGGCTCCGCTGCCGCTGCCGGAGCCTGTTCCCGAGCCGCTGCCCGCGCCCTGGCCGGCGCCCTGGCCCTTCTCGGGCGGCTTAGCTGAAGGGGCGGGCGGCTGCGTGTTCGGCGTGGCCTGGGGCACGGGAGCTTTGGCCTGGGCTGCTGTGGGCTGCGCCACCGGAGCGGCTGTCGCGGCCACCACGGGCCTGGCTACGGGCGCGAGCGTGGGCGCCAGCTCGGGCTGAGCCAGCACCTTCCTGGGAACTGGCGTCGGCTCGGGCAGCGGCGTGGGCTGCTGGGGCGTCGGCTTCTCGGGAGGCGGCGTCGGCTGAGGCGGCTGGGTCAGGCGCGGCTCAAGCGTGGGCTGGACCTTGAGCCTGGGCTCAGGCGTTGGCTGAACCTGAGCCACAAGTACTTGCCGCCGCTCCTTGCGCTCGCGAGGCGGCCTGGGCGCTTTCAAGGGCTGGCGCGGCGGGGGCGGCTTCATCGCCCGGCGCGGCTGAGCGTGCTGCCGAGGCGCGGGCGGCGCGGGATGTTTCTTGGGAGCGGGCGCTGAGCTGAGGTCAACTTCGATCAGCCTCTCGTTGGGGCGGGCCGGAGGCGCGAAGTGCGCGGCTGAGATGAGGATCAGGGCGTGCAGCAGCAGCGAGGCGGCCAGCATCGGCCACGTGCCCAGCCGCCGCCGCAGGAGCTGCAGCTTCGGAGCGAGAGCGGAAGAAGATTGAGGTGCCATTGGAAAATGTTGGCCGCGCTGCGCAAGCCGCGCCCGCGCAAGCCGCGCCCGCGCAAGCCGCGCCCGCGCAAGCCGCGTGAGGCTGGCCGCAGTGCCTACGAATCAGGCGCGGCGAAGTTCTATCCACTGCCTTTAAAGCCGTCTTCAGCTGAAGTGACAGGCCGCCGAACGCTCGCCGTGGGCTTGATCTGGGCTTGATCGCTCCGATTGCAAACCGCTTCGGCTGCTCTTGGCTCAGGCCGCGAACACGCTCCAACGCGCGGCTTCCGGCGGCTTCCGGCAGCTTCTGGGGGTTGCGCGTGAGCCCAGGCGAGGCAAAACCTCCGCCGCGAGCGCAGCCGCAGCCGGCAGCAGCCGCCTCAAGTACTTGAGGCGGCGCGAGGAGCCAACGCTTAAACTGGCAGCGCCTCATGCTTGAGAGAACCCCCCTTTTCGTCGCTGCCGCCCTTGCTGCCTTGAGCTTGGCTGCGCGCGCTCCGCTTGCGCTTCACGCTCAGCAAGCGCCCGAGCAGCCGCTTGCTCAGCCGCTTGCTCAGCCGCTTGCTCAGCCGCTTCTTGATGCCTTGAGCGAGCGAGCCGAGGAGTTCGGGCGCTCGGTGCGGGGCCGCCCTCTGCGCGTGTACGTGCTCGAAAACCGCACGCCTGCTGAGGCCAGCAATGTCACGCTGATTTACGCCGCGGTTCATGGCAACGAGAGCAGCACGCCGGGCGTGGTCGAGCGGCTGCGCGCGCACCTCAAGCGGCACCCCGAGCTCGTGCGCGGCAGGCGCGTGCTGCTGCTGCCCACGCTCAACCCCGACGGCCTGGCTCAGGGCACGCGGCGCAACGCGCGCAACGTGGACATCAACCGCAACTACCCAGGCACCTGGAAGCTCATCCGCGAAAAAAGCGGCTTCCGAGGCGGCCCCTCGGCGGCCTCCGAGCCCGAGACGCGGGCCATGATCCGCCTGGTCACGCGCTACCGCCCGCGCAAGATCGTCTCGATCCACCAGCCGCTCAACTGCCTCATCTACTCGGGCGAACGCTCCAGGCCCTTAGCCCTGGCCCTGCAAGAAAACAACGGCTACCGCATCCAGACCGGCGCGGGCTACCCCACGCCCGGCGGCTTCGGCGGCTACTGCGACAAGATCATCCAGACCCCGGTCGTCACCCTCGAACTGCCCTGGCAAAGCCCCCAGGCCGCCTGGAACCAGAACGCGCGCGCTCTGCTGGCCGCCATCGCGCTGCCCCCGCAGTCCTGAAGCCCGCAAGTACTTGCGGCGCAAGCAACTTGAGGGCGTTTGTTGGCGAGCCCGAATTGTTATGTTAAAGAGTGCGCTGCCCAGCGCGCCGGCCCGCAGCACACCAGAGCCACCAGACGATGCACGCCGCGGCCAAGGAGAAACACGAGATGAAGCGACTGCTGCTACTGCCCGGCCTGCTCTCCTGCGCCACCGCCCTGGCTCAGGCACCGCCGGCGCTAAAGCCGCCCCTGACGCCGGTGATGGTGCAGGATTTCGAGAAGGCCGCCAGCCTGCCCAAAGTGTGGGTCGTGGGTGTGCCCAACGAGAACGCCTCCGTTAAGCTGTCAACCGAGCACCCCAACCAGGGGAAGCAGTCGCTCGACTTGCATTACCGCTTCACGGGGCCGGGGCAATACACCGGCGTGCAGTATCTGGGGGTGGCGATCCCGGTCAGCATCCAGGCACCGATCCACAAGCTGCGCTGGATGCTTTTCGGGGACGGCACCGGCAGCGCGCTTGGCCTCTACCTCACCGACAGCGGCGGCGAGACGCACAAGTACCGCAGCGCCACGTCGCTGAAGATCGACTGGAAGGGCTGGAAGGAAGTCGAGTTCGACCTGGACGCGCCTCACGAAATCTGGGGCGGTGACAAGAACAGCAAGCTGGACTACCCGCTCAGCGGCCTCACCTTCGAGGTCGGGCACGACGGCGCGGCTCCCATCGAGAGCGATCTGTTCTTCGACGCCGTGCGCGCCGACTCCGAGAAGGGCGCGCTGGAAACGCTGGGCGGCCAGGTGTCGGTGCTTTCGCCCGCCTATGGCGCGGACCTTCGCGGCAGCACGCGCGTCGTGCTTCGGGCACCCGGCTTCAGGCGCGTGGTGGTCTCCTCGTGGAAGCCGGGCGGCCCGTTTGGCAGCAGCTCCCAGGTTGCCACCCTTGCTCTGGACGCCGGGGGCAGCGGCTCCTTCGTCTTCCCGGCTGATGCCTACCCGCACGGGCCGATCACCCTCACGATCACGGGCGAGAGCGGCGGCTACAAGGACAACTGCTACCTCCAGCTGTACAACAAGGGCGGCATCTCGTGGCACGAAGGGATGCCCCAGGCTCCTCCCGCAGCTCAGGGCATGGCCCTTGTCTTCGCCGACGACTTCGACAAGCCGCTCTCGATTTCGAGCGCCGACCCCAGAGCGACCTACTACGCCCACAAGCCGCCCAACGGCAGCCAGGACTTCAGCTCGCTTCCCTTCTCCGACTACGAAGGCCCCAGGAACCCCTTCTCGCAAGTCGATTCGTACCTGCGCATCCGGGCCGACGAGAAGAAGAATAGCTCGGGCCTGCTCTCTTCTGTTCACAACGACGCCAGCGGCGTCAAGGCTGCAGCGCCCTGCTACTTCGAGTGCCGGCTGCTGGGCCCCAACGCCATCGGAACCTGGCCCGCCTTCTGGCTCATGACCGACTACATGACCGAGGTGAAAAACGGCAAGCCGGACAGCGCGGTGCCCGTGGACGAGCTGGACATCATCGAGGCTTACGGAGGCGAAGGGCCGCGCGAGCCCAACGCGCACGGCACCTACATGGTGACGCCTCACGCCTGGAACCAGGGCGAGGCGGGCAAGGCCGCCGAGTCCCAGGCGTTCAAGGCGTTGCGCAACCCGGCCTCGATGAAGAAGCTCGGCATCCCCTCGGCCTGGTTCGAGGCGTTCCACACTTACGGCTGCAAGATCACCCAGAGCGACACCATCTACTACTGCGACAACATCGAGGTCGGGCGGCACAAGACGCTGGAGACCTCGAAGACGCACCCGTTCTTCTTCATGATCAACCTGGCGACCGGAGGCGGCTGGCCCGTGGACCTCTCGCGCTACGATGGCCGCGCCGATATGTATGTCGATTACGTGCGCGTCTACCAGGGCCGCTGAGCGGCTCAAGTACTTGAGCCGCCGCGCCTGCGGAAAGAGTCGCGCCGCCGTGACTGAGCCGAGCCGTGACTGAGCCGAGCTGAGCCGTGTCAGCAAGTACTTGCAAAGGTTTTCCATGCCAAGAGAGACGCCGAAGTTCCGGCTGGCCGCGCTGGGAGTTGCGCTGGCCGCCGCAGGCACCGCAGTGACCGCGCAGCAGGCGGGCTTAGGTCCGGGCTTGAGGCTGGGCGTGCGCTCGGCTGGCGAGGACATGAACAGCGCGCGCCTGCGCCAGGCTGCGGGCCTGGCCCCG
>JAABUW010004440.1_pt1 | contig 19067 bp, 23 predicted proteins | sample 5560081 | NCBI WGS metagenome assembly JAABUW01 (sample SAMN10711882, study PRJNA513363) | rock metagenome | isolation source: Antarctica rocks | place: Antarctica: Victoria Land, Knobhead sud
CCCATACATACACTCCCCACGCACATCCCCACCTCCCAACCCAAACACGCCACTGCAGCATACATCTCTTTATCAACTTCAGGGTGTATACAAGGTGATGGCACCGGTTCTTTGTTGCAAGAAAAGTATTTCGTGTTTGGGGGGGATAGGGTACGGCCACGAGGTCTACGGTATGATTGTTGCGATATGTAAAGCAAGGGGAGTTCGCTTGATCGGACGAGGGTGTGAAAATGGATGTCTCTGTTCGCATCTGAGGAGTTGTTTGTTGTTGGATGGATGAAGCGTCAGTAGTGGTTGGGTAGCTGCTCAGTACGTGTAAGCTTCCAAGTCGGAACGTACGCAAGGCCTTTCACCATCTCTAACATATAGCTTGAGTTCTAACGACCGAGGACAAGCCAGATGGATACCGGACGTCCACATCCGATCAAAACTTATTTTGCGACGTCTTCGTCATATGGCATTGAATCTCCAATGACAGAATGAATGTTCTAATGCTCCTTCGAATCCAGATCTAGAAGTTTTCGCTGATCAACAGCACAGTATAGCTACATGTACATCTGACAAACTCGTACGCCACCGTGGGGTATATCATATAGCGTGTATGCCGCAAAATCCGAAGCAGATGGCCAGTAACGCTCCCGCTGTGCATTTTAATCCAGCGCCTGCAAAAGTCAATGCAACCTGTTGATAAATCAGGTCAGTGCTCCCTCAGACTAGTGACGCTATTGATATCGCTCGCTGACCTATCACTCGTCCTGCGACTCGTAAATCTGTCCAATTTCGTATCTGCTTTGCCCATTCCCATTCTTTCCAACTTCGAGTCCCCCTTTCTAGACACCATACTGCCCGCTACCGTGCTGTTCTTCCGTGGTAATTGTTGCGCGCCGGTCATGCTACGCCAGAGATTTCGAGAGGCAGTCTGTGAGGTGATGATGTAGATGACCGCGTTGAAGAACCCTTGAAGAGGAAGCACGAGCGTCTCGGTGTAGTTGAGTCCGAAGACTAATGCGTTGGGGTGGGCGATGGAATAAAGACGATTGATCGAGGATGGAACCCAGGAGATGAGGAGGGAGCAAAAGAAGAGGAAGGCAACACGTGCGTAGAGCCAGGCGTCAGGGTTCGTTTCGCTAAGAGCATGGTTTCTGGTCAAGCTGCGTACTTTAAACATTTCTGCCGTTGAAGCTTTGGGATCCAGGCGTGGGCGCCCGACTTCGATATTAACGCTGTAAGGATCGAAATCGGACTTCTGCGTTGGCGAGGCGCCAGCAATCGTTGTCTCCTCGTCTGCAGATGTGGGCCCTGGCTCTGATGGTCGCCGAGCGTAAGTCGTAACATCTATCTCTGTGGTAATGGTGCCTTCGAAGGGATTTTCGTTGAAGGGATTGAAAAGCCCGCTCAGCTCATGGCGGTTGTGCCACACTTTGAAGAAGGCCATGATGTAGATGATCATGGCAAATCCAAGAGCGACCCTATCGGCTTGTAAGAAATATAGAAGAGAGTAGAATGGAGAATACGGACCACACAATGCCGTAGAGGGTTGCCACGCGAAGGAAGTCCCATCTTGCATCAACCCAGCACCAGAGCTAAGTCATGTCAGCGCGGAAGAGAGAAAGCTTGAAGACATATTCACCAGCGCTGGACCGTATATCTTTCCCCTGCTTTTGGTATTTATGAACAGATAAACTAATGCCGGTATGAAAGAACATCCATAGCATCCAGCGAAGTATACCCATTCGTAGGCCCGCATGCGCTGGGCTGTCCATCCACAGAACAATGCAAGGTAGACATTGAAGGCCATGCACAATGCCCACAACGCATCAACTCCGAGGAACCTGCGCCATTGATTGAGACATTGATCTTGTAAGCCTCACAGATTGCGTACTCACATCTGGATTGCCCATGCCTGGAACTGGCACAACGACGATTCCTGACCAGCAGCAGGGCCGTCCTCTGCGATGAGGCATGCAATGTTCATACCCAAGTTGCTCCATGACGCAAAGAATATGAGGCGATTGATAGGCTTGTCGAAGCCTCTTCCCAGTAAATAGGTTGACAAGATGAAGATGATGCCGAGGAACGAGAAGATGGATGTGACTCTTTCGGTGACGGCCATGGCATTGATCTGGCCTGGGGTTGCCTCTGCCGCCATGATGATTGATCTTGTTGTGTCAACTGGAGCGCATCAAGGCGTCAATGCAGGGCCTGCGACACAGCGGCTGGGGGAATCAATGTGGTGTATCGACTATAAAAGCGAGCGGGTCGGGTGTGGTCAATGAAGAGGGAAGGGGAGGACCATGCTAGATTTTGTATGCACAAAGCTGTTGAACGGCATGAAGACACCCTGAAGGATGTCTCGTCAAAGGAAGAATGCTGGCCAGGTGGGAGGCAGATGGATCAATCACGAGATGGAATGTGATGGGGAAGATGTGAGACTAGGAGAAGGGGACAGCGTGCCTCACAAGGAACTGTCATGGACCATGGACGGCCCTTCCATCTGGGACTCCTTTTGGACAGCCAGCAACAAGCTGGGCTTGCCAGACGCCACGGCCCCCGCTGCTTCCGAAGCTCTGCCTTCGTCCCCGCCCAGCGTGCCTTTATCCAAGACAACTTCACCGAACAATGAACAATAACATGACTTGCCTGGCCTAAAGCAAGATCGGGCCGCCCTACGATCATCGACGGCGTTGGAAGCGAAGCGCCCTAATAGGAGGTGTTAGAGCTAGGTACTCACTACTGACTGACTTTGGCACTTTGCCCATTTGGAGACGATGTCATGAGTTTTGGGTTGGGACCGAAAACAGCGTGGAGACTGGGCAGATCGCCAGATCCTGACGGCTCGATAAATGAATCTGAATCGTCCTGCCAATCGTCTGGCTGCGGGGTCCCTGTGGCCGAGCCTAGTCTGAAACGGTGCCACGTTTTTGGCGTCTCTTTCCAACTCTAATTCTATCCCACACAGGCTAAAGTAACACTCCCCCGCTCCTTCGGGACTCAGGGGAGACCAAGGCTGGGTAGGAGAATTTATGATTGGCTTGTACTCCATCGACCGTTCATGCTGCAGGATCAAATGCAGGGCGCTCTGGACGACCGCATGGCGTTTCATCTGTCGTCAGACAACCCCCCTGGCCATATGGTCACCGTGACCATACACTATCACCTTACATTTGGCTCACTCTTATCTACACTTCCACCAAAGTATACTTGACAGACTTCTACGCCGCATTAACGCCTCATGCCGCCGAGGAGATCCATCCAAACTCCAATGACCGATCAGCATCCATCTCGCTTAGAGTACTTGTCTGCGCGTCAACATCCTTCACCATCTTTAGCTCCGGGAATTGGGGTTTCATTGTTTCAGCCAGCGTGTCCGCCGTAGTATTGCATCGACCAACGTTGCATTCTGGCGGTGTAATAGCGCAGACCGCCGCAGATAATGACCATCGAAATGCTGGACTTGGCCGTTGAGTTGTGGGGGCTTGTCGACCATCAATGAGGCGAGCAGAAGGCTTCACCTATTTTTCGTCCACACCTTTGCCTCGTCCCCGCTTTGATCTCCACATTACGATAGATTTCGATAGGATGTCGAGAATACTTTCGCGAATACGGTTATCGTGCTTATAGGAAGGGTCGATGTCTGCAGTAAACTTTCACTAAAATCTACCTAGATAACGGTACAGGGGTTTAGTGACTACTAATCAGGATGCCCTAGAGCTGGATCCCGGAGTAGGCACCGAGTAGCTCTGGCTAATCAGCCCGACACGGTTAGACGAGAATATGGTGAGTCCTTCCAGAACGCAAGCGACGATTGGGGAAAAGCCGATGCACAGGAGCGTTCAACCTAAAGGGTCCCAACGACACAAAGAACGGATACGCCGACATCTCTTGATTCAGGGATGGAGATAGACTTCTGGTCTGTCGGTGTGCGAGTGTTACACGCAGCTGGGCAAGGTGTTGCATCGAGAGACGGGGTTGTGAGCGTAGGAATGGGAGATAGAGGAAAGCTTATTGGTGTGGCTGACCATGAGAACGTGTAGTAAAGCTCCCAGGTAGGTGTCACGGCGAGGTTACTATGCAATAGCTTTGCTGAATTTGTGGATATCCCATTACTCGCACGCAACTCGAGTCAAGAAAGCATGATCACGTCGATCAAGTGAGGGCGTTGCCGATGATTGAATTTATTTCGTTATCTCGTATCTCATAACAATGCTCGCTACAGGTAAGAGTACAGGAGTAACCATTGCCAATAACTGCAGGGGCTACCCAATCCTCCACGGGTACATCTCAATATTGATGCGAACAAGTGCGTGCACTTCTAACCTCCTTCGAGTCCCTCGTTAGTTGATCAGCTTGAAAGGATCATCCTCCAACTCATCCATGATACCAGACTTGTCGGTCCCGTACATGCGGAGTTGGTTGATGCAGGTAAATTCCACGTTGCCCCAGTTGGAATTGACGCGGATCGCGAACTTGTTTGTGCTGAAGTCGTAATTAAGTAGTGAGCTGGGTATTTTGAAACCCTGGATATTCTGGTTCTGCCAGATGTTATATTCCCATCGACCGATGGGCACGTATTCCGCCCCAAGGTCTCGCGCCACATGAAGCAATCTGCCCTGTAGATTTGCGTCCTGCCATAGCTCAGGATACAGACCATCAATGGTAGCGCTGACCTTGGCCCGAACCTCATCATCTTCAATGCGAACCCAAAGCTCGACCTCTCTGGGCGCTGAGTTCATGTAACCCGTTGGGCTGGCGGCCTTTGCCATGTATTCGACCACGAGCTCGGTTGGCAGGATGTCTCGCTCGATTTCGATAGCGAGCTGCAACTTGCCACCAGAGCGTGGCGCGCACCAGCGGTCTTGCATAGGGTCGTCCCAAGGCTGAAGAGCCATCTTCTGGGGTGGCGATAAAGGTAGCTCGGGACAAGAACGCTTGAAAAAGTTGCTGAATGGCCATGGTTTCCAAGTTGGATCACAGATGGCAGCTGTTGGAGACGAAAGCTCGATGTCGATCGATGCTCCAAATCCTGGCGTGAACCAATTGACTTGGTGCTGGGTAGGTGCTGGGTTTGCGGACTTCACAAACTGGCGTGGTATATCCTGCAGCTGCTGCTCAACTCGGTCCAGGCGATGCCGAATGATGCTGTAGTCCAGCTTGGTTATGTCGTGAGTTGTACCATTTGGTGCTAAGCCGATGCCAAAGTTCCTTACGAAAGAGGAAGGAGTAATGCCAGTCACGAGGAAGGCGCAGAGCCAAAGTACGATCAACGTCAAGATAGGAATCTTGACCGTATCGAACACGGCATTCGTAGCGTACCTCGCCCATTTGCCCTTCTCTTCGGCAGGAGCAAGGCCCCCACGACCATCGCGCAAGCCTTGCGAGAAGATGAGCCGATTTCCAGGGCTGGGTTGGGGAAGTCGAATTGCCCAGTTGCTGATTGCATCTTGACCGATGGCTGGCTGAGCATTTCCTGCAGGAAAAGGGTCAAATGCTCCTCGTGGGTCGGCTGCGCTATACTCGTCTTCCTCATCAACAGCCGCGAGTCCAGTTGCACTGCCATGGATGGGATTGTTGGAGGCCTCGGCACCAAAGACTGCTTTGTTGATGCCTTCCACAGCTTGGTCCATGCCCAATACGGCGGATTGATGCTCTACAAGGGCTGGCTTTCCTGCGGTGCCGTATGCTCGATTGGATGCAGGGTTCAGCTCTGGCGCGTCGTCATCTGGAGGGTTTGCTGTTACAGCTGGAGATCCAGCGCGACGAGAGCCGCGGCCTCGAGTCGAGCGAGCAGCTGCAATTGAGTGGGGGGCCGTAGCGGAGGGAGCAGGTCCTCCATCTGAGCGAGCTCTAGAGCCTGAGCGGAGGACACGACTAGTTCCGGAGGTAGTGGACATTGTTGCGGTGATGCAGTGGATATAGAGGTGTTATATATGGTTGTTGTCAGAGGGTTGGTTCGATGAAGGGGTCGAAAGTGGATGGTAAAGAAGCAAATTATATCACAGCTTGCCAGAAGCGGTTATGGAAGGTGTTGAAACGGAAGGCTTGCCAGAAGCTGAGAATTATAAGTGTTTATGCGAAATCGAAGCTTGCCGGAAGCTAGTAGAAAGGAGGATAAGGTGTAAGCAGGTGTGGTAAATGTTGAAGAGGTGGAAAGGTTTGATGGAAGATGTGCACAGGAAAGCTCACAAGAAATAGAAGATAAGTTGGCGCTATTTCAAAAAGGTGGCTGGTTTAAAAAGGCGTGGTTGGTCTTACAACCTATTTGGGAGAGTGATGCTATTCACTCCTCCGCCTATTGAGAAATCCAAGTATTGTCCACTCAGCCAACTCCGATTGGCCAATCCACAACTCAAGTGAAGTTCTCAATTTGTGTGTTATCGTCACCGTGGGCTACAGCCCTTCCGTTGCAGCAAATGACTCCTTCTCTTCAATTGAATACTTGCGCTCAGGAATGGATCGAGGTGGGTGCTCTTCGCGGCAGCGACAGCACTTGATCTTGCGAGATAAGGCATTTAGGACCTTCTGATGCTAACATCAGAGTACTTGTAAAGATGCGAATGGCTGATCGATCAATCTTGGAATGTGCAACTTTGCCCGGATCCGTACAATTTGTGACCAGACAAAGGCCATGAAGTGAAGTATGCCAGATTTGGGGGCGCGTTGATGGAGTGCCAAGCCAACATTACGTGATTGGCGTCGCCTCGCTCAGCGTCTCAGTCGCTTAGGCAGTAGCAAAGTGTACTTTACCCTATCCTCATTCCTACACCATCCCTACAGGTCCAAGATCTCTTCAGCATCTTCCGAGATTTCGCGTAGAGCCATCGATAGTCAGTAGGATGTGCACGAGCGACATCTTTCTCGGGCTCCTTGCAATCCTCTTCCCTCCAATTGCGGGTACGCAGTCTCAGCCAACGTTCATCAGAACTTTCAACTAACATCTCTCACAGTGTGGATCAAATCGGGCATTTGCACCGCTGATTCACTGATCAACATTCTCCTTTGCACACTTGGATATATTCCTGGCCTAATTCACGCATGGTATATCATTTCTCTCTATCCTGAGCCTAGCGATCACGAGTACGAAACCATACCCAACGACCAAGGGGAGGATGGGCGAGTCACCTATTATTACGTCAATCACCGCCCAAACGAAGAGGCATTAGGGCAGCAACGACTCCACCAGGGACAGCAGCACCCACAACAGTCGCGAAGAGATTATGGAACCACACAAGGAACAGCGGTGCCAGGAGAACAGCAGCGCGTGGAGAGCTCTGTGGAGGGAGGTGTACCGCCATCCTACGAGCAAGCTGTCAAAGGAGATCACAAGGTGCAGACGTAATTTGCTAGTCTCATACTGGCAAGAACCAGTGGAGCCGAGGGATCATGCTCGGTACGGACTCCTAGGTTACGATTGGAACGGTTGAATAGACATGACATTGTATTTTATGGGAGAGGATCAGTATAGAGATGCTACGCGTTGACAATACTGCCAGGGTCTCAATATAGCAGGAGGCACTCCCTTGATGCAGCACAGCCTTTGCTCCTTTCCCTCAGGATTGAGCTAAACCAAGTCCACATATCCAAGACTTTTCTTCAATATAGAAAGATTCGTAATTTGTACGCTTAGTCGTAAATAGAGTTTGTGGACTCCTCGTTTCTCTTGCGAATACCGATAACATACAAAGGTCGGTAGAGATTTCTTCGAGGTTTCATGTGCGTTCGGTTTCGTCGGCCTGTCGAACAAAACTCGCACTTTCCTCTGAGGAGCAATCTAGGCTTTTGAGCACCAATGCTAAATTCTCCATAGCCATCGAAGTGACCGGATCTTCTGTTCCAACATCTGACGAGCGTACCTTGAGAAATCTGCGATATGCCTTCTCGGACTCCGTGTACTTCTGTTGTTGCTGAAGCACCCACGCCAGTTGAATCACGCTTTCGAGAGTCCTGGGAGCATCAGGGTTATATTTGTCAGACAGTATTGAGATCAGCTTCTCGTACTTCTCTTCTGCGATATCAAAGCAGCGGAGCTCTCGGTAGGTGAGCGCTAGGTTCCAAAGAGTCTGCAAGGTTTGTTCGCCTTCCCATCCTAATTTGGCTGATCGGTATGAGAGGAGGTGCTGATTTATGGGTACCAGCTCTTCATGCTTCCCTTGCCTTCCGAGAACATACGCAAGAGACTCGAGGCACTTCATCGTGTCATCGTTGTCTTCGCCGTCGATTTTCAGTCGTTCCTGTAGTTCGCGATGGCGGAATTGTTCAGACTCCTCCCAGGACTCCCGATCTTGCGAATTTTGCGCGAGACTTTCCAGAATCTGCACTTTCTCGAGACCTCTCTTAGCCGCGAATGAGTCACATAATCCCAATGTCTGGATTTCCAAGGCTTTTGCATCCTCATACTTGCCTTGTCTTTGTAGACAAGCAGCCAAGTTACGTTTGGTAAGGATTGTGTGGGGATGCGCATCATCAAGCGCTACGCTTTGTGACGCCAGACAGCTTCTGAAGCCAGTCTCAGCTTCTTGATAATTGTCCCTATCAAAAGCAGAACAGGCAAGATTATGCGAGATATTGATTATAGATGGGTGATTATCGCCGAGAATATCGCGTTGAATCCGTAAGACTTCCAAATACGCGTCTTCGGCTTCCTTTCCTTTGCCCTGCCTTGCCTTTACTGTTCCGATGTTGCTCAACGTGATGAGAGTGTCAGGGTGAGATTTTCCAAGAGTCGCGGTCCGATCTTTCAGCAGTGCGTCGTACATTTCTTCGGCTTCGTGGAGCCTGCCCTGATCTCTGAGTGTGCCAGCTAGCCGCCCACGCGTTATGAACGAGTCTGGATGATTCACACCTAGGGCATCTATGCATCTCTCAAGTACGTTTCGATGTGAATGTTCAGCCTCAATGTACTTGCCTTGTAATGAGAGAACACTAGCCACATTGTTCATAGCAATGAGTAACTCCGCTTGAATGCCTCTGTCATTGGGACATTGTGCGAGCCTTTGCTCCTTTGCAAGAAGCTCTCGACGGTGGATCCCCTCCGCCTCTTGGTAAAGGCCAAGCGTTCGCAGTTCGGATCCTAATGCGTTCAAGCTGTCAAGCGTTGCCCTGTGATTGTGTCCAAGCACTCTTTCTCTTGTTTTCAAGACTTGCATCTGCAAATGTGCGGCTTGCTGATATCTTCCCCGTTTATGAACGGTGTGAGCATAGTTAGCAATGCTGCATAGGGTGTCGGTATGCTCAGCGCCATAACACCGCTCGAAGATCCTCATCGACTCTTCTGCCCCTAATTCTGACGCTTCAAATCTGCCCTGCGACCTAAGATACGTAGACGTCTTCAGCAACAACGACGCTCTTGCATGCCAGACTGAGTCCACGCGTTTGCCAGGATCATGGCGAAGGATGGCTTCAGCATGTGGATAGTAAGTTCGGCAGGTGGGCCAGTCGTCGAAGGACCCATCCGGAAATCTTTTAGCGATAAGTTCCAATGCTTGAACCCCCATGGCGTCGTATTTGTTCTCATATTCAAGAAGCCAGCCTTGGATGGCCACAGTGACTAGTCTATGTACATTGCAGGCGTAGCGCTGTATGTCAATAGTGACGAGAGAAAAGGCTTCTATAAGGCCCATGGCCTGCTCAAAATCAAAGGTGTCCTCGTTGTCCGCTATCAACAGCGAAAAGGGTATCCCCTGATTATCTAGAAAACTCATCAGGGATAGGAGCTCTGCAGCTCTTGGGTTCTCAAATTTGATGTGATTGAAGGATATCCACCAGGTAGTTACGACTGATTCGAGAGGTCTTGCTTCTTGGCCGTGGTGATTGAATCTCTGCCTATCTCAACGCCCAAATCAGCAATGCCTTCTCGGGACAGTATCTTGTGGGATGTTTATCAAAAAGAGTGGCCCTGACCCCAGAACATATTCAGAAAAAAGGATAGATACGGCAACTCAAGGTTAAGAAGCTACATACCCAAGTAGTTTGACTCTCATTGACTCGCTCTTTCTGTATAGCTGTAAGTACTCCGATACGGTCTTCCGCCGCTTCGCCATGAATGCTGCTGCCTGCGAAATTGCAAGCGGTAGGTGAACCAGCTCTTGAAGTAATTCAAGCTGCTCATCATCTGTGCTTTCGGCTCTGATCTGCTTTCCCAGCAAAGTTCGGGCTTCTTCCACGTCCAAGGCCGGCACAAAGATCGGTTCCCTGTCAAGAGATAAATCCATACCAATGTCACGGTTTCTCGTAGTATACAGGACGGACCCTCTATGACATTGAGGGATGTACTCTCGCAAGGCTTTTCCAGAATATACGTCAGTAGTGAAGAACATATTACGATCATCCACATTGTCAACAATCATGAGCCAATCGCACTGGTACTGCAGCTCCAACCAGTCACGGACAAGTCGTAGCACGTCTGCCTGGGGATCGTTAGAGCCCGGGATTTTACATTCGGTAGCGATCCGCTTGTAGGACTCAACAAATCGAGCAGGGTTGCCCGCATGGATCCAGATGATTGCAATTCGTGGATTGCGATCCCTTATACGATAGGCATACTCCAGCGCTATTTGTGACTTACTACAACCAAAGTCAGCAAACTAAATGCCACTGAGGCTTCGATTTTGTAAAGCTGTGTCCAATGGCCTCGACTCGGAAAAGTAGCACACTCACACTCACCCAACGCCACCAAGGCCGCAAAGTACAGCTGTCGAGACTGCATGGGGGACATTTGACAGCTTCGCATTCAGCGTCGACAACACCCCATTCCTACCGACGAAAGTAGGATTGCGTCCTATGGGTACCATCCAAAGAGGCTCGTTCACGGACTTCGGGTTTTCGTCAAGTTGGCTTTTCATAGTGCTCATATGCTGTAGATCGTTCAACAGCGCAGTTTGTTCCAACTGTCGCTCAATGATGGAAACTGTGTTTATCTCAAGCTGCCTCGTCGTATATCTTGCCTGGCGTCAGCCCTGACAGTAGCCTTGTGTACATAGTAGGCAACCACATCTCTAGTCCTTTTCAGGGTTCGAGACTTACCGCGTGTCTACCTGTAATTGGAGGCTCAACGTATTCACTAGGCTGTCGAGGACACCTTGGAGTTCTACAATTTGATCTGATCGGTTGAGAGACGCAATGGCTTTTCTTGCATTCCTGAGCCGCCCCCGCCCATCGCCTTTCAGACCATCGAGCAGCTCAGAGAGTTCCTGTGCTTGGGATCGACAGCGAACAAGCACAGCACCAGTCAGTGGCTGCTGGCCTGACCCATTGCTTAGAGACTCGAGGACATTGACGAGGTCCGAGAGTCGATCTGCCTGGGCTGCAAGCTTCGACGGCATACCAGGACCCGAAGAGTACTCGCGCATACGGCTGCAGAGCCTCGAAGCAAAGTCCACGAACTGAACAACATTACCGGCGACACTGACCGCAATCAGCGCTTCTGCGCCGGACATCGCGAATGTTCAAGATTCATGTTCTCCTCGTCTGTTCTCAAGTGGGATGGAAGAGCCGACCGCCAATACACAGCCTGATGGAGGGGTAAATGTCTTAGCGCTGACAGGCTGTATATATGGGCCAGGTGGCCCCATTTGTATTGCTTCCTTAGCAACCCCCAATAGCATGACAATACCAGACATATGGACTTGCGAACAAGTCCTACCTCCCCTTTTCTCAGCCCTCTCTGATGACAAAGCAGGCTTGAAAAAGGATCAGGTGTGTACTATACCACAAGTAATGTACAATGAATCGTACCTAGTTGTAGCATGATTTAAAGATTTCTGATGGTTAAACGATCTTCCTGCCAGCCGAACTAAACGCCTCGCTATGTAAAGGAAATCTATTAAACGCCACGTGCTTCCATTAGTGCCCCATAAGGTCTCCGACTCCTTCTGGCCATAGACCCCATACCACAGCCTTGTTGGGCAACCTTCCGCTCAGAGGGGCCAGAATCTTGAGCTTCTTCTTCTTCTCGTCCACCTCTGCCACATATATGAAGCCCATGACTGTGGCATCACGGATATTCTCCTGCGAATCGCTCGGCTCTGCATGAACTATAGCCATGATCGAATTTTGCATTTGAGGAGAAGGCTGAACTTGGTCAAAAATGGCAGGTGTAAGACTTTCCTCGATGGCATCTCCTGGAAGCAGCGATGAGAGAAGTGCAGATGCTAAAGCAGAGTTTTAATTGGAGACTCTGGTAACAAGAGCTCTGACTCACATTCTGACAATCTGTAGATACTCATGGAACTGAAATCAACCTGCTGAATATGAGGGCTCAGAATGCTTTTGACGTTGCCCAAGAAATATTCTCGAATCTGAGCTTGTCGGAATTGATCCAGGTATGCTTCATCACGGTCGACACAGCCGCCTGACTTGTCCAGTTTGATTACGGTTATCATCTCGCCTGTGGCCGTCTTCAGTCCATTGCATTTGCGAAGCATGTCACTATAAAGCCGTTCGGAACCGAGGACTACGACTACGTTAACTTAATAGATTATTAGCGATTCTCCAGGGAATGTTGCGTTGTCTCAATACCTACCAGAGAATTCGGAAATTGCGTGCTGCACTATTTCGTAGCTCCCTTTGCCTTGACTGATGACTCCCGGCGTGTCGATGACGCAGCCAGTAACTTTTACTTCCCTATCATCCTGCAATCTGTTCATCACAGACAATGCAAGTCTTGTAATGATAGGTTTGTAGACAGTGGTTTTATCTTCCGGGTTGGCCAGACCTAAATAATAGACTAATGGCAACTTAGCGGGCACCGGCATAGGCCCATTCGTCGGGCTGCTTCCCCAGCCTTCCTCCACGTCGATAATTGAAGAATGTGTCGTCGCCGAAAGACTTCCGGGTATGCTCAACATGCTTTCCTTAGTATCAAGATTGACGGCGACAGGCTGGCGGCCGGACCTGGTAGCATATGCTGAAAGCAGCTTGACCAGGCTTGTTTTCCCTGCGTTCTCTGGGCCAAGCACCAACACTCTTGGTCCGTCTTTCGAGTGTGCAAAAGCCTCTTCTCGTAGTCGTTCAAGAGCAAAGTGTAGATTTGCATAGCTAATCATGGGGGTCTCTTCCGCAATGTATTCGACTTGGCATTCGCCGAGAACCTCGATGCGACAGCCATGCCAGGTGTAGATGGCTGCTTTAGTGCCCGTGAATGTATACGGCTGCTTCTGTGCGAGCTCGGTGCCAAACAATTCTGCACTTCCGGAGAGGAGCTACGAGAACGAGTCTCAGCAATGATCAGGGCGCAACACATTTTTTCATGATTGGGAAGGGAGAGTTTTCCTACTTTGACTTCGGCCTTAGTACCAAAGGCCACCTCGAAACGCCATTCGGACCCTTCCTGGAGCTCATGCACTGCTGGTGCTACATTCGTCTCCACAGGTGCAGACAATTGAAGCCCTGGAAGTGACATGTTGAACAAGATCAGGCTGGGTTGCCAAGAGAAGCAATTAACCTTGTCCTACGCGTAAAGTAGTATGTGTGCAGGTGAATTACTTCTTCCGGTAAGGCGTATCGTTCACCGCTTCCTCGGCAAAACTTCCGGCTGCATTTCTGACATCTCAAGCTATTAAGCACCTTATTCACCCGTCACAACTTCGACAACAGAAATCTCCATCGAATCTCCAGGATGGCTGATAGGTCCCTTGGACGTAATGTCCACATATATGATGCCAAAGATCGTTCAAAGCTACTTGGTGGTCTAATGCTAAACAATGGCATTACCAAGTCTAATCTTTATTCGATGATGGAAATTTGGCTGCTCTTTGATTCCTCCTTCTCTATCGAGAATGAAGCCGCTGCTACATTAGAGAGAAACGAAGATCCATTAATTGGCGGGAAGTATTATGTTGTTGGTAGGCTTCGGGCTCTGATTCTAATGTGGGCGATTGATCAATAGTCCATAGGATTATTTAAGATCAAAAATGAGCCTTGTCTTACGCGAACGATCTCATTATCTACAGGCAGTCGTCTTAAATCATTCCGCGATGAAGTTCGGAAACGTGACGGCAGATGTGTTATTACAGGCATGGCAGTACCCGGATCTGATATCAACGAATGGCTAGGATTTGAAGCAGCACACATCTTTCCCCTTGCTTATGAACAACATTGGAAAGAGCAGAATTGTTCGCGTTGGATTAATATTCCAGCTTCAAATGGAGACAACATTAATTCAAAGCAAAACGGGCTGTTGTTAAGATCAGATATTCACCAGCTTTTTGACCTCTATTGCGTGTCGATCAATCCTGAAGTATAACATATCCTTATGAACGCTGGTTTTTAGATTTTCAATTACTAAAAAGAGTAGGATAATTACAAGATCATTCATTTTTCACGTGATGGATACGATATCGCAGGCAAATTTCTCGATGAAAGGTTTCGCAGTGATCCCGAAAGACCTCCCGATGAACTTCTTCGATGGCATTTTCGACAGGCGGTATTGACGAATATGAGAGGTGCTGGAGAGCCAATCTTCGAGATAGACTTCCCCCCTGGCTCGGATATGCTTGGTGAAATACGTGGAGGCCCAAAGGCCGCGGAACGAATGGAATTTGAGTTGTTCAATCATTTTGCGGTTAGTGTATATTGTTGCACCTGACATTATGATTCTGAAATTTCGAATGCTAACCGAAAATGGGCTCCAGCTGCACCAAATTCCTCAGTAGCAATAGGAAGGCTTTCGCTATTCAGAGACTCGGTGTTGGGCACTGCATTGATTATTGGTGGCTTGGTAGGCTTCGATTATAAGCATATTTGCTACGTCCGCGATATCAAGAGTATGTGGAAAGACAGCGAATCACACCTAATCCGCCTGTTGCGACTAATGGTTGTTTCAAGTGCAATCCTTTCATTCCTATAGGTTCAATTGATGAAGCCAGGCTATAGTGGGTATTCCAAAGACCGTTCCATTCCGTTCGCCAGTCGCTGTGCATGCACTCTCTGTCGCTCGATCTTACTTTTGCGCCTGCTTGGCGAAGGTGAGCCTCGTACTTTTGATGTCCTCTTCTGGCGGGTATCCTCTCCCAGCTCTGTTTTCGGCAAGACGCCACTTATAGTACAAGTGGTATGGGTCGCGAGGGAAAAGAAAGCAGAACTCCGCTCTACCTTGTAACTTTTGTTTCAGGAGGGTTTCGCAGAATGCTTGGTCCTCTTCTCGCTTTATGCAGATAGACCTACAAAGCATCTCCACTCGTCCATGTTGTCGCCAGCCAGGTAAAATCACGCCAGGAGGTAAGCTTTCGTCATTCTCATCTTCTTCGTCCTCTGTGTCGTCAAAGTTCAACCCTTCTACGCCACCTAGACCAGCTTCGGACCCGGCAGTTGACACTTCATCCCCTGTCAAGACCTTTTCGCCCTGTTTGGCCAAATCGTGACGAGGGCAGCTAATGGCATCGAGATACTGCCCATCGGTCATTTCGGAAACTAATTGAGGTGCAATTTCTGGATCCTGATAGATGAGATTCTCGTCGTAGACTTGATATGACTCAGCCTCCTATTCAGGATCAGTGCGGTGCTCGAATTCGGCAAGGCAGAGGCGCTTACGTCTTGGTCGACCCAATTCAAACGCTGCCAAGGCTCATCTCTCATCGCCTTGAGGAGCTTAGCCGTCTCGCTCATTCCTCCATACATGTCCGAGTCATCGTTACTCTCTGCCGATTTAACGGCCATGTTGACAGCTTGAGCTTCATTAATCTCGGGCCTAGTGAGGGCTCTTTCTTCGAAAACACGTTCCTGGCGCCACACATACTTGTCCGATTCGTGAAGCGTATCAATATGGCCGAACTGAGGACGAAGCTGAACCATCGCATCGAGTTTGGTCCATGTACACAAATCTGCGCGCTATCACTTCAGAGCGCATAATTAGGTTTGCAGCAGCGGTACTGACCTCCTCGAAATGTTGCAGTCATGTAAATGGGATCACCGTCCTTGAAAGGAACAATTCTACCCCCCAAAGTTATCTTGTTCATGACATGACCCTTATTGTTAGAATCATCGAATTTCTCCAAGAGTTTTTCAGGTGACGGTCCATCAGGTGGAAGATCTTTTCGATCTTCTGTAATCGGCCGTGGTCCTACTCCAAATCCACCACTAAGACCATATGAGCCGCCTTGCTGTACGAGCCGGCTGCTGCGCAAAGCTCCCCCATACTCGATGCCTTTCTCTTTGTCGAAATTGGCATGGATATTCAATGGGATGTCAAGCTCCACAAGGCCACATTTTGGCTTGATGCGTAGCTCGAGAGGCTTCTGGCCAGTTGCAGCACGATATTCCTGGCCAAAGTCGCGATTGGGATACTGTAGTAACAATGTGCGCTTCTTGGAATGGTTGAGAAGTAGCTTGTATTCTTTCAGAATTGAGCTCAGCTTCTCGTGGCTTTGTAGTATGGTCTTGAGTTGAATTTCGGACGCGTTTGCGGGATTGTGGTTCGGATGGTACTCGTAGTAGCCCAGCTTAGCCCATTTTGCATGAATTTCGCTCAATTCTACGTTTGGCTCCCCATCGTCATGACTGTTCAGAGCAGGAGTTGATTCCGCTCCATCGGCAGCATGGAAAATTTGGTCCTTGTGTATTTCCAGGGCTGCGCCCTTCTTCCTCCGTGGCATTTCAGCCCATAAAACGGATTCAATTGGACCTCGGGAGGTGTGCCTAAAGTGAAATGCGATTAGAACAGTGCGGGAAGCGTTCCGCGATAATGCAGCTCGATTCGTTTGAACTTGCGGGTGCGCTAAATTAGTGCCCGCTATACCAGTATTTGGACATTGTTGAACAATGCTCAGTACAATCGATAGACGGCTTGTATTCGGTACTATCATAAGATTTAGAAGACTATTGGAAGAAGAAACAGACTACATCAAGACCCGCTTAGTTGTCAGACGACTCTGCAAAGCTATCACTGTTCGCCGCGTCATGCTCGACTCTACTTGTACTTGTGTTGGACAAGATTTGGATATACGCGGCATCAGCCACTTGAAACTTTAGAAGAATGGCCTACCTTGCTCCCATACATCGCCCTACCAGCGTGAGACACGCTTTAAAGCTCGGTCTCCTGGCCCCAGAAGAAGAATGTCTGGTTTTGGCCAAGTCCAACAGACTCGAGATCTACAACCAAACGCCAGATGGACTGCTTCTGTTCTATACCCGAAGCCTCTATGGCAAGGTCACAATGCTGGAGAGGCTACGTCCTCCTCACTCAAACATCGATCACCTCTTCGTTGGGACAGATCGATATATGTACTTCACGCTGTCGTGGGATCCGCAGACGAGGCGACTTCGGACAGAAAAGGCTTACCAGGATCAAGCAGACAAGACATCAAGAGATTCGCAAACAGACGATCGATGCCTAATTGACCCTACAAGACGGTTCATGGCGCTCCTTCTATTTGATGGTATAGTCACCATGATTCCAATATCGCAAGGAGGCAAGAAAAGAGGCATTGGTGAACTGGGGTTTCTCGGTGACCCTGTGTCGGCAAGGATATCAGACCTATTTGTTCGGTCTGCGGCGTTTCTACATCCACAGGCTAGCGACGGCGAACGACTAACGATTGCCCTACTCTATGAAGACAGTCAACAGAGAGTATGTCTGAGCGTACGACGACTAGATTATGCTGCTGGCGGCAGTGGCGAGCCCGGCAGCGCGGACCTTGATAATGTGATTGGGATGCGCGAGGATATAGAATTAGGAGCTAGCCATCTGATACCTGTGCCGGCACCTGCGTGTAAAGCCCCCCGTTCCTGAGCTGAAATGAAATACTGACGATCGTCAAGATGGTTTACTTGTGCTTGCGGAAACATCTATAACCTACGTTGATGATGTCAATGGGGACGTCCTGAGCAATCCTCTGGATGCTGCAACTCAGTTCGTGGCTTGGACACAGATCGACAATCAGCGGTGGTTGATAGCAGATGATGTTGGCAAATTGTACCTGTTGATGCTCTTACTTGAGAATGAAGATGAGGTGACTGGCTGGAAGCTCGATTTGATTGGGGAAACATCTAGGGCTTCGGTGTTGGTCTACCTGAACGACGGATACATGTTTGTGGGCTCTCACCAAGGGGACTCCCAGGTCTTGAGAATTCAAAAGGAGAGTATCGAAACCGTACAAACGATCTCGAACATCGCGCCTATTTTGGACTTCACCATTATGGACATGGGCAATCGCGATGGGGTAGGCCAAACGAACGAGTACTCTTCAGGGCAGGCAAGGATAGTGACTGGCTCAGGCGCTTTTCAAGATGGAAGTCTTCGAAGTGTCCGGAGTGGTGTTGGATTGGAAGACCAAGGCTCGCTAGGCAAGATGGATCATGCCACTGACCTCTTCTCTCTGCAGTCAAGTAGTTCTGGTAATATGGTGGATACTTTGGTGGCATCTTTCGTTGGCGAAACCAGAGTGTTTCAGTTTCGAGCAGACGGAGAAGTGGACGAGAGCGCTGACTACAAGAGCTTCTCTTTATCCGAAGCAACTCTTCTTGCCGCTGATCTTCCTAACGGTCGTCTTATTCAAATCACAGGTTCTTTTGTTCGTTTGATAGATTCCGACAATGGCATGGTTCTCTCGGAATGGTCTCCATCCATCGAGCAAGCAATCACGGCCACATCGGCGAGCAAATATAGCCTGGTATTATCAATCGGAGGGCTAAAGGCCGTTTCTTTAGACATCACGAGGAATCTCGAAGTCAAAGCGATACGACAATTTGCAGGGGAGGGCCAGATTGCTTGCATTCACGTTCCTCACATCTTGCCAGATATATGTATAGCAGGTTTTTGGCAAAGCGCGGCAGTACTGATTCTGAGAACTGACACCCTAGAGATTTTGCAAAAAGTCATTGTCAGTGATGACGCAGTCTCAGTCCCTCGCTCTATACTACTCGCCCCAGTCTTGTCTGGTCAACCGCCTACATTGTTCATTGCGATGGCTAATGGCGAAGTCATAACATTCGCGCTCGACGTCGCAACTTCTACACTCTCCTCAAAGAAGGTCATGGTCCTCGGCACTCAGCAAGCAAGCTTCAAGGCACTGCCAAGAGCTGACGGTCTTGCCAACGTCTTCGCTACATGTGACCACCCGAGCTTGATCTATGGC
>JAABUW010004444.1_pt1 | contig 19059 bp, 20 predicted proteins | sample 5560081 | NCBI WGS metagenome assembly JAABUW01 (sample SAMN10711882, study PRJNA513363) | rock metagenome | isolation source: Antarctica rocks | place: Antarctica: Victoria Land, Knobhead sud
ATTGGGAACAGGGGCGCCGATCGCCGGAAGGGCCCGCCCGGGTGCTGCTGGCCATGCTCGAGCGCAATCCGCGTGTGGTCGAGGAAACCCTGGGCCGGGCGGCGTGACCTGAACCTGTGCCGATCAGAGGGCAGCGCGATGGTTGTTCGCTCAGCAACGCTAAGAGCGAACGAATGAAGAACGCACTCTATTCAGGCCGCTCGGCGTGCGCCCCGGCCGACATTGAGCGCCCGTCGTCCGGGCGGGATGGCGGAGGCACGATCCCACAGGAAGTCGCCCGAGAAGCGCGGTATTGCTGAGCCTCGTGGGTGCGGTCCGCGATGCGGCCCTGGCGAAACGTGCAGATCGCCCCCGTCAACGCGTGTCGTTGCTCGCCCTTGTTCAGCCCCGCCTGGCAGCGCCGGCGAAGGTCCGGGTTCTCCAGCCAGTCCAGCATGAACAGGGTCCGCTCCACCTTGCCCACCTCCTGCAGGGCGAGATGGAGTTGGTTCTGCCGCTCATAGGCGGCGAGCTTCTTCAGCACGGTCGAGGGCGCCACGTGGCCGGAATGCACGGATGCCACCAAGCGGATGATGTCGGTCCAGTGCTCCCGGACGATGTCGGTCCTGACCCGCTTGCCCAGAAGCGGCATCAGGACCGGGTAGGTTGACGCCGCGGCGATCGACACAAGGCGTCGGTCAGGGAAGCCCGCCAGCGCGACGCCGCGCGCGGTGTTCACGCATGCGGTGGGCATTGTTCCTGGATAGCTCGTCTCGCCCTGGTTTTTCCATGCCGATCTCGCACGCTGCGTAAGGCCGTCAGGCCTAATGCATATTGCGTTCTGCACGTCCGTCCCTTCGCTCCGCTCGGAGGAGTGCCGAACCCGGCTCCGCCGGTCGCTGCGAAGCTTCAATCGTGTCTGCACGTTTCTTAAACCGTGAAGCACATCCACGGTTACAGAGCTTCATCGTGCCGACAAGCTGCCGGCGATGCCGTTGACCGGGCTCTCGGCACAACTCGACTGCAGGATGCACCAGCGAGTCCCGGAGCGACGGCACGGGGCCTTCCTGATCACGTCGAGCATCGATCGCCCCCTCTCTTCCCGGCTTCCTTTTTCTCAGAGAGCCACTGCTTTTCAGGGCTTCTATAGATTTGTGTATTCGTGGGGTTTAGGGATTTAGACCCACCCCCTGGATCACGAGGTGCCGTCGATCGCTTGGCTCGCATGCGGATCCAAGTTCGCCATTCCGGCGAGACGATCCGCACGGTGTTGGGCGCATTGCGCCAGGCCGTGATGCGCCATTCCTCGCTGGTCAGCAGCCCGAGTGCTTGGGCCTGCCGAATAGCCGTCCGGACGGTCGCCTTGCACACGCCGGCGAGCCCCGCGATGGCGCCGATCGTCAACATGGACTGCCCACGCTTCGCGACCTCGGCCGCCACGACGGCCAGCACCCCGCACTCGGCCATGGTGAACCGCGCGGCGAGCTGCGGCGGAAGCCAGCCGCTTGACGTCCAGCGCCGGCGACGTTCCGTGCTCTCCGGGCTTCGTGGGCGGCTCCCAACCCGCCGACGCTCTGGTAGTGCCGCCGGGATCGCCTTGCGGGCCTCTATGGCCTCGGCCAGCGCCTGAGCGTCGGTTTCCGATACGGCTCCGGCCGCGAAGCCCTTCCACACGGCTGCCGACAAATCGGTAAGCCGCCCCCGTGGCGTGGTGCTGAGCACCCGCCGGATCTCTTCCGCGAACATATCCCCTGCCCCTCGTCAGGGCCGTTTTCGGCGCGAGCGATCTCGTTCGGAAAAACTCGCGTTTTCCCGTTGACTCGCCAGGGCGAGCTATGAGAGCGTCACGACTGTTCTGGGTGCGTGAGCACTCATCGATTTAAGAGCCTCAACCTTGCCGGGTTGGGGCTCTTCTCGTTTGCGGTCCTATTCGGCCATCGTCCTCGCATCTTCGCGCAGCTTGTGAGTCGCGCGACATGGCATCACGCCCGCGGCGCGACAGAACGTCAAGATACGTCAGAACGGTTACGATCAGCCCGTGACGCCGTCACCCGTGCACCGGTAACCGAGCGTTAACCGTGTTGCGTCTCCATGTACGGGTGCATGCCCAGACGGGATTGCGCCCGGCTATGCCCCCCGCACAGGGCGGATCGCCGTAGGCGCTTGATCACCTGGCGATGCACCCGGATATCCGCCCGGATGCCGGCCCGCATTCCAGGGTGGCGCCATGTCGGCGGACCGGTGGCTTACGTACGCAGACGCGGCAGCCCTGCTCGGGATGACGGTCGACAGCCTTCGGCACCGGGCGCGCCGGGACCACTGGGGCAAGCGCATCTCGAACGAGGGTAAAGCCTTGGTGCTGGTGCCGCTCGATGCGGTCCGCATTCCGGCTGGCGGTGCCCCAGGCGAGACGGCCGGTGATCCACCCGCATCCCGGCTGGCGAAGCGCCCGGAGCCCGACCTTGTAGCCGTCTACGTGGCCCGCATTGCGGAACTGGAGCGGAGGATTACAGATCTCCGCACCGACCTCGACGGAGCCCGCCAGGAGCGAGACCGCGAGCGGGACGAACGGCATGCCGAGCGCGATCGCGCCGATCGGATCACGGCGGACTTGGCCGAGATCGCTAGGCAGTTCGCCGCTGCTACGTTAACGGCTGCCGCCGAGGGCAGGGCGCGAGTGACGGTGCTGGAGGCCAAGCTCGATGCCGCCCGTGCCGAGATGGCTGCGCTCAGAAACCGGCCGTGGTGGGCTCGCGTGGCCGACCTCGTGCCATTACGGAATTGATGAAAGGGCAGCTGGCAGTTGTGGCCGATTAAAACCGATCGCGACTTTGGTCCGCTGCCGGCAGGTCTATGCCTTTGAACAGGTCGGGATAGGCCGCTGCAAATGCGCGGATGACGCCTCTCACGCAGTCGTCGATGAACCGCGGGCCGCCTGCGTGGTCGACGATGAATCCGGGCAGCCATGCCGCCGCACTCTGCCCTCCGCCAGGGGCGCTCGAACCGAGGGGTGGCATGAAGCGCTCTTGGCCGGGCGCATAATTGAACGCCTGTTTCCGCCTGGGATCTGGGCCAGCGTGTTTCGTGCCATTGCAGATTGCCTCGACCACATCGAGGCAGGCTGTCGCGTAACTGCCCTGAGCCCTGACTTCCTTCCGTACCGCATAATTCGCGGGAGCTGTCGGGCTGACCGTCCTCGCGATGTGGTCGACCATGTGGGCCGTCGCGATGCAGGCAAGGTACATGCGTCGTCGATTGTCTGGCACGTCCATGAACTCGGCGAGCGTCGGCAGGACCACGATCACGAGATAGTCGGCCGGGTAAAAAGGACCGAAATGCAAGGGGAACTGGGGCTCGCCGGCCGTCATCCTTCGCCCCTCTCGAGCTTGTCGAAGTCATAGCCGTACGAGGCCAGCACCAAGCGGATGCCCTCGATATAGAGGTCGTGCGGTTTGCAGTCCTGGGCCGCGGCGATCTCGCGGAGCTTCTTCAAGACGCGCGGATGGGCGTAGAGGGAGACGTGCGGCTTCTCGATCCTCTGCCGGATCTTAAGCCCTTCAGCCGTCACGTCCTCACGCTTTCGCGTTGTCACGTTACCACGTGGTCGCGTTGTACTCGGCTGCGAGAGTGATGTTCGTGGCGAGGTCTCGGTGACTGGCGCCGCTTCGGTTCCATCGTTTTCACGTGATGGGATCGTCACATCATCACGTTGTCGCGTTACCACGTCCTCACGTTGTCTTGTGGCTGCGATACCTGCGAGCTGGTCCGCGATCGAGGGGCGGGGTGTCTTAGCCATTGGAGCTCTCGTCGAGACGGGCCTTCAGCCAGGCCCATAGAAGACGGATCTCGGTGGCGGCCTTGCCCTTGGAAGCGATCTCCGTCACCCCCAGGCCGGCCGTCATGCTGTCGAGAAAGTCGGCGCGCAGCGCGACCATACAGGGCGCCAACGTAACGCGGGTCGGGTTCGCGGCCGCCAATCGCGCGCCGGCTGGCGGGGTAGGGAGCGACTCGCGGCCAAACAGTGCGTCGACTGTACCTCGACAGGATCAGCCAGCTCGAGGCTGGGGTCTGGATGAAGGGTGTCTCTGCTTATGGATGTCCCAAAATTCGCCCGGGGGATTGAAACTTCGTTCACCCCCGTCTTATATCCAATCCCTAGAGGGGATTGATCGCCTGAAATAGCCCCTCGCCGCCATCTTCGGATGGTCCACGCGCAACGCGAGATACCCAAGTGTCCTGGCGAGCGAACTTCCCTCCCTCGTGGAGGGTTTTTCGTTTCTAGCGGGGGGTGTACGAGGTCACCCTCTCCCCGCGGAACGTCTTGGCGCACAGCACGGCGAAGCTGACCTTGCTGGTTCCGCGCAGGATCTCCTGACGGTCCGCCACGGGATAAGCGCTCTCGACCACCATCGTCAGGTCGTGTCGCTGGGCGCCCCGCCTGAGATGGAAGAACAGCGGGTAGGCCGAGCCCTGGACGTCGACCTGGGCCACGTACACGTAATTGCGGCCGGGTCTGGTGATATGAACCGACCTCGCGGGCAGGGACCGGATGATCTCCGGGAGGTGCCGCGACAGGTCGTGGCGCTGGGGGTCGAAAACCCTCTTCCGCCCCCGGTCCATGACGACGTGGGCAGGGTCGTGCCGCCCGGGGTCGAAGGTCTCCGTGTAGCAGTGGTTCGTGAACTTGACGTCGATCGTGAGCGTGCGTCCCGCGAGCCGTTCCACCGCGAAGGCGAGGGACAGGGGCTCGAGATGGGCGAGGTCGATCGCCTGCCCGTTGATCGTAAGGGATGGGAAGTAAGGCACGGCCGAAGCTGCGAGAGCCGACGCGATCTCGTCCGGGAGCTCGCGAGAAACGACCAGGGAGGTCACCCGACACCCCCGCCGTCGTTGTTCACGACGAGCTTCGGCTTCTTGCGGGCGAGCCGCTCGGTCTTGGCCTTGGTGGCGGCCTCGATCTCCTTGAGCTTCTCCTCTGCATAGGGTTTGGCGGCAGCGATGAGCCCGTCGAACCGGTAGAGGTTCGTCGCGCTGCCGTTCTTCGTCGTGCGTCGTTCCTGGCGGTTCATCAGGCCGGCCGCCTCGAGCCGCCGCATCCGCTTCTGGATCGTCCGGGGGGTCACCTGGAGCGCCTTGGCGATGGTCTCTACGGACGGATGGGGCAGGTTCTCGGGCTGCCACCAATAATGGGCTAGGTGGACGATGAGGTTGATGTCGAGCGCGTCGAGCCCGAACGCCGCCTGACGTTCGATGATGACGTTCGGGAGGGCGGTCCAGCCCGCATCTATCAAGAGCTTGGACCATTTCTGTTCGTTGACCTTGAGCTTCTCGACTTGGCTCCGGCCCGGGGTTGAACTGCTCATGACTGCCTCGTAAAGTGGTGACGAGGCACATATGCGCGGCGCGCGATCGGCTCTTCAACCCCTTGAGGGGCGAAGATAGGTTCGCCCGGCGGGCGGTTCAAGGTTCACCCGGACCGCGAATTTTGGGACAGGCGCCGGGCGGCTCGTGGGTCACCCAAAGTAGATGATCCGATCCAGACCTTCCCGTAATGACGAAGTGCCGGATATCCATAGGACAGAGTAGCCGGGTGTCCGGCTGTTCACCCGGTCAGGCCCCGAGAGGGCGTCACGCAAGCCGTTGCCTTGAAAGCCGGCGTGTGGTTCCGGCGTGGTCTCTTGCTCATCGTCTCTCTTGTCGCGGCCATCATGCCGCCGTCAGGCAGAAACTCCACTTAACCGCCGCTTCCTTTCAGATGTGCGGACACTACCTCGTTGATTCCCGTGGCTTGCGAGACAGGGGCGGTCATCCCATTCTGTCTATCACCCGTTTGACCTGCACGGCCGACCAGGACCCACCCCTTGCGGTCTGGATGCCGCGCTGGTTCAGGCCCCCCGCGATCTCCCGAAGCGACATAGCGCCGGCGGCTTTCGAGACCATCTGGAACAGCCGGGACGCGGAGTAAGCTAGCCCTCGAGAGGGACGTCTACGGAGCTGGCCCCTTTTACCAATTCCGCGGTGGGCCCAGGCGCGCACCCACTCTTCATGGTCTCAGCGCTTTGAGCCAATCCGCCTTGTGGTGGTCGACCACAGCGGCCCAAGCGGCGGCAGGCGGAAGTTCGAAGATCATGTAGGTGTTTTGAGGCGAGATGAGCTTCGCAATACCCTCAACGAGGGCCGGCAACGCTAGGTGCGTGTCCAAGGCCCATGTCATTGGCATCATCTCATCCATCCGCTTTCCTCACGTCTGTCTTTCAGCATGCCCGATTGGGCATGCTGTGGGATGTTGAGAGGCGTGCATTGCCGCCACCCCAGTGGTCGCCAACCGGACCCACTGTACGCCCTATTGAGCTTGCGCAGGGGTGGTCACCACCAGTCTTTAGCGTACAGAGGATTGGGTACCCACGACAGTGGGTCGGTCTCTTCGCATCAGGCCGCCTAGGCCCGCAAGCCCGAGCAGACCAATCCACCCCCAGTCATGCCCACGGTCATCGTCACGCGGAGCGCTCGACGCGTTGGCATTGTTCGCGGGAGCGGCGGTGCTGCCTGATGTTGTCGACTGGGCGGATGCGACCCCGCTGAGCGCGAGAACGAGCAATCCTGCGAATGCGGGAACTTTCAAATTCTTAAAATTCATAGCTTGGATCTCCAAAGGTTCGCCCCCGGCAACCGATATGACCGATGTGAGTTCCCAGATGTGTGCTGCGGAGAACCCCACGTACCTGCCGGGCAGGGCAACCAGCGGGCGGCACAGGCGCCGCACTTCACTCGGCTGCAGGTTGAGGGCTTGCTCTGTCGCGGGTATGAGAGGCCGCTCGTCAACTTGAAGCTCGTCGGCCGGATTTTGATCTTGCTTTGATGGCCGCGACCGCTTCGGCACTAGCGGCGTAGCAGTTGGCGTAAACCTGGTTTTTAATGGTGCTCGGATCTCACCGACAAGGGCAGTCGACAGGTGTCCCCTCGCGCCCTAACCAAGAGGAATGAAAATTCCACCTGCGGACGGCGAAGCTGAAGGCCCGCTCGCGATCATCGTCGAGTCGACGCTGGACGCCGTTATTGTCGTGGACGGCGACGGGCTCGTAGTCGATTGGAATGATATCGCGGGGAGGACCTTTGGTTGGAGTCATAGTGAGGCCGTAGGGCGGCGCATGGGCGATCTCATCGTTCCGCCGCAACACCGAGCGGCCCATGAACAAGGCATGGAGCGCTATCAGCGGACAGGTGACGCCCGCGTCCTCAACCGACGCATCGAAATCACCGCCATGGACAAGGCGGGGCGCGAGTTCCCTGTCGAACTCGCGATCGTGAAGTTCCCGCGTGCCGGCGCAACGCTGTTCGTCGGTTTTCTGCGCGACATCAGCGAGCGGCGAAACGCGGAGGCGCGGCTCGCCTTCAGCGAGGGATCTTTGCGTCTCGCGACGGATGCGGCGGAGGTCGGGACTTGGGATCTCGACATGGCGACGGGGACGCTGAGCTGGTCGGACCGCACGAAAGCCATGTTCGGCATCTCGCCCGACGTTCCGTGCGACATGACCGACTTCTACGCCGGCCTGCACGAGGAGGATCGAGCCCTCACGAGCGAGGTCTTTGCCGCTGCCCTCGATCCCTCGCGCCGCACCGTTTACGATGTGGAATACCGCACGGTGGGAAAGGAGGATCGACTGGTCCGATGGGTCGCGGCGAAAGGGCGCGGCCTTTTCGATGAAGAAGGACGCTGCGTCCGGGCGATCGGTACGGCGATCGACATCACCGCACGCAAGCTGGCGGAAGAAAGGCAGCTCGCGCTGCTGCGCCTCGGCGACCAGCTCCGCCACCTGGAAGATACGACCGAAATGGCGTTCGTCGCGGCGGAGATCCTCGGGACGGCCCTGCGCGCCAGTCGAGCCGGGTACGGGGCCTACGAGGCGGGCAGGGACGAGTTCGTCGTCGAGCGCGACTGGAGCGCGCCCGGAACCTCGAGCATCTCCGGCGTTCATCGACTGCGCAGCTATGGGTCCTGCGTCGAGGACCTGCTGCGGGGCGATGCGGTTGCCTTCTCGGATGCAACGGCGGACAGGCGAACGCGCGATCACGCGGCGGCCTTGGCGGCGATTTCAGCTCACGCCGCTCTTAACGTGCCACTGCGCGAGGGCGGCTCGCTCGTGGCAATTTTCTTTGTGCATGATCGATCGGTGCGGGAATGGTCTCCCGCCGAGATCACCTTTGTCAGGGAGGTTGCGGACCGCACACGAGCCGCGATCGAGCGACGTCGAGCCGAAGCGGCGCTTCTTGCGCTCAACGCAACGTTGGAAGCCCGCGTCGTTGAACGAACCGCCGAGCGGAACCTCCTTGCCAACATCGTCGAGACGACTGACGCTTTCGTCATGGCTGTCGACCTCGGCTATTTCATCCTAGCCATCAACAAGGCCAATGCGGACGAGTTTGAGCGCATCTATGGCGTCCGACCCGTAGCCGGGGACAACCTCCTCGACCTCCTCGCCGGCAAGCCCGAACACCAGAACCAGGTGAGAGACGGATGGGCCCCCGCACTCGCTGGCCAGGAATTCACGTTCATCGAGGACTTCGGCGATCCGCACAGAGATCGGCCTTACTACGAAATGAAATTCAACACTCTCCGCAATGAACGCGGCGAGCGGATCGGCGCCTACAACTTCGTCTATGACGTCACACAGCGGCTCGGCGACCAGGCCAAACTCGCCGAGGCTCTAGAAGCGTTGAGGCAAAGCCAGAAGATGGAGGCGGTCGGCCAGCTCACCGGGGGCATCGCGCACGACTTCAACAACCTTCTGACAGGCATATCCGGCAGTTTGGAGATGCTGGAAGCCCGTGTGAAGCAGGGTCGCGTCGGGGACTTCGAGAAGTACATCATGGCCGCGCAGGGGGCCTCCAAGCGCGCCGCGGCCCTGACGCACCGACTGCTCGCCTTCTCGCGTCGTCAGACGCTCGACCCCAAGGCCACGGACGTCTCTAAGCTCGTCGTCGACATGGCCGACCTCATTCGGCGGACAGTCGGACCGGCGATCACGGTCGAGACCGTCAACATGGTTGGGCTATGGCGCGCGCTGGTCGATCCCAACCAGCTCGAGAACGCACTGCTCAACCTCTGCATCAACGCCCGTGACGCCATGCCGGACGGCGGCCGCCTCACGATCGAGACGAGCAACAAATGGATGGACGAACGCGCAGGGCACCAGCGCGACCTGTCCGCTGGCCAATACCTCGCGCTCTGCGTGTCCGACACGGGAACGGGAATGACGCCGGATGTGATTGCCCGTGCGTTCGATCCCTTCTTTACGACCAAGCCGATCGGCCAGGGTACCGGACTCGGCCTCAGCATGATCTACGGTTTCGCCAAGCAATCGGGCGGTCAGGTGCGGATTTATTCCGAGCCTGGGCAGGGAACGATGGTCTGCATCTACCTGCCGCGCCACTATGGTCCCGAAGAGACGGCGGACGTCCCTGCCGATGCGAGCCGCATCACACGCGTCGAGCGGGGCGAGACGGTGTTGGTGGTGGACGACGAGCCGACGGTCCGCATGCTGGTGGCGGACGTCCTGAGCGACCTCGGCTACGGATCCATCGAAGCCGAAGACGGGCCTGCGGGGCTCAGGGTGTTGCAGGGGGATGCGCGCATAGACCTGCTGATCACCGATGTCGGCCTGCCAGGGGGCATGAACGGTCGCCAAGTGGCAGACGCCGCGCGAGCCTTGCGGCCCAGCCTGAAGGTGCTGTTCATCACCGGCTATGCCGAGAACGCGGCCGTTGGCAATGGGCACCTGCCGCCCGGCATGGCGGTGTTGACAAAGCCTTTCGCCGTGCACGATCTCGCGGTCCGGATCAAGGAACTGATCACCGGCAACCTGGGCAACTGAATACCATTCAACTAATAGAGGAACGCCCGTGCCGATCCGTCAGCAACATCGCTGGCTTTACCCGATCGACTGGCGGGAGTTATCGGCCGCGATCCGCTTCAAGCGTGCCAAGGGCCGCTGCGAACATTGCGGGAGACCTCACGGGCGTATCGTCAAGCATCTGGGTGATGGCCGCTGGTGGGACGAAGAGCGAGCCACCTGGCGCTGCGGCAAGGGACGCGTGGTGCGTCCACTGCCGAAACCAGAACCAGAGAGTCAGACCGCTCGCACAACTCGCGTGATCCTCGCGACGGCCCACCTCGACCACGACCCGACCAACAACCGCTTCGGCAACCTCAAGGCGCTCTGCCAGCGATGCCACATGATCCACGATCGGAAAGAGCACGTCCGGCGGCGGCGGCTGACTTACAGGATGCGGAAGGCGCTCGGTGACCTGTTCCTCGGGCCGTATCGGACGAGGTGATCATGCGCGGCCCACCAAGACCAACCCCGCGTCGAAAACCTTGCCGGCCTGGTCGAGCGGGTCACCTTTCACAATTCCGACAATGGCTTTTGCGTCCTACGCCTCAAAGCGCGAGGGCAGCGAGACCTCATCACGGTCACCGGCCATGCGGCCATGATCACGGCAGGCGAATTCGTGCAGGCCGCCGGGACTTGGATGAACGACCGCACGCACGGCCTGCAGTTCAAAGCATCCTTCCTGAAGGTGACGCCGCCGACGACACTCGAGGGTATCGAGCGCTACCTTGGCTCCGGCATGATCCGCAGTATCGGTCCCGCTTATGCCAAGCGCCTCGTGACGCTCTTCGGGGAAGGCGTTATCGACGTCATCGAGCAGCAGCCCGAGCGTCTCCGTGAGGTCGAGGGCATCGGACCGAAACGGGCGGAGCGCATCGCCGCGGGATGGGCGGAGCAAAAGGTTGTGCGCGAGATCATGCTGTTCCTGCACGCCAACGGCGTCGGCACGTCGCGGGCGGTGCGGATCTTCAAGACGTACGGCGCGGAAGCCGTGGCGATCATCAGCGAGAACCCCTACCGCCTAGCGCGTGACATCCGGGGCATCGGCTTCAAGAGCGCCGACCAGATCGCGACGAAGCTCGGCATCGAGAAGGACGCCATGATCCGGGTGCGGGCCGGCGTCTCCTACGCTCTCGCCGAGGCGATGGACGATGGGCATTGCGGCTTGCCGGAGGACGACCTCCTGCGAAGCTGTGCCGAATTGCTGGACGTGTCGGCCGACCGGCTTCTGACGGCGCTGTCCCTCGAATTGAAGGACGGCACCGTTGTGGCGGATACCGTCGAAAATCGCCGCTGCATCTTCCTCGCCGGCCTTTATCGCGCTGAACAGGACATCGCCGAGCGGCTGCAACGCCTCGCGTCCGGCGCCCCGCCCTGGCCAGAGATCGACATCGACAAGGCCATTCCCTGGCTGGAGGCGAAGGGCGGCATCACCCTGGCGACAAGCCAGCGGCAGGCCCTGCGGCTCGCGGTGTCGAGCAAGGCCCTCGTGATCACCGGCGGACCTGGCGTCGGTAAGACGACGCTGGTGAATTCGATCCTCAAGGCACTGGTGGCCAAGGGTGTAAACGTGGCGCTCTGCGCGCCCACGGGGCGAGCCGCGAAGCGCCTGACCGAGAGTACAGGCGTCGAGGCCAAGACGATCCATCGGTTGCTCGAGACAGACCCGAAGAACGGCGGCTTCAAACGCGATGACCAGAACCCGCTCAGCTGCGACCTCCTCGTGGTCGACGAGACGTCCATGGTCGACGTCCTCCTGATGCGAGCCCTGATAAAGGCTCTGCCGTTACGCGCCGCGTTGCTGCTCGTGGGCGACGTCGATCAGCTCCCGTCCGTCGGTCCCGGCCAAGTGCTCGCCGACATCATCAATTCCGGCGCTGTGCCGGTCGTGCGCCTCACAGAAGTGTTCCGTCAGGCTGCAGCAAGTCGCGTCATCGTCAACGCCCATCGCATCAATCGCGGCATGATGCCCGAAATGGATCAGAGCCCGGGCGCGCGATCGGACTTCTACGTCATCGAGGCAGCCGATCCGGAGCAGGCGGCCGCCAAGATCATCGCCGTGGTGCGCGACCGCATCCCAATGGCGTTCGGTCTCGATCCCGTCCGCGACGTGCAGGTGCTTTGTCCGATGAACCGAGGCGGCGTCGGGGCGCGGTCGCTCAACATCGAGCTGCAGAAGGAAGTCATCGCATCGGATGTTATCTCAATTGCGCTAAATAAGAACGGACTGCGAACGGGCACCAGGTCTTTCCGCCATGCTCATTCGCCCACGACTGCTATCAACCGTCGACTATGGGGCATCTGGCTTCCACGCCTGCGGCTGCTTACGCCCAAGGTCGGTCATCCATCCTGTTCCGCCAGCTTCCCAATAGCGGCTATCGGTTCAGGTCCAGCCGTTGCAGTCCGGTCGATTGCCGCCAGCAGCGCCTCCAGGGTCGCGCAAACCTCGCTCACCCGCGAGGCGGTGAGGTCCCGCCCTAAGGCCGCCGCCCAAGGGCGCTGGAGCTCCATCGAACGTTCGAACAGCTCGCGGCCGCGGGTCGTCAGCTCGATCAGGTGCGCTCGCTTGTGCCGGGGATTGGCGCGGAATGCGACCACACCTTCGGCTTCCAGATCGTTCGCGATCCGCTGCACTGCCTGCCGCGTGTTCCCCATTTTCCGGGCTAGCTGGGCGACGGATAGGGGCTGCTCCTGGTCCGCGATGCCGCCGAGCAGCTGCCAGCGCGCGCTTGTCAGCCCCAGCTCCCCCACCAGTCGGTCGCCGGCGGCGAGCAGCGCACCGTTCACCCGGAAGATGCGCAGGATTAGCTCGGTCACACCTTCGGGTGAGATGGGATCGGCGCCGCCAATGGTAGGACGTGTCATGACGGCTGACACAGCACATTGACAACACGCTGTCGATACGCTACTTTGACAACAGGTTGTCATAGGAGTTCAAGTCATGCAGATGAAGCCGCTCGATCCCGCCTTTCCCCTTCAGCAGCAGCTGGAGCTGTCCGAGGAGGGGCCGGTGGTGCTGGTCAACCTTTTTACCCTCGATGCTGCGGACGAGGCCGCGTTCCTCGAAGCCTGGGCCGTCGACGCCGCCTATATGAAGGCGCGCCCCGGCTTCATCTCGACCCAATTGCACCGGGCGCTGGGCAGCAGCCCCGCCTACCTGAACTATGCGGTATGGGAGACGCTGGACGCGTTCCGCGCCGCCTTCGGCGATCCGGGCTTCAGGGCCAAGCTGGCCGACTATCCGGCAAGCGCGGTGATCGCGCCCCACCTGTTCCAGCGCGTTGCCGTGCCGGGCGTCTGTACCGCCTGATCGGCCAATATGGGGGAGGGAGGGAACGACAGCTAGCAAGTCCCTTCTTAAGCCGCCCGTCCGTTGACCACCAAATCACGACCTTATCCTGTTCGCCGGACACCGGCCGAGGCCATCTCACGGTATACGGTCGCGCGCCCGAGCCCGAGTTGGCGGGCGGCATCGGTGGGCGACACCCCGCTTGCGACCAGCTTCAACGCGGACTGAGCCTTGTCAGGATCGAGCGGCCGACGACCGGGCAGTTTGCCCTTGGCGCGCGCGGCGGCGATGCCATCCTTGGTGCGCTCGGCGATCAACCGCCGCTCAAAATGCGCGATCGCGCCGAAGACATGAAACACCAGTTCACCCGCGGCCGACGATGTGTCGAGCTTCTCCTCGAGGCTGAACAACGCAACGCCGCGCTCCTTCAGCTGTTTGACTATTGTCAACAACTCGCCGAGCGAGCGGCCAAGCCGGTCGAGGCGGACAACCGCGAGCGTATCGCCGGCGCGCGCATAAGTGAGCAACTCGGTCAAGCCGGGGCGGTCCATCGACTTGCCGGAGCGCACGTCGGTGAAGACCTTGATCGCGCCGGCCTGTTCAAGCCGCATCGTCTGCCCGGCAACATCCTGATCGCCGGTGCTCACCCGCGCATAGCCCAGAATACCGCCCAAGCGCCGTCTCCCAACCGCTCGGTCTGTGGACGCCGGAGTGATCACCGCGCGACGTACCCCAAACCCGTCCAGAGACTACGTCCCAATTAGCTCGTAAGTCCACAGTCCTTCTCACCCCTTTGTGGACGACTCTGGTCATGGTAAGACGCGAACTTCTTACCGAAGCCGAACGCCAGGCGCTGTTCGGCGTCCCCGCAGCCCGCGAGGATCTCGCACGGCATTATATGCTGTCAACCAATGACCTCGCGCTGGTCGCGGCGCGGCGCGGCGACACCAACCGGATTGGGTTTGCCGTCCATCTCGCGCTGCTGCGTCATCCCGGATTCGGCTTCACGCTTGAGGAAGGCGCACCTGCCCAGCTCGTCGCGTTCATGGGCGAACAGATTGGTGTCACCGCTTTGGCGTTCGACGGCTACGCCGCGCGGCCCGCAACCGCCTCGGGCCATGCACGCGATGCCGAAGCGGCGCTTGGATTGCGGCTGCCGACCAACGCCGATCTGCTGTTGTTGATCGAGGCCGGAACACAGGCCGCATGGTCCACCGACCGCGCCGTGCCTATCGTGATCGGCATCACCGAAGCACTCCGGGCATCGTGCATCACGCTGCCATCGCCTTCGGTGATCGAGCGTGCTGGCATTGCCGGTCGCGCCCGCGCCCGCCAGCGCGCCTATAACGCGCTGCTCGCCGGCGTTCCTGCAGGCAGCCTGGACAAGCTCGACAGGTTGCTCGTCGTTGATCCGCAAACCGGGCTGACGCCGCTCGCCTGGCTGCGCGACATGGCAACCGCGCCGACGCCCGACAATGTGCGCGGTCTGCTCGACCGGCTTGCCCGCGTTCGCGATATCGGACTGCCCGTCACCATCAGCGACGCCATACATCCCGATCGCCTTCGCCAGCTCGTCCGCGAGGGACGCGCCTCGCCCGCCCAACTCATCGGCCGCTATACGCCGTCGCGTCGACGTGCGACCTTGGCGGCGATGATACTCGACCTCGAGGCGAAGCTGATCGACGCCGCGCTCGATATGGCTGATCGCATCATCGGCGGCAGCTTCACGCGCGGCAACAACAAGCAGAAGAAGAGCTACGCCGCGACAACGCGCGACGTCGGCCGCATCATGCGGCTGTTCGACCGCACGGTCGCCGCGCTGGCGGAAGCGCAGGAAAACGGCTGCGACGCCTTCGCCGCGGTCGACGCGGCGGTGGGCTGGGACAAGCTGCTTCGCGCCCGTGCCGAGGCGCGCACCATCGCCGATCTCGCGGACGAAAACCCGCTCGTCCGCGCGGCGGACCAGTGGAGCCGGTTGCGCAAGTTCGCGCCGCCGCTGCTCGAGGCGATCGACTTCAAGGCGGGCCGCGGCAGCGCGTCGACGATCGCGGCGGTGAACACGCTTCGCGAGATGAACCGCTCGGGGCGTCGCGACGTGCCGCCGGACGCGCCGATGCCGTTCCGCAAGGAATGGCGCACGCTACTCAAGGAGGGCGGCGACAAGCCCGATCGCCGATTGTGGGAGACTGGCATCATGGCGCACCTGCGCAACAAGTGGCGCTCCGGCGATGTCTGGGTCGAACGCTCGGCCAACTACCGCAAGTTCGACAGCTATCTGCTGCCCTCCGTCGAAGCCGCGCCGATCGCCGCTGGCCTGAAGCTGCCCGCGACCGCCGACGAGTGGCTGGCCGATCGCGGCCGCGAACTTGACTGGCGGCTGAAACGCTTCGCGCATCGCCTCGCGCAAGGTCGGGTGAAGGCGTGGCGCTGAAAGACGGTAAGCTGTCGATCGCGCCCGTCCGCGCCGAGGAGTCCGTCGCCGCCAAGGCGCTCGCCGCGCGGATCGACGGGCTGATGCCGCGCGTCCGCATTACTGAGCTGCTCCATGAGGTCGCTCGCGCGACCGGCTTTCCCCTCGCCTTCACTAACGTGAAGACTGGCGAGCCGCACGACAACGAGAACGCCCTGCTGGCCGCCATTCTCGCCGACGGCTCGAATCTCGGCGTCGCGCGCATGGCCGACGCGAGCCAGGGTGTCACCCCCGACCAGCTCGTCTGGACGAAAGCGGCCTACATCGCGCCAGACAACTACAACGCCGCGCTCGCGCGTATCATCGATGCGCATCACGGGTTGTCGATCGCGGACGTATGGGGCCAGGGCACGTCGTCGTCGTCCGACGGGCAGTTCTTCCGCTCGGGCAAGCGCGGCAGCGGCGCGGGCGACTTCAACGCCAAATACGGCGTCGATCCGGGCTTCTCCTTTTACACTCACGTCTCCGACCAGCACGGCCCCTACCACGTCACCGTCATCTCAGCCGCGACGCACGAAGCTCCTTATGTGCTCGACGGGTTGCTCCATCATGGCACCGGACTCGAGATCGACACGCACTACACCGACACCGGCGGCGCGACCGATCACGTCTTCGCACTATGCCGGATGCTCGGCTTTCGGTTCTGTCCGCGCCTGCGCGACTTTCCCGATCGCCGCATGGCGTGCATCAAAGCACCTGGGCAATATCCGTCGCTCAAGCCGCTGATGGGTTCCCGTGTGAAGGTCGACGTTATCCGCGAGCACTGGGACGAGATCGTGCGTCTCGTGGCTTCGATGAAGGCGGGCACCGTCCTGCCCTCGGCGATGCTGCGCAAGCTCGCCGCCTACGAGCGCCAGAACCAGCTCGACCTCGCACTGCGCGAGATCGGCCGCGTCGAGCGCACGATCTTCATGCTCGATTGGCTGGAGAGTCCCGCACTGCGCCGCCGCTGCCAAGCGGGCTTGAACAAGTCCGAGCAGCGCCATTTCCTGACGCAGGCGACTGCACGTTCAAGCAGGGCCGGATCGCCGACCGCACGCATGACGCCCAGCAGTTCCGGGCGTCGGGCCTGAACCTCGTCATCGCCGCGATCGTCTATTGGAACTCAACCTACATCGGCGATGCGGTCGCGCATCTCCGCTCGATCGGCGAGGACGTGGTCGACGACTTGCTGGCGCATACCTCGCCCGTGGGCTGGGGCCACATCGCCTTCTCGGGCGACTTCCTTTGGGACCGCGCCGCCGCGTTGCCGGCAGGGCGGCGGCCGCTCAACCTCGGTCGGATGAGCATGGCCGCGTGATGGTGGGTGATGTTCGTGGTTCGTTCGAGCTTAGCGCAATTGAGAGAACATTCCATGCGATGACCTCAGAAGGTGCTCAATCCGTCCGGTGATATCCGCGTGGAACGCTTCGGCTCGACCTTCGGGCCTGGCGATAAGATCATGCAGGTCGAGAACAACTACGACCGCGAGGTGTACAACGGCGACCTCGGCATCGTAGCCCGGCTCGACATGGAAGCTGGCGACCTCATCGCTACCTTTGACGGGCGGGAGGTGATCTATCCTTTTGGAGAACTGGACGAGATCGTGCTGGCCTACGCCACGACGATCCACAAGGCGCAAGGGTCAGAATATCCGGCCGTCGTGATCCCGGTTATGACCCAGCACTACACCATGCTGGCGAGGAACCTGCTCTACACCGGCGTAACACGGGGCAAGAAGTTGGTGGTGCTCGTCGGCCAGCGCAGGGCGATCGCTATCGCGGTGAAGAACGGCGGCACGCGGCGCCGGTGGTCGAAGCTTCGCGAATGGTTGCGCTGAGGTTGCGCTGAGGTTGCGCTGGATCGAGGCATTGATCTCGGCTTATTCACCCCCAGGTCCCCAGCGCCGAGATTAACCCCGTCAAGGGCTTGCGCCGCACGAGCGTTGGGGCGGCAGAGTCTCACGGCTCAGCAACATGCCATTTGTTCCCGTTGAAGCTGTTTCCCTCTATCTTGCCTGGCTGCTTGTCCCTGACGAACGTGTACAAGGGCCGCCCCTTATAGGCCCACTGCTTCGCGCCGTCTTTGCGCGCCTGAACGGTCCAGTCGTCGTGGTGCTGCGCGTCTGCAGCCGCGGTGAAAGGCGGCCAGAGCTTCTCGCAGTCGTCGTAACAGGTCGACGGAGCTGGAGTTCCCCCCGGCGCCCAGTCATTGTCAAAAACATAGAGCGCCATCCCAGCCGGGTTCTGCCTGTAAGTCTCCCTCGTCGACGTCTTATTGGTTGTCGTTTTTTGAGCCCTGCGGCCACGCGCCACGGTGAGGCTTGTCAAACCTGGGACGTGTATGTTCGAAGCGCGGTGGTTGTTGCCGTCATGTCCTTTCTAACCAGACCGGAATGCCAGCATGAATACCAAATACAGGCTCTATGGCCGACCCAATACCAGCTCAGCCGCTGTAGAAGCTACGCTGGAAGAGGCAGGTCTTCCGTACGATCTCGTCGACCTCGGAGAGGGAGCGGATGGCCGACTTGCCACCCTACCCAAGGGTCTCAATCCGCTGGGCCAAGTACCGGTTCTGGTCCTGCCCGACGGGACCGTGATGACCGAATCCTGCGCCATCATCATGCACCTGTCCGACCTGCACGCACCGGACAAGCTCTCGCCGTTGCTGCAGTCGGCCAAGCGGCCCGCCTTCCTGCGCTGGATGGTGTTCCTGGCCGCCAACACCTACATGGCCGACCTTCGATTTTACGGACCTGCACGATATACCGATGACCCGCAAGGCGCCGAAGCCGTGCGCAGCGCCGCAAGAAAATCCATGGCCCGCGATTTCGAGATCGTCGCCGGCGTGCTCGGGGACAGTCCCTGGCTTCTGGGCGAAACCTTCTCGGCCCTCGACATCTATGCCGCCATGCTGGTGAGTTGGGCCGAGAACGTGCCCAACCTATTCGCGCGTCACCCGGAACTCGGAACTCATTACAAACGGGTCAGCGCCCGCCCGAAGATCGCGCCCGTTTGGGCTAGGCACCGGATGCATCCTGATCCTTCTGGCGCATTCAAGCCGAGCTGAGCTCCTCCGAGTGCCGAAACTATCTCGCTGCGGCAGGCAGGCTATGATGCACATGATCCAGCTTGAGCGGAAACAAACGCTACCATGCAAGGAGGTCACTGGCGGCGATATTCGAGGCTGGATGTGGCCGGGGTGAACATCACTTCGACACTGCGCCCAAAGCGGCAAGAACGTGCATCTGTTGGGCGGCATCGGCGGCGTGCTTGAGCCCCTTCAGGCCAACCTACTATCATCGAGGACGATTGCTTCGTCGGCGACCACGACGATGCGACGGTCGGGGAGCCAGCGGACGATCTGCAGCATTACCTGCCGTGCGCCGTCGATCAGCGTCTTGTGCTTGACCCCGCGCTCCGCAGCCGACCGCTCCGAGGGCACCAGGATGG
>JAABUW010004445.1_pt1 | contig 19057 bp, 17 predicted proteins | sample 5560081 | NCBI WGS metagenome assembly JAABUW01 (sample SAMN10711882, study PRJNA513363) | rock metagenome | isolation source: Antarctica rocks | place: Antarctica: Victoria Land, Knobhead sud
TTGGGGAGGGTACTTTGAGATTGCCTTCGTCTTGGGTGGATAGGATGGGGCGGCCTCTGCGGGGTTTGAGGGGGGAGGCGGTCTTGGTAGATGCTGTTGCTGGACGCTTTTTGATGGTGGGGTGGGGGAGTGTCGGGAGAATGGTGAGTGCGGTGTTGTGCCTGTTCATTGGGATGGTGATTTCTTTGGCGGTGGTGTTGCTGTCATTGGTGGTGATTGGGAAGTCGCTTATTGGACGGGAAGATGGATTTTGTTGAGGCTGGTGGAACAGTGTTGTCAGGGGTTTTTCTTCAGGTGGGAGTTTGGTGCGAGATCCGAAAGACCGTGGAGCTTTCACATATGAGGCAGGTATGGGTGTAGAAAGTAAAATATTATAGAGATGAGATGCACTCAATAGTCCGCGGATGCTATGGAATAAGAGGAGGTTAGGCCATGAGTGGGTGGAGTGGGTTGAAAGGGATGACGACCAACATCACCTGACTAATCTGCATGGGATGGATTCGACCTCATTCGGCCGACGAGAAGGGTGAGGACGAGCAGACAACAGAGATCCGACGGGGCAACATAGCACGCACGAATTCAGTCGATCGCGATGCTGCTAGACAACATCCAGTCGAGCCAGCGGGCCAGGCCCCGGTGCAGTCGCATATCGCGAGAACCCCCCCCCACCAGAAGTTGTATGTGACTCCCTTTGACTTGTCTTCCGATCCTGGGTCAAAGATCTCTGAGGCGGACGGATTCTTCTTCTATCTACCATAATATCAAGCAGCATATAGCATTCATTGACACACAATTGCGATTGATAGCAAGGACTAAGTTGTGTTGTTGTTGGTTGTAGTTCTCTTATGAGACGAGACGCCGAGCAAGTGATCGAGCCACTCAGACTAGGCCATCACCGTCTTAGCCTGGTAGATTAGCGCCCAGCACTTCTTTCCCGACGTCAGCCGCTCTACTCCGTAGATGTCTGACCGTGACTGTACATCTATCATAAATCCTGTGGTCAAAGTCGCTCCATCCTCGCAACTGTCATCCTGGTCTCTGTGCACTAGCAAATATCTGTTCCGTTATCTGCTGTTTCGCTTCGGACTTGTCCAATGAGGGGCCGTCGCTGGGAGTGGAACTGCAATCTGCCGCCATTGGATGCCTTAGTCATGTCCGCCGTCTGCTGTCTGCTGTCCTCTCCCCCGGGATTGGTGGCGTGACTTTCTCTGGCGTCTGGCTATGGCATCATCGGCCGTCTGATCGAACGATGAATATGACTTCATTTAGCGCCGGCTACTGTCCTTTCACCTTAGCGTCCACTTCCACCTCCGCAAAGACCCCTTGTGAAGACCGCGGGCATCCATAAGGAGATTGATCCACAATAAAATTTCTTCCTTTTTCAGCCCTTCTCTGATCACACCGCGGAGTCACACGTTATTTCCTCCAGAAGTGCACTCAACAGCCATGGAATTAGTAAATGCCTATGGCACAGGAGCCAGAGCCCAAGCGCAGCCTTTGATCTGGACTGGTTACATATCGGACCTGCTGCAGCTGGACGCAGAAAGCCAGGTGTCCTTGCCTTTAGAGACATCAGACCCATGCATGCCAAGGGCTCCAACAATTGACCCAACAGAGGAGGAAGAGCAACAAGTAAATCCCACCTACCCTGGCCTGAGCGGTACGACATGAATCCCGCTAAGCTGATGACTGACTGAAGGTCTTCGAGTTCGTGAGTCAGACGGGGACGGCGCGTCCTGTAGACCCTCGTACCAAGACGCTCATTCGCTCACATGTGATGCGCAACATCGCCCGCCACCCAAAACGGCAAATACTCAGGGAGAACACCTACGCTAGCCCAAGCGGTTTCTCGACCGACAAGCGCGCGCCGAGTGTACTTGTGACTCCACGGCGACAATGGCCAACCACTAGTGCCAAGAAAGGCGTGGCTCGTAAGCCTCTCATAGACGTGTCTGGCCTCGATGATCGTCAGAACGCGCCACAAAAGAAGGCCCAGAAACCAGTGCAACTGCAACGGGAGCCACCACGCGGATCTAAGGAGATTTCATTGGCTAGTGTTCGAGGACTTGGGAGCGCTGATCCCTTTGAAGCCTTACCCAAAACCATGAGCCCTCGTGTAGCGATGCTGGTGGATCACTGTATGTAAAGATGGCTTTTTGGGATGCCTTCCGTCCTCGAACCTTCTACCCATATCCTTCCCGTCCTGCCTCTGCCCTTCTGTCCAATTGTTGAATTTACTCATCTTTGAAGATAATCACGTTTTCGTCCAAACCCCACTCCCTATGAACCCTAAAAACGGGTGGCTCGGATACGCTCTCACCGACCCGGCTCTATTTCACGCTACTCTTTTGATATCTTCTGTTCACCTCGCACTACTTCACGAAGACTCCATGGGTGCAGAAGTCTTCTTTCATAAAGGCGAGACGATTCGTTTCGTAAATGATCGGTTAGGAGATCCGGACCAAGGTGCGTCCGACGCTACGATTGGTGCAGTGGCTTGCCTTACGGTAATTGAGGTAAGCAGCAGTCCTCCTCATGTGCCCTAGACACTTGCTGGTCGGATTGATTGACAAAGTCTCCTGAATTGTAGAACCTGGGTGGTGTGTCCGCAAGTGCCCGAGCACACACAGACGGGTTGGAGTTACTCGTGAAAAGTAGGGGCGGCCTGCGGGCTCTTGATATGAACGGACACGTGCAAAGCCTAGTTTCTTGGTAGGTGCCTCGATCAATGCTACCAGCGGCTTTGTACCTGAGAATGTTCCCTGGCTGAATTCCTGGCTAAATGCTTTTGATTAAAAGGGTCGACCTTTGCAGTGCGGTCTTGTTACAAACGAAGCCACGATTCCAAGACTTGATCGATCCGAATGAAGATGAGCCAACTGATTTTGGGCCCCTAAGTGATCTCACGTTGTCATATGGGATGGATTTGGGAATGGCACTATTCAAACTTACCGGATTTCGCAAGCTCAGCGAAGACTCGGTGAAGATATATTGTGGCTTGCGCAATCTCACAATGATGCTAGACTCAATTCGCCCACGAGACTTCAAGAGTTCAGATGATATCCAATTCAGCAACAAGCTTTACCTCATCGAACGTCGTGTGGTCTCCTTGATTGAGACAGGAGACCTGAGCAACCAGCACGGGGACTCCAGATATGTGTTTTCATCACTCTGCCACGCGGTCCTTGTCTACATATACTCTAAACTACGGGCACTTCCCAAATCCGCCCATCTCTTCGGAGAGCTGTCTGAGAGACTCAGAGCTTCTTTACAGATGGCAGACATGACACTTTTTTCACGAAGGCTTCCCAGAATGGTCCGTTGGATTCTGATTGTCGGTGCTGGAACGGCAGTGGAAGCGCCAAACAAGGCGTGGTACATATCACAGCTGGCAAACTTGGGAGTTGTATGGGATTCGAAGGACAAAGAAAAGACGACTTCTCTCGCCAACGAGTTCCTGTGGCCCGAGAGAATACGAGAGAATTATTGGTTGCAATATTGAGGGAGACTGGGTATTAGGTGCACGTTCTATTTTCCACCTGCCCAGTCAGCATACAATCAAACGCAGAGATCGGGACGTCGGGTGGTGTTGAAGGATTGCGGCCAGGAAGTAATCAAAAGTCGTTGCAAGCGCAAAGAAAGGATTGGTCTGTCACCAAGGCTCATTCACATGTTCGCACGTGAATGTCGGGGCACTTGGATGCGTAGCACAGCACTTTCTTACAGGACTAATGTAGTACTCGGGGCACTAATGATCGATCATTTATGACACACTCCCAGCGAGCAGAGGTTCCACATAGCTACGGGTACACACTACGGATTACGACACGCGCTTCCACTCAATGAATCCTCCAATGCAGATACCAAGTTTTATTATCGCTTCCAATTTGTCGTTAATTTTTCTTACAATCCCCATCCACCTTACATCATCATTCACGTCTTCATCTCATTTGATCACTCGATTGGAACGGGGTGTCAATTCTTTTGATCAATTACAACACATTCAGATATACAACCGCGTGCGCGAATAGTCTGGAGACCATGTCATATCGCACACTTTGAAAAGTCCCAGCAAATCTACATGATCAAAAGTGTCCGCTCGAAAATGACATGACAGGTAAGATAGACATCCCTACTACTCCGAGTCTAAGAAAAGATTCACGTGTGCGGCGAAAAGAGCTCCATACTGAAAAAGGAACCCATGCCCTGCATCAGGATAAATATGCAAATGCGCATTCTCAATCTTCTCCTGCAAATAAAAGCTATTCGCCATCGGTTCCAAAAGATCAGTATCACCGCTACACACAAACACGGGCATCTTCAACTCATGCAGCCTCTCGGCCGAGTTCCGCACATTCGGCGTCTCGAAATGCATCGACGCCGCCAGCTGCTTCTCCGTGGTCACCTTGTCCGCAAACCCCACCGTCTCAGCGCGCTCGTGCATCCGGGCCCAACTCGCCTTCGCTTGAGCAACGCCGTTGGCGCTAGGCGTGTAGAAGGATTCAGCCAACGTAGCTTCTTCGGCTTCAGGCCCGGTGGCACTGATAAAACGCTCCACGAGCGCACCATCACCTTCCACGGACCGGGCATTGATACTAGCGCTCGTGGCGGCGAGGATGATTTTCCTCACGAGGGCCGGGGCGTCGAGCGCGACCATCTGTACCGCACAACCGCCCATTGAGAAGCCCAAGAGGTCGATCTGGGGAATGTCCAGCGCGTGGACGAGGGCGATGAGGTTGGAGGCCCAGCCGGCGAAGGTGGAGGGGACGGTGCCGCTGCTTTTGCCGATGCCGGCGTTGTCGAAGATTATGACGGGGCGGGTGGCGGCGAGGGGGTTGATAAGCGAGGGGTCCCAGGAGTCCATGTTGCCTCGGAAGTGGATGTGCATCACGAGGGGGACGCCGGTCGGTGGGCCGAGGCGGCTATAGGCTAGGGTGGTGCCGTTGGCGGAGATGTATTGGGTTGGTGCTGTTTGTTGGGTGGACATGATGACTTCTGCGTGAGAGGCGAATTGTGTAGGGCGTGGTATTCGGTAATGTCTGGTTGAATGATACTGACGTGGGACTTACTAATGTTGTATGTGCATTCTTTCGCTAATGCAACGCCCAGCTACATATCGCGGATCGTCCTAAACAGATTGCTTACATCATAACACCCTGCATCACCCGAATAGGAAAATGGTGTCTGTCAAATCCAAAGCGGGGATTGTTCACTAATCCGCATAATCATCAGAAAATTTGTCAGCGGCATGTATCGCGCTCATTCCGCTCCCCTGAGTATCATAGATCTAGATCCCAATCGCCTTTGACTTTCCCTTTTACAGCAGTCGAGCCCTTGTCCTCCTCGCTTGCGACATCAGCACTCGAGACTTCATCCGGCTAACCCCCAAATAAATCACAGCTCATACCCTCGACCATGCTTTCAATAACAATATCTCGATTACACCGTGAGCTAGATTGCTCACTGCATTTGTTGTTTACTTCCAGCAAAGAACGCAGGATACTGATACTGCCTGTCCCACCATTCTAGCTGCTGAAAATTGAGAATCTGTCGTCTAAATCATAGATGAGGTAGCATACCAAATGCGTTTTCGTATACTTGACGAGCGCCGAATCTGCTATGCTTTTCCGACATATGATCTGATCGTCCGTCAAAGAGGGAATTGTTCATTGATAGATTAGACCAACACACCTGCGAGTGGTTGAAATCAAGATCGTGTGAGATATAACGATATCTTGCACTTATGGGAGGCGGAGAAATGGCGAAAGTTAGAGTGGTGCTGATGCGTACGTGTAGTCTTTATGATTTTTTGGTGTTGATGATGGGTATAGAGTAGGAGGTGAGAGAGTTGTGGCTAACAACAGAAGGAGAGGAAGATACGTGTACCCAAGGGTTTCAAGGTAGACCTAGCACGATCACGACGAGACTTTATCAGCAGCGATGGTGATTAGTAGGCGTGTTTGTTTACTCGTATCACTAATATCCCGATTGGGATCTTGGCATCGAATTCATTGGGATTTATAAGACGTATATTTTTGTTGTTACGGTATGACTGTTGTCCCGATCGCGCATCACGACTGCAAATGCGTCTAGTTTACGAAATGAGTCTAGGATAAGGATTGTTTCGTGTACAGTCAACCATAAATATCCAATTTCGGATTTATCACGTTTTTATAATTTTTGCTTTACAATCGTCCTCACGTTCTTCTGGCTTTGCAATCATTCACGAAACGTAAGACGTACCAGCTCCTCAAAGCCTAATCTTTCCTGTATAAAACCGACTTCTCCCTATGACAACATGCTCCATCCACCTCTGCACTCATCATCCCAAACACAATAATCTTTACCATCAATCCCCCCTTCCCACCCCACACCCAAAATGGCCGACTTCTTCCCCCAATTCACGCCAACCTGGCACAACGCAACCTACCCCGCCCTCACCCCCACCCCCTCCGCCGCGAACAAAACCGTGCTCATCACCGGCGGCGGCCGCGGCATCGGCGCCTCCATCGCCTCCTCCTTCCTCGCCGCCTCAGCCGCCCACATCATCCTCCTCGGCCGCTCGCTGCCTCATCTCCAATCCGTTCGCGACGACCTCGTTTCCCGAGGCTCGAAGAGCGTCATCCATATCTTTCCCACGGATATCACCTCTGCGTCTGCGGTTGAGGCTGCTTTCGCGTCGATACGGGCAGAGTGTCCGCCTATTGATATTTTGGTGTCGAATGCGGGATATTTACCTGCTGTCACGCCTGCTGTCGCGGCTGATGTGGCGGAGTGGTGGCGTGGGTTTGAGGTTAATGTCCTCGGTACTTTTCTCGTCGTGAAGGGGTTTCTGGGGCATAAGGCGGAGAAGAGCGTGCTTGTTAATGTGTCGACTGGTGTGGCGCATGTGCCTGCTATTGCGGGTGGGAGCGGGTATGGGACTAGCAAGGCGGCGGGGGTGAGGTTTTTGGAGTTTGTGGCTGCGGAGAATCCGGAGGTGAGGGTTGTGAGTTTGCATCCGGGGGTGGTGGAGACGGAGATGTATGCTAAGAGTGGGATGGTGATGCCGAATGATGATGGTGAGTCTTGTGCCTCCTTGGTTTCCTGTTTTTGCTATTGTGGTTGGGCTGGCTGAGGGTGAGGTTGTTGGTTGAGGGAGGCTGACTTGTGGTTTGTAGTTGAGCTATCGGCCGAGTTTGTCGTTTGGGTGGCTAGTCCTGAGGGGGAGTTTTTGAAGGATAGGTTCGTGTGGGTGAATTGGGATGTGGAGGAGTTGAAGGGGATGAAGGAGGAGATTACCAAGGATGATCTGTTGAAGATCGGTTTGAAGGGATGGCCAAGGGGTGCTTGAGGGCGATTGAGGGTTTGGTACGCTATTTGGTGTGAGAGACTGTTGGTTGCTTTAGAAGTGGATGTTGAATTGGGAATCTGAACTTTCGTCCGTAACATGATGCCTCGACCTGCAGAAAGAGAATCATCTACATACATCGCAACAACTGATTCTTAATAAGCTCCACACGACACTTTCGCATCCAAGACCTTACCCCGTAGCAAGTCCACAAGCCTCCACCCTCCCGTACCCCCAGCTACACATATGACACAAACCCCCTCTCACAATGGCTTACACACGAAAGATAACAGCAAAGTATCATCATCAGCCAAAAAGACCGTCCATCGTTCCACATGACGCGTGTACACAGCGCATGTCTAAATCAAAGACCGTTGGCTGACTTCGTCGAGATAAGTATTGGACTTGAGGGACTATAGCCAGTCACGAATAATCGACCTGGATCGAAGGCGAGGTGATGATAAGTTCTCTAGTGCGTAATATTCCTCAGGGGATAGACAGGTAGCTAGTCTCACTCTGTAGACAGCATCAGATCGAGTACCGAAGTCGATGTGGTGCACAAACTCGCAGAACGACAGGCAAGAAGCCTCGAGCCAACTCATTTGTCGACAGGGTTGATTCACAAAGAAGTCACGTAACACAAGCAAAATAGGAAAAACAAAATCCATTCGCTTTTAGGGGTATCAACGCTATGCTAAACTCGTAGAAGTAGAGAAACTTCCGTCGCAGGCACGAGGTCCTTCCACTGTACAAATACAAGATCCGCAACATTTTCCACACAGTTGGTATCCCTGCTCCGAAAAGCACAAGCCCCCGTACCCACATTCCCACAATGCTATCCAACCCCGACTGCCCCAAGAAGGGGCAGCAAGGGATGAAAGCAGGCTTCATCAACCCGCACGGTACTCACCCACACTGGACACCCCGGCTTCCGAAGAAGCAAGCGGACCAAAGTGGCAGAGCCGGCAAAGAAGAATTGGACTTTTCTCGAAACCACACGAACCCTGATCTTGAAACCCTCCGTTCGCCCCGAAGAGCGAAAAGCGAGCCAAGAGAGCAGAATTGTGTGTGAAAGGAGAAAGGTAGGGAAGCGGGTACAAAAGGGGAAGATACCAACTTACATGAACACGCTCTCCACTCTGACAGCACTAGCCCTTGGGTGTGATGTCGAAAAACCAGTAGATAACTCCGAACGCCTGCTGAAACTGAACACCTTTGATTGCCACTCAAGCAGCGATGCTTGGCGTCAAACCGTCCTGCTTCTTCATTTCTTTCGCTTTCCATGCCTCGTATTCTTCGTCAAAATGCTTGATAGCCATTGCTTTATCTTCTTCCGTGACGTTGTCATCAATCAAGGCTCGCACTCTCGCACTAATGTCTGCCTTCTCATATGACAGCTGATCTGGCTCATTTCCAGTCTCCAAAGCCTTTGTACCATTACCCGTTGCCTCCTCTGAATCCTGCTCCTGCTTCCATGCCTCGAAATCAGCGTCGAATCGTCTATCCCCAAGGCCGATCAAGACGTCGTCTCCATCTTCGTCCCATGTGACTTCTATGTGTTCTTCTACCCTCGGTGTCATCGTATTGCGGTATGAATCGTACGAAAACCCCAACCCGTCCCATGGAACATGACCATGACGAACTGTTGTATTATTATTGGCACTCTGTGCACCGAACGCTGATGTGGCCTGGTTTGATGGAAAGATATTCGGCAACGCTGGACCCCTTGGAGATGGAAAGATATTTGGCAGCATGGCGGGACCCCTTGGAGATGGTACGATGTTTGGCAACGTGGCGGGACTCCTCGGGTCATACTGCGTCTCATCAAATTCGGCGTCGTCTTCAAGAGGCTGGATCCCTGCTTCAGATCCCACGGTCGAAGAAGAGAGACGGCTAGACTCTCGGAGCCTGCTACCATACTTGGGCTGATGCTTTAAGGCTTTCTCGCGAGCCTTCTCGACAGGATCAATGAATGCCCATGTCGGGGCTGATGGCAAAGTAGCTTGGCTGAGATTTGGTGTTGGTGGTGGAGGCATTGACTTTGATGGTGAAGTGGTAGCACCTTGAGATGGTTGATCCTGCTGGGATGGCAGCGGTGTAGCGTTAGCATTCCATTCCTCGTCTGCCTCTCCGTCAGGGTCGCTGTCCGTTGGCGACGGAACAGTGAATGTATTCCTGGAGGGGCCTGATGGCGTGGTCATATTTGCTTCAGTATTGACTGTCGCTCTCCTACCAAAAACGTTGCCGTGGGCACCTTCACTTGATGCGCCTGCTCCAACAAACGTCCCGCCCTCGTACAGTGGTGGTGCACCGGGATCCCCATTGGCTTCTATGCTGGACGAGCTGACACGAGCCTTCTTGCTTGGTCGTGGCCTCGTCGGTGTGTCCTGTTCCTCCTCGTCCGAATCCTCGTCCGAGGAATAGTCGAATATGGCGTCAACTAAACCAAAACCGCGTGCGGGCAGAGGATAGAATTCAGGAGAAGGCACACGCTTGCGCTTCGTTCCTGGAATATGAGCCCCTGTCGCCCGCGCTCGCTCCTCCTCCCACTCTTTCTTCTCCTGGGCGATCCGAGCCACCTCCTGGACCAAACGCTCCTTATCAGCCCGGAGTTCTTCCTTCTCTTGCTTGAGCTTTCGACGCTCCTCGGCCTGTTGCTTAGTCAAGAGAATTCTCTGTGGCTTTTCTTTATGAACCCGCTGTGCGAAAGCACTGGAAGTAGCAAGGCCTTGATCGTCATGCCGAGAAATTGTTGCGTCACTTCGCTCTCGTGGCTCCGTCTGTGCGCCAAGTCGAGATCCTAAGGGCTGTAGGCGAGCGAGTAACTCACCTGAGCTTGGCTCGTTCGTTGTCAGGCTTTCTGCAGGCTCTTGAGCATTAGGCGGTACACGAGGTGGAGCTGCAGCGTCGGAAGGTGTGCGACGAGACGAAAATGGAATGAAACGGGAGACAGAAGGAAGGAAGCTCGAAAGACCCCAGCCACGAGCTGGAGGCGTCTCGGGAACTTGTTCTTGTTGGACCTGATCCTGCGGATTCATCGACAGCCCTTGTACTCGCCGTTCATCAGGGTCTGGAACTTCATCGTAGGTGTAGGGATTATCAAGGCGAGGATCGATGAGCTCTTCCTCAAGTACTTCGATCTCAGGGATTGGGGCTTGTGATCTGAACTCCTCTAATGCCACCCGCCTCCGTTCCTCAGCCATTTGAGCGAAAGCCTGGCGCATCGTCTTCCCAACCGACTTTGCTGGCGCTTCATCGATGGCCTCAGTCTCGGATGTCTCTTCTTCATCGTTGCGTTTGCGTTTCCGAAGGGGTTCTGATGGGGGTGTCACAGGTGTGTCTATAAATGGTACATACGTAAGCTTATTACCATTGACGTATTTCGATGCCACGGGATGTTCTTTGATCACATCCGTCAACCCAGGAAAATGTCGAGCTGAGAGGGCCAAAAACTTGGGAATCCTCGACGATGGGATTGCAAATGCAATGTGGGAATCTTTTCGGGGAGCAGGCCCATTGCCTGTGGTTGCAGGTAACGAGTCAACGAGAATGTGGATCAAAGAATAGTTCTGTGTACGCTCTGCAGGCAAGCCATAGACCTTAGGCATGACTGGATGGGATGGAGAAGCCATTGGGTCTGGGGGCACGGGCTGTGCACGTATGAAAGGGGGAGTACCAGCAAGCGCGGGTTCAGTAGCTTCTGTGCTTGGACGAGATGCGTCGTTGCCAATGGATGGGAGAGTACCAGCAAGCGCGGGTTCAGTAGCTTCTGTGCTTGAACGAGATGCGTCGTTGCCAATGGATGGGGGTGTCCCAGCAACTGCGGATTCAGCAGCTTGTGGGCTTGTACGGGGTGCTTGGTTACCAACGGGTGTCCCGTGGTTTGTGGCAGATGTGGTGGGAGATGATGGGGAAAACAATATCTGGCGAAACAGCTCAGATGTCTCAGAAGGGGAGCGCTTGCCCTGCACGGGATGTGTACTTGTGGGAGAGGGGGTGGTCACATACACGGGCTGTGTAGCACCTGAACCTGGAGATGCCTGGGTTTCATTGTTTGCGTCCCTTACCAAAGGTGCTGTTGGGGTACCAGCTAACACGGGATGTGTAGCTTCTGAACTTGAACGAGAAGTTTGAATCTCACCATCTGCATTTCTATTCAGATGCGTTGCGTCTGCATCAACTTGGCCTGAGGCATTCGAGTGTGCGGCGACATCGGGTTGGGTGGAGGCATCGGAAGCTTCGGGAGGATGGTCCTGTATATGTGTCTGGGCACTTGGAGCGAGTCGAACACGGGCTTTGCCTCGACCCCCTCGCTGTGTAGCTTTGCCGCTACGCTTCGACGTAGAGACTCGCGTGGTTGTAGAGATTTGTGCTGATGCGGAGGGTTGTGTTGCGGGAGGATCTTGTGATGGGGCGTGGGCGCTGGACTTGTTTGTTCGAGAGCGTTTTGCTCGTGGCTCATCTATCAGTGAACGTGGTGGTGACGGCTGTGCGCCAGCCTCCGCCTCCTGCAATCTCTGCTGTCTGGTCTTGATAGGCATGATGTCCGGTCAAAACGGAGGAGGGGCCTCGCCGCCCGCGAGGTGTTATGAGGTGAGAGATGAGGTCGACGGTGGTGTGTGACTGTGTCAGCTGGATACGCTCGTGAAGATGTGGAAGTAGACGAATGGTTGTCGTCAACTTGAGATAGCAGTTGTGTTGATGTTGATCGTGAGTGTTGTGCGATGTTGATGGTTTGTATCAAAAATTCATAGGGCTGAGACTAGCGCGCTTTCCCTTTTCAGAACAGGAATCGCTGGTTGCAGTGCCACCGATGTAATGTTGTACACATGCCTACATACGATCAAGTTCAAAATGTGGCCTCATTGTAGGCAATAACAATTGCGATTCTCATCTATCCACATAAGGATACACCAACGCGGAGTACAGGTCCCGTTGTGACTGATCCAGAACCCTAGCTTTCCACACCGTTGTCCTACCCTAATCCACCTGGAAGCCAGACACAGTCTGGCAGTGTCTTATGTATATTTACATTAGACTCTCAACGGTGTATAGGAGCCATGTTTATTGCTTTGGAGATGCTGTAGCCAGATATACTTTACACATTAGAGTGGCGTTTCAGTTAAAAGATGCGCTCTGGTGGGACCATCATGACCTAGTCGTACCCTGTGCGCCGCGTCCACGGCGTAAGGAGGTGAAGCGTCGACCATCACTCAACAGCTATCTGCCCCTTCCAACAAGCTGGCGTCATGCCCAAGGTCGTGACCATGTTGTGCCACCGCTCAGATCCCCTCTCCTTCTTCTCCATGTAGCTTAGAAGCTTCTGCCGCCGGTGCAGCAATAACCTCAGATTACGCTTGTTGATCTTGTCATTGCGATTCTCACCCTCGTATCGATCTGCCAGCACGCGGATTTTGGCCGTCAGAATACCAATCTGGACCTCGGAAGATCCAGTATCAGGTCCGACCCGTGGTATTGGATGTGCGTCTTCAGCGAATAGGTTGCGCTTTATGGCTGCAGGGGCCTTTGCCCTCAGAGTCTGATCAGTATTGTGTCGCCCGAATGTATCAATGATTCGTTCGATGTTCTTCTTCGTACGATGCTTGCTGCTGCCACTGACAAGGCTAACGATTCGCTGTACCGCTTCTGTTGCGTTTTGATTGCGCGCTTCCCAGAACTGACGATCAACAGCCTGCGAATTGGGATCCATGTTGTTCGTACTTTGGGGTTCAGTCAGCAAGCGGGAAGATGTGATAGCTTTCGCCAGTTCTTCATGCTTGATACCATGATCGAGATGATTTTCGTCTGAGGCCTGAGCTGACGAGGCAGGTGGGTGATCTGGATCTACTTTCAGGGCTTCGAGATTCACCTCATTTGCATCCAGCTGCACCTGCTGCGGCACTACGGTGTCGAAAGATCTGACAAATGGCGTTTCAAGGCCTCTTATTGGATCTCCCAGCTCTTCCGCTCTTTGCTCCTTGAGCACCGCTTGCCGGCTGAGATTTGCGTCCTTGCGCTGCCTAGCCTGGCGAAGCGTATATGTATCACGGGGGTCTCGTCTTTTGGTCTTCTTGATAGTCGTAGCAAGGCTTGCAGTAGTGGATAGGGGACGACTACAGGAGGCGAGGGCAGGTGCGAGGAAGCTTGGGGGGCCACCGGTCCATAATGATTCTGTAGGTACACAATTAGAGGGCTTTCCCACAGAGCCTGCCAATACAGCACGTACCACTTATCAACCGGATGGTGCAACGCTTTGGCAGCTGGGAGGCCATAGTAAAGGGATGAAGGTATGACATTGATGATTTGGGAACGAAAACGAAGCTGATACAGGACCAGGCTAGCTTAGCGTGATGTAAAGAATTAAGGTACGCTAGTTTTGCGCACAAACTTTTGGCGAATCTCAGATGGCTAGCTCAACATCATTCTAAGAGAAGCACACTGCCTTCTCCTAATATCCTAGTACTCCTGAGATATCAAAACAGCCAAGATGGCGCCCAACAATCTCCCCTCTACCTTCAATGCAACCTCCCAGGACATGGAGATGCTGCTTGCAGCGCAATGCCATCTGGGCTCCAAGAATCTGCAAGTCCACATGGAGCCTTACCTGTGGAAGACTCGTCCCGACGGTATCAACGTGATCAACATTGGCAAGACTTGGTAGGTGATAGAGACATATTCCAGCATCTGATAATGCTGGTTGCTCACGCAGCGCGCAGGCAGAAGGTCGTCCTCGCAGCCCGCATCATAGCCGCAGTCGACAACCCAGCCGACATCGCCGTGATCTCAGCTCGTCCCTACGGCCAGCGCGCCGTGCTCAAATTCGCCGCACACACCGGAGCCGTCGCCATCGCCGGACGCTTCACCCCCGGTAACTTCACCAACTACATCACTCGCTCCTTCAAAGAGCCTCGCCTTATCATCGTCACCGATCCCCGCACAGACGCTCAGGCCATCAAAGAAGCATCCTACGTCAACATCCCCGTCGTCGCTCTCTGCGATACCGACTCTCCCACCGAATTCGTCGACGTCGCTATCCCTACAAACAACAAAGGTCGTCACGCTATCGGTCTGATTTGGTGGCTGCTGGCTCGCGAGGTGCTACGTCTACGCGGTACGCTCGCCGATCGTGAGACCGAGTGGGATGTGATGGTGGATCTATACTTCTACCGCGACCCCGAGGCCGAAGAGAACAAGGATTCCGCTGGTATCGAAGAAGAGAAGGTTCCTGGTGTCGACCAGGTTGGCCCGCAAGCTATCGACCAGGGCTTTGCCGGAAATTCGGAGTGGGAGGTTCCGGGCGGTACACCTGGTGGCGCGGCTGCTTTCAGCGCTGCTTCCAACACTGCTGGGGCCCAGCCAAGTTCTACGTGGGATGCCGAGGGTGCGGATTGGGCGGCTAGCTCTGCCCCGATCCAGACTGGCAACGATGGCTGGACTGCTGAGACTAAGAAGGAAGGTGAGGTTCAGTGGTAGAGGGCGAGCATGGAAGCTCGCAAGCAATGTGATGGGGACAAAATTGACGGCACTCATGAGGGAAAGATACCTGGTAGTCTTCTACTAGGGGAACGCCCTGTGCTATCAAGAAGGGTTGCCATAATAGACACCCATCTCTAGTCATATGAAAGCTTCGCTCACCCAATCCAGCATGCCACGATCAGGATTGCACTTCCAAATATGACGATGTTCCCAATTTACTTTGCCCCTCTTGTTCATTGTTCCTGGAGGGACTCGTCACAAAGGTTGTCCTTGTCGCCCTCCTCATTATGTCCAACAACCATTCTACGTCTCTTTGTCCATCCATCCAAACAATACGCCTGTCCCAACCCCCCTCATTACCAAGCCCACCCCCAGCCTTCTCACCACCCTCTCCACTCCCACCACGATCGCACTCCCCACCACAACCATGCCCCAACCCCTCGCCCTCACCTTCGGCATCGAGCTAGAGTGCATCATCCGCTACCCCCGCGCAACGTACATACCCGCACTAGAAAACCTAGGCCATCCCGTCACATCATCATCAGACACCAGACACGACCACCTAATCGCCAAAATAGTGCGCCAACACATCGCCCTCTGCCTCCAAACCAGCGGCCACGCAGCCCGGCACTCGCCCCAGGAGCAGACCGCAGAAGCATGGATGATCGACAGCAACACCTCCATCCGCTCATCGCCCCTATTACACCAAGAAGATGCAGAATACGGCTACTGCGACGTCAGCATAAAGTCACCCGCCAGCCCCCTCTCACAGCAAGCCTTCTCCGAGATCGAAGATGTGCTCGACATCCTCTCCAGCATCGCAGATCTGGAAGTTATCTTCGACAGCTCATGCGGTCTACACGTCCACGTCGGCAATGAAAGTGCAGGTTTCCCACTGCAAACGCTGAAGAATGTTAGTATACTGACTACAGTCTTCGAAGCGCAATTCAGCAGTCTGCATCCTCCAGAGCGGGTGCTCAACAACGAATACATCAAGCGGCAGAGCGCGGTCTTCGCTGGCAAGAGCCCTTGGGATATAGCGATGGAGATTCAACTTTGCCAAAACACGGACGAGCTGGTGGGCTTGTGGACGAAGGGGAATGGTGAGTCGGATAAGAATCTCGCGTGCAGTCTCCTCCAAATGGTTGCAAAGCCGGGGTTCCAAACGATTGAGTTTCGACAACATAAGGCCACTATGGAGGTAGGTGAGATTTGTAAGTGGGTGGAGCTGACCACGGCTTTAGTTCGATACGCGCACGAAGTTGCTTTCGAGGATCTGATGCGCGTTGTTGAGGATATCGCGTTCGATCCTGGGAGGGATATTGCTGATTTGTTGTGTAGTCTTGGTATGACCGCTATGGCGGATAATTATGGTGGGTGTGAGCAGTATGAGCATCCGAGGCTTGAGGGGGCTTGGGTTGACAAAACGCTTTTGGGGTATGGTAAGTCTGAGTTGTGAGAGTGAGGATAGGGGTGTCGAGGAGATAGAAAGCTTCTAGCATAGGGTATTCATCTAGCCAATCGAAGATACCCCTATAAACAATTGTTCATCCTCCCTCTCTAAAGGCTCGCCGTGCATTTCCTTAGACTTTCTACCCAAGAATCATGCTGGGAAATATAAGATGCAAGCACTGATTGAAGCAGATTGTAGAGCACATCCGCACCCCAGACCAACCACTACAATCAGAACAGTTGAGAGAGGAAGGCCGAACTCCTGCTGCCAACACGTTCTCTGTATCAAACTTCCATTCTCTCTAGGAATCTTCTGAGGAAAAGGTCTTACGGAGCGCGACCTAAACAAAAGGCATGACCGTATAACGATGGAGCCGACCAGTCAAGAAAACGTCAATGGATACTAAGTAGGGATGAGTATCTCACTGCCTGCGTCCGTCCCTCCGCTGAGATTGGCTTCAGTCCACCGGCTGTAAACGTTCTCTGTTAGGAAGAAGACGTTGGGCAATCAGAGATGGCTTGATTGGCTGTGTCTGATTACGTAACTGAGGCTTGGCGCGTAATCCTGGCGTTCCCCAACTCCTCTCTAATCTCCAGCCTTCTTTGCTTGTCATTCGATGCACAAAACGCCATATGATGATACAGGAACCCTGTAAATCAATCTGACTGAAGTTCATCAGAGAGTCTTGTAATAGGCACAGGTCCTCATTGCGTCGGCCTCATGACAAATCGAAGTGGACGCGAGTATGTCCTGGAACTGTTGTTCTACCGCTCTGCTATCTCACCTCAAAGACCGTGTTTCGTTTCGCATGTCGACGGTACCTCCTGGCTCATTTCTGCATAGCCTCTATCTCGTCGGCATCGACCGGGGCAAGATGAATCCACGTCAAAATCCCTGAGTTGTCTTATGCGTCCCGGTCTCGTACTTAGAAGCGACGAACGTTTCGTCGACCGTTTCAAGCGATTGCCGATATGCTATGGCCAAATTGCCAAATGACGGGATGGAAACAATCATAAAGCTGTCTCGTTCTCTCATCTCCATCGTCTCTGTCAGTCCGTTGGTCTTGTGTGTATGCACCCTCACCAGGAATAATTCATGCTTTCTCTACTGTCTCTACAACCTTGATCATGTTGTCCAGGATCATTTTACCAACGCTTCTTGCTGCCGCTATATCAAGCGTGACCAGCCGAGCGACTCCGATTGAGAATGACATTCCCCAGGATCTCAAGACTCGGGACAATAAGTTCAACTTGCATTGCAGCAATGCGCCTAGTGTAGTCGCCGGCGGGTAAGTCAATTCTACAACTGTCACTCCGTCACCATAAGTCCGCGACCGAGAGCTGACAAGAGCTTTACTAGTAACATTACCCAAGCCGACGTGGTCCTAAGCACAAACCTCCCTGAGTCCGGCTCGAACCAAAAGTGGCTGAAATACCTGTGGTGCACCCCCAACACCCTCACCTACACCTTCTTCAATCTCGGCGACGTCAGCGCAGCTCCAAACCAATACTACAACATCTACGAGGGGTTGAATCAAGCCGCCGTCAACGCCCACACACACGTCTCGGGCTGGGGCGATGGCGGATTGGTGCTCGGGAGCTATTCCTTGAGACCCTCAAATACAAATGTATACATCACGGTACAAGATTCCGTCGGAAAGATGACGTGGGGGATACTGGGGGCTGCGTTGAGCGGTCTCGCCAACATGGTCCAGAACTTCGACAAGGCCAATGCCCCAATAGTCTTCCAGATCAATGATGGGGAATGGGGCGAAGTGGGGGTTGGTATCGTTGGATTACTTACTGGTGATGGGGTGGGTGACGCGAACTGTTGTTATGAGATCACTTCGGCAGGGTGCAGTCAGTGCATCGATCTGTACAACCACAAGGTGCAAGGTCTGAATTGAGGCTCAAAGCCTGTCCATATCAATGTATCAACAGTGTGCGGCTTTTCTTGTCCAAATTTGACCATATCGAATATTCGCTAGTGGTCTCGCGTCGGACCGATATCGTCTTCGATGCTCCACGGTGCTAACCACTCAACTTTCATCTGACATCTGCCCCTTCCGCGTCATTCCCATAGCTAATCTCCAGACCCAAGAAATCATCACCAACTCTGCCTTAGACACTACGATCACCACCGCATCTACATCCTCAACTAACCAACCAACCTTAACCAGATTCCACCTATACCGTTTCCAACGCTGGGGTGCACACTCCATGCACGTTCAATGCTGTCGAATACCGTCGGTCATGACACCCGCGTTGATAGTGCCTACCCAGCATCATGAATATCAGACTGTCTGATGAACCATCACACGCTGGGCTGAGGCGTTCATGGCTTGAGGAAATCGCGATAGGGTTTGGAGATCGAGAACATTTGGCGGGTGTAGTCAGGCCGATAGATATATCACTCGGACCGATATCACCATCGACAGCAGGTGTCCACCACTGACTTTACAGTATTTGTCCGGTCTCAACGGAGCTGCCATAAAACAATGGACTTCAGGTCCAGGCAATTAGAGCAAGGGACGGTTGCATCATTACCCCTTGATACAGCCTCGAGCCTTTTGGAGCTGGTAGACATCAGATTTTGCGAAAAGATTGGCGAGAAGCCAGCACTACGGAGCTCTATATCCTAGAAAGCAAACGAGTTTGACGCTTATAGGGTGTGGTCCACCCACGAATGCCGCTGTCCAAATACCCCATCGACACTCCTCCACATCCTCGCATACCGAAGAAAAAGAAAATACAACCCCTCTGCTCAAATCCAGTCCGCCCATCCTCTCTACCCCTCCG
>JAABUW010004447.1_pt1 | contig 19053 bp, 4 predicted proteins | sample 5560081 | NCBI WGS metagenome assembly JAABUW01 (sample SAMN10711882, study PRJNA513363) | rock metagenome | isolation source: Antarctica rocks | place: Antarctica: Victoria Land, Knobhead sud
TCTGAAAATATAAAAAATATTGAAATTTTTTTTTTTCAAATCGAGTACGCTCTTAATACCGCCGAAAACGCATTTATTACTACAACACTTTTTAAACTGTTATATAATATTATATTGCAAAAGTTCTTGACTCTTCTTCAATTATTTTTCTGCAATAGTACTATTACAATATAGTTTATTGCAAATTAACAATTGTTTCGAAACAAAATTTATAACGCAATCAAGTTCGCGCAGACAAAAATAGCTATTCTCTACAATACAAAGTATTGCGAGTCAGATTTCTACAACAGCGTCTATATTAAAATAATTAAAATTGAAGAGATCGAATACTATCTGTCTGCCGAAAACTCTAGTTTTAGTACTAAAAAAATCGATCTGTTTAAAATTATTCGCAAGATAAAAGATCTAGCGTACAAGCTGAAATTGTTATTGCATATAAAAATACACAATATTATCTCGATAAAATATTTAGAACAGATCAATTACAATACTTTGCAACATAATATTTTACAATTGTTTTCAATAAAATACAAGAATAAGAAATTGTATATAATCGAAAGAGTAATCAGACAAAAGATAAGAGACAACAAATTGAAATATATTATTAAGTAGAAAAATTATAGAGAATCTATCTGAAAGTCGATAGAAATTATAGAAACTAATATATCGAATTTGATAGCGCGTCTCAGTTAACGAAGATCGACGCGTCGATTGTAGTATTATATATTTTTTCGAATATAAAATAACTATTAAAACTTACTTTGTATTTATTCAATATATTTATCTTTTAACTTTGTTTTATCTACAATTACTTACTTTGTTTTCTTTGTATCTATCAATTATCTTTAATTATTATTTTTACACGTCTTTTGCTACAATAGTCAGCAATTCAACTATATAAGCGACAGCTCTAAAAAGTGTTGCTTTTGTATAATAAAAAATATAATAATATTTTCGAACAACTTCGAAAGCAGTCCGATTGTCTATTTTAAAAAAAATTGGAATATTTCAGTTAGTTTTGCACAAAATACAATTAAAAAGCGAGAGTTGTTACTGTTTCAGAGCTTATTTAGTATCGACAGTAACAGAGCAAAATCTATAAGTATTTTATATCGATACTCTATATTAATTTGAATTGCACAGACAATTATTGCATTATATTAAATAAAATCTAATGCGAAATCGACTGAGTAGAATTTTTACAAGCACAGAATGCATTTGTATACTCAATACAATATTAGAATTGAAAATATATTTGTCAACATAGTTTTGATCGATTTTTACGTGCATAGAATTCTTGAAGTCGATTTCGCTAACTCTAAAAAATAGTCTGTCGATTTTGCGAACAGTCAAAAAATTTGCGTCTCTTGCAAGAATTGCAGAAAGACAGCTAAGTTCTGTAAAATTCTTAAAACAAAATAGAAATATTACAAGATTGTTAACTATCGACTTTTTGATAATAAGAGCTGCTTTTCGAATATATTAAAGAAATCTAATCTTGATAAAAAGTATCTTGTATATATATAACAGAATAATATAAACTTATTAGACAAGTCAATAATAGACAGAGAAACAAAAAAATAACAGAAAAAAACAAAGATCTTGATACAGTTAAAAAAGAATGTTGCAATTAAAAATTTTAACAATTAGATTGTTGTCAATTTTAATCTTTTTACAATTATAGACAAGAACAAACTTGTTATTGTTATTAACAAAAACAATAATAGCTTTGTTATCGATACAACTATCGTTAATAGAAACAATACTAAGTCGAAGTTGAACTATCTTGTTATATTTTAGACAGAAATACGTAATTGCAATACAATTCAAGATCTTTTTGCAGATAGTTAGATATCTATTGTTAACAAAAACAATAAATAAAATACTGATAAAGATCTAATCGACAATTCTATATATACAAATTTTTATTTTACTGAAAATAACTTAACTTCTGCGCAACAAATTTTTCTCGAACTTAAAAAAAAAAATTCTCTTTCTGGCGTGCATCGATTATAGATAGTAAACTTATCAATCTTTTTGATATTTTTTATCGCGGACATTGATATCTATTTTTACGCTATAGCTTGTTAACAAATACTAGTAGCAAATATAGACTCTTCAGTATTGTCAGTAGATTCTATATTATTTTTTAATCGCGGTTTAGATCTTGTTATTAATACGCTCTTTTGTTTACTATTTTTTTATATAATGCTCTTCGATTGTAATATATCAACTGTAATTGAGAAAAAATCGATCGAAAAAAATAAAAAAGATAATAATAATTTAAAATTTGTCGATTAGCTAATATTAAACAAAGACGCCAATAAGATCGCGGTCCAGAATTAGAATCAGAATCAAAAGTTAGAAAATTTCGATTGTTTTTTTTTTCTCGAGTTATATTAGAAATTTGAAAATCAATTATAGAATAATATTATGTATCAATTGATCGAAATTACAGATATTGTTAGACACTTCAGACTTGTCTACAGTGCAATTCTATAATTGTTGTTAGAAAGTATTGTCGCGATAGATTGAAATAATTGCAAAAATATATACAAAAAACTTTTTGACTTGAATACACAAATTATTAATATCTACAAGATTAATTGTCTCTCCGACATTAAAACTAGAGACAAAATTGTAAATTCTTTTGTCAAACAAGTAATATAGAACAAGTTTGCAAAAATCGATTTACTTTTTTATAACACATATATTAATATTGATAACTTCGACAGCGCTATCTAATTATAGCAAGTAACAGACAATTACAATCTAAGAAACAATCTATAATTTTTTTATATTAGATATACTATTAGCGAATCTTTTGTTTCTGATTGTCTTTTTCGAGTAACAAACAATTACAATTTTACAATTTCGATTTCTCGATTTCTTAGATCGCTTTTTTCTAATAATTTTTTTTCTTAATCAACAAATTTTAAGATATACTATCAGCAGATTTTTTGTCTTTAATTGTTTTTTATTTGTCTGTTTATCTTTCTCAATAACAATTACTCTTGTTGGTAGCAGTCTTACTTTAAGAGCGGAAAGATATTACGACATCGCGATAAAGATCGATAACAACAGCAGATAGATCAGAGTCTATATAGTATCTTTTTTATCAATAAGATCGGAATAACTGTATTTAGACAGATTTCTATCGATAGAATAGAACTATGCTTTCTACAATCTATTTTCCGCACCATAGTGCTTTGTCCATAACAAAAATTGTCTTAATTCTCGCGTTTTTGATTTTGAAACAATCGAGAAAAGAGTTTTTTTTGTAATTGTCTCTCAACTTTCTTTGCAACTATTAATCGATATCTAATTAGAATTTTTTTTAACACATATACAATAAATGTCTAATATATTTTAAAAAAGATTGTTTGTTCGCAAAAAATTTGTTCAAATTTTGTTGTTTCTAACTTTTAAACAATTAAGAACAAAAACTTTTTTATAATTTTTTTTAATCTTTTTTTAGTTTACAATTTGAAAGCTTTTTGTAATTATTTTGCAAACATATTTAATATCGATTTTTTCGCAACTTTTTTTGTTTTTATTGTTGCTATCGTAGTTTCTATAGAATTTTCTTAAGTTCTAATATAGATAGTCTTAATAATAATATAGTGTTTAAAATAGAACTTTTTATTTTTATTGTCTTAACTTTTACACTATATATAGTTGTATTAATTGTTTAATAAAACTATAGCAAAACTAGTTTCAAGATCTACAATCTATTTCTTAAAGAGATCGATAATTGTTTGTATTTAACAATTTAAAAAATAGCTTAACAATAAAAAAAAAGAGAATCTTTAATATTTTACAAACAACAAAGCAATTTGTTTTGTAAACAACACAAAAAATACAAAAATTATAAATAAAAAGAACAATTGAAATCGAGAATCGATAGATATAAATGTATTTTTTGTTATTAAATTAAAAAACTTTTGTCTTTTAATAATAATTAACTCAAAAATAATTTTATTGTTCAAAAAGTTGTTTAGTTTGCTTTTTATTTTTGTTGCTTGTTTATACTATTAATTAAAATTATCAAAAATTAAATTTGACAACAAAATATTTAAATTAAGTATTTATTGTTTTAACAACAATATTGTTAGTTTGATCTATATATCTATATTGCGATTTTTGTTCTTTAAATAAATAGCAACGTCAATAGCAAAAACAAAATATAAAGAATGCTTAAAAACTTCGTAATATTAAAAAAAGTAAATAAAATATTAATTACAAAGAATAACAAAATTCTATAAAAAAACAATATATAAATAGTTTAAAAGTTTTAGAAATTGTTTTGTAATAATATTGTCAATCTTTTAATACAACTAGTAATCTAGTTTAGAAAAAATTATCTAAACAAACTCTTTTAAAAATTGCATTTGCGCTTTTGCAATAAAATAAGCGCTCGTATACTCTAGTAGAAAGTCTACTATATTGCGTATAAATTAACAAGATAAGAAGATAAAATAACTCTTATATATAGAGTTCTTGATCTATTGTTTTTGTTGCTAAATTTGATCGATATCTATATTTAGTTTTTTAATCTCTTTTGCTTTAGAGTCTTGTTTAACGTGTATTTTTTTCGAAATCTTAATATCTAAAGTATTGTAAATCTTATTAATTCAATTTTGTTATATAGTATTCGAAATCTCTTTAATAATATATTAAGAGAAATCTAATAAAAATAAGCGAAATTTTTGAGAATCAAAAACAATAATAAAATAAAAATTAACAAAAATATTGTTTAATTATATATAATTTGTAAACTTAATAGATAATTCTATTAATATTGTTGTCTAAAGTTTTGATAACAATTAAAGCAATATTGTAAATATAATATAATTTTTTCGAAATTGCGCTTTTGAATGCAATATTTTAAAAGAAGTTATTCTTAAAATCCTTTTAGAACTTGAAAAAAATAATTATATTAACAACAAAATTTACAACAACAAAACTTTAAAATTGCAACACGCGTTTTTGTAAAATAGTAAATATATATCGAAACTATAAAAGATAAAAAAATAAAACAATATAAATACAAAATACAATAATACAAGAAAAAATAAGATTTTTTTTTTCGAATAATTGATAACAATGTTTAAAAGTTCTAAATGTACTTGTTTCGAAATTTTAAATCAATTAATAAATAGTATCTATTTATCAATTAATATTTAAATATTGTATTAGTTCTTATTAATCTTAAAGAAAAAAAAATTCTTGTCGAATTGTTTCTATTGCTACACAAAATAATTAATTATTGTACTAAAGATACAAAACTATATCTTTCGATATCTTAATAATTTCTAATATTTAATTCGACTATTTTAATTAATTTTGTTGTTGCTTATAATATAGAAAAAATATAAAATTAATATCAAATTGTTACACATCTAGCTAGCAGATTGCTTTACTTGACGAGTTTTACTCGACAAGCTGCGCTAGTCTCTAAAGAGACTAGCTTGGCGAGTAAAGATAGATTTGCGCATAGCTAGATAGATTATTAATTCAACTATCTATTACAACTTGTTTGATACTTGTTTTGTTTATTTCTTGCATTGTTTTTGTAACAAATGATAGCTTCAAACAATATATAAAGTACTTTTCTATTGCTAATTTATTGTATCAATTGATCGACAAGCTATATCGATTATTTTGTTCTTTGCTAAATTCAATATATTAGCTTATTAACTATTTCAATTACTTGTTAAGCAAATTTTTGTATCGAAAACAATTTATTTTTGCTCAATACTTGTTAAGCTACGCAATTAATTTGCAAAGCAATTTGTTAAACTACATAGTTAATTTGTAAAGCAACTTGTTGTTGTTAGTTAATTTGTCTATTTTTTAATTTATTTGCAAACTTTATTTAAATTCTATATTTGTCAAATATGCAATATTTATCTTTTATTAGCTTCTATCTTAAGCTAACTTTATATATAGAGAAGAAAGTATCTATATTAGTTTATTAATTTCTTGTTTTTCTATTTACTAATTATTAATATTTAGTCTATCTTTTACTCTTTACTTAACAAGTTGCTATTAAGATTGTTAAACAAATTTTTTATTTTTCTTTACTTTTTGTTTAATTAACTCGCAAATATAGAATTTATTTAATAGAAGAGTCTCGCATTTGATTTGCGAAATAAACTACTAACAAATTTTTTTTAAGCAAATTGTCAAAAAATTCGAAACAACTACTTAAAATATTAACAAGTATACTAATTCTATTGTTTTGTTAATTTTCGAAAATTTGTCGACAATCTTGAAGTTCTTAAATAAACACAAAAATTCTAAATTTGTTGTTTTAGTTTTTTCTATCAAATTGATCAATTCGATTGTTACTATTCTATTAGATAGCTTGTATTCGAATAATTTATTTTTTTCTATTAAATTAATCGATTTGATTGCTATTAGTCTATTAAATAGTTTGTATTTGTATAATTAGTCTATTATAAGCAATAAGTTTTACAATTAATCTAAAGATCTAAACAATATTTTTTTTAACAAATTGACAAATTGTTTTAGATCGAACGTTTGTTATTAAGTATTTTTTGTTTTATATAGAGATTGCAACAATTACAATAAAGTAATAGATTTATTTAGTAATCTTTCTAGAACTTGTAGACAACAAAAACTTGCGTTTGTTTGCAAAAACAACTTGTTATATATAAGAGTATTAGACTATATTAAAACAATAGAAAAAACAATATTAATAAAACAAATCGATATTTCGAAGATTGCAATTGTCGAGTAGTTTTTCTTTTTAAATATATAAAGTTATTTTGTTCTTAATATTTAAAATATATTTATTGTTTAAGACTTACAAAGTTAGTTTGCTCTATCTACTCAAAAATTTTTTACTTAATCTTTTATTTATTAAATATCGAATAGACAATATAGTATTAATTAGATTTTTTCTAGTTATTAAATGTCGAGCGAATAGCACAATTTTGAACAAACTAATTTCGCTTAATAGATATCGAGCAATTAGTATAAGTTTGATCAAAATGTTTTTGACAATTAGATATTGTTTGCATTTAAATATTCGATTAGTTTTGTTACTTATCTATATATCTATAGCAATACTATCTATAATTAATCGAATTAGTCGAGAGATTTAAAAACTTGTCAAAAAAACAAAATATTTACGTCTCAAATAATAAAGCAATTGCGTAAATTAATATATCGAGAAATTCAACAATTCGATCGAATTAACAAGAATTCTTAAAAATATTGTTATTCGAATAGAAACAATAATTAAAACAATTTAATTATTTCAATTAATTGTTTTAAAGTAGCAAATTTAGAATTTTTTTATTTAGACGTTTCGAAGAGCTATAGATTAAATAATATTATTTTTGCAAATAAAAAGACAATCTATCGAGAGATTTTTATATTTGTCGAGCAAATAAAGAATTATATTTATATAGTCGACAAAGTTGCAATAAAAAATAATCTATTGTTGTATTTTTGTAACACTACTATAATCTAATATTTAAAAAAGATCGAAAAATTTAAGCACAAAATATTTAGAAGTTTTTTATTTATTAATTTTATCAACAAACTAGAAACGCAATTTAAAATAAAAATTAATAAAAATTTTAACAAGTTTATCTTTAAGATCTTTACAATCAAAAATACGCAAAATAATTGTAAAACAAATAATTTTCTTCAAAATATTATTTTATACTTTTAATTAATCGACATCTCTAATTTATAGAATTAATTTATATAGATTTGAAATTAGCTTAATTTAGAGTTGCGTTCAATAGTTATTATATTAACAATTTATACAACAATTTAAAACTTTATTAAGAAACTAAATAAGAAGAAAAAGCTATAAAAAACAATAATAAATGTTTGTTAATTATCAACTCAAAATTGCGATTGCACTTAAAAATTTAAGAAACGCGATAACAATTTTAGAAATAACAATTAGCAACAACAAATTTGTCAACTATTTGTGTTTTATTAATTATATTTTTCTTATACTTTGCGTTCTATTTATTTTAATCTATATTAATTGTTTATAAATTATTAAATTTATCTATCTTTGCAAGACATATTTAATTTCAATAGTTAATATTGTTTTGCTATATTGCTTTTTTCTTTTTCTAAGTATTTTGCTATTATTGTTGTTAATGTCGAGACGCAATCGAATAGCAAAAACAAAAATTTGTTTTTTCTTAAAACAAATAATTGTTGTATCAAAAATAGAGATTAACAAAATTATAATAATTATCGATTTTAGAGATATCAATTGTTCTATCAATTGTTAATATATTAGCAATTATTTTATTAGCAATCTAAATATTAATCTTTTATTTTGTCAATATATTAATCAATTGTTGTATCGATTTATTATATAGATTCTTTGTTATATAATAATCTATATTATTTGATTTAATTTTACAATATCTTTGCGTATATAATGCTATAACTATAATATTCCAAACTCTGTTGTAACTCGTAGCCGAATCACGTTATGCGTCAAGACAGTGCCCAAATTCCGTTTTAACAATAAAAAGTTTTTTTTTCGAGAATTTTTTTTTGAATTCTTATAGTTTATTTCTCTTATAATTGTAGATCTATCTTTCTATTTTGCTTTTTATACGCACAACGTGCGTTTTAATAGCGCCACTTCTATTATACAATTATATAATTTTACAGTAATAAATTGTCTAATCTTCTAAAAACGATTGTCTATTAGAATATCGAATTAAGAATTCAAGAAAACAATTTGTTTTAACAAAAGCAAATTTGCAACAAAAACAACTATCGCAAAAAGCAATGCAACTACAACTAGAAAACTTTTTGTAGTTATCAATTTTCAAAAACTATTAAACAAAAAATATAACAACTTCAATAACAAATTTTTGATCAAAAACAAACTTGAAGCAAATACAAACTCTATTTTTGATAATTTCGAGATTAACTATAAAAATTTTCTAGAGAAAAAAAGAGAGAAGTTGAAACAGCTTGCTATCAAATATAAATATCAACTTTTTCTAAAAGAAAACTAGAAATTTCAAATCTTGTTACAAGATAACAAGATAAGTGCGCTATTTACGCAACAATATTGTATAGCGTTTTCGAAAAACAATACTCTAAAAAACAACAAATTATTTTTGAAAAAACAAAAATCGATACTCGATCTAAGATTGTTCTATCTAGATAACTACTACAAAAAAAACTTCAAAAAATAAAAGAACTAAATTAGAAATGCAAAAATTATATTTAAATCTAGTTCAAAATTCTTTTTTATCGAAAACTATAAAATTTGTTGATATCAACTCTTTCTGCGCAACAATTTGACAATATAATAGAACAACTACAAAAAGACAAACTCTACTACTCTAAATACTTAAATGTTCGAACAATTCTTACAGTATCTAATAAATTTTATAAAATTATTCGAGAATTGTCGACTAATTATCGCAATTAAATACAATTATATCAAACAAAGTTTTACGCAAAGCGTAAACAACTTTGTTGTTTATTTAAAAAATTTAGAAGTAGATTTAAAACTCTTTACTAAGTTTTAGAAACAAAATACGCTTTTAAATAAGTTAAAAAACAAAACTTATAAGAAAGTTATTGTTGTCTCTAATTTTTCTGTAACAAGAAACGCGCTTGTTGCGCTAATTGTGTATGTAGAAGATGCTATTATTTTGCAAGATAATTATAGAAATCGATTTCAAAAATTAAATTATAGATTTTGTTCTATCTCGAGAGATAGTTGTTTTAAACAAAAATCGAACAAAATAGTTTCTAAATTAGATTTTCGCGATCTCTTTTAACAAAATCGATATAAAAATATTACTATACTTTTTCTGCAAAACAACTCGAGTAACAATAATTGTATAGACAAAATTCGCACGTATTATAATTATAATCAGCAAAAATATATCTCTTTCAACTATTTTTTTCTTAAGAAAAAAAATTCGCAAATTAATACAATAGTTGTTGCGAAATCGAGTATATCGCGCGTTACGCAAAAGATACTATTGTTTCAACGTATTAACAAGATTTTCGACAATTCGAAAAACTAGAGAAATTCGCAACAATTATTGTTGCTGTTGCGAATCGCAAAACAAAAATCAATACAATTTTAGCAAAACTGTTTATATATATATTAGACAAGTATTACAAAAAAGTAATACTTTTAAATAGAGAAACGTATATCAATTGTATTTTTGAACAATAAACAAAAATATAGTATTTAGAGAACACAAATCTTCTATCTATTAAAACTAAGATTTTTTACAAGATCGAGATACAATTCTAGAATTCTACAATATAGATATTAGAATTCGCGATAACAACAACAAAAAATATATATTGCGTCAAGTCTTCTACTTCTTCTCGAAGATTGTTCAAAATATAATTGTTGAACTATTATAAATAATAGAAACAAATTCGCATATTAATTGACAAACTCTTATATAAAGATATCAAATAATAGAAAACAAAATTATAATAGATTTTTTCAAGAGTTTTCTATTGTATACGAAGAACGCTTTAGTCTACGTACTTGTAACAAATAGTATTAGCGCTATTGCGAAAGCAATCTTCTTCTCGATCTCTTAAATTTCGATAAAAATTTTATTGTACAAGAATTGTTTTTTCGAGACTAATATCTTTCTATTGTTAGAATATAACAAAGATAATTATACTATAAATTTACAATTTAATACAAAACTATCGTTTAAGTCTTTGTACATATTGTTCGAAAGAAAACTTGCTATATTTCGAAATTATTTGCTCGAAAATCAAATATTAGAACGCATTTGCGAATCTACAAGTTGCGCAAATATTTCGATACTATTTGTTTTTAAAAAAGATAGTACTTTTCGACTTTATATAAATTATCGAGAACTAAACTTAATAACTATTAAAAATAGATATTTACTATCTTTTATCAAGAAGACGCTAAATCGACTAATAGATATATATTACTTTATCAAGCTTAATTTTAAGAATATATACTATTGTATTTGTATACAAAAGAGAAACAAATAGAAGATTGCGTTTTGTACGCGCTATAGTTTTTTTAAGTATATAGTTATGTTTTTTGACTTGTTTAATACTTTTGTTATCTTTCAAGCTCTAATTAACAAAATATTGCAAAATTTAATAAATTATATTTGTGTTGTCTATCTAAACAATATTCTGATCTACTTCAAAATTTGCAAAAAATATTGAAATTACGTTCGACAAGTACTCGATTAACTAAAATAGTTCAAACTATATACAAAGCTTTCTAAATATATTTTTCTAATATAGAGTGTCGAGTTTCTGAACTATATTGTTAATAGCAAAAGTATTACTATAAATGCGTTATAAGTAAAGTCAATTTGTATATAATTTCGATCTACTATATTGCGAAAGTTGCAAATATTTCTAAAATTCGCAAACTTTTATCGACATTTTGTTCAATATTTTTGTTACACTGCTATCTAGACGACTAGAGTATTAGGGTAGATTGATACTTGTTGGAGAGATTTGTAGATATCTTCAGGCAATGCAAGCAATTACTTGGTAACAAGAGAATTGCAGCTTGTATATATAATAGAGAATAACTAGATAGATAAATTGAACACGATCTATAAAAGAGTTGTGTTATAGAGATTTTATATACTAAAGAGATCTCTTTTGCTTGCTCTACTTATTGTTTCTTACTTACAATCGAGCAATAATAAGCGATCGAACAAGTATCTTGCTTATTATGTTTGTTAGTGTCAAGACTTTGTTGAGAAGTTGAGCAAGTTATATGTTATCTCGAAATCTAGATGGTTTTGCCAAGTTTTTTTTCAAAATTTGTAATATTATCTCTCTTTTCTCGATCTTCGTTTTCGAAGATTTCTTATTTATTATATATTTATATCTTTTTGTTTTTTAAGAAGTTGTCTATTATTCTTTTAACGCGTAGCTTCTCACGACGTTGTTGCGATAATAACTTGTACTTATTGTGCTTTTTATTAGAAGAAGTGTTGTTTGTTTTTGTTATCGAAGAACTGTGCAAAGTGCATACAAGCTAGAAAAAAGTGTAAATCTACTATTCTAGTAATAAATTTTGATGTTATTGATTGCGCTATAGCGAGACTAGAACAAGAGAAATTGAAAACAAAAACTATATAAAAGATAGCAATCGAATTGATTTGCTTCTAGCAAGTCAAGCTAGAGCGATTGCGAAAATAGAGATGCTTTCTTAAAGCGCGAGAACAAAAAATATTTAATAAAGAATTATCTAATATAGAGAAGCTCGAACGTCTCGAGAATCTAGAAATTGTTGCAATAGTAAAAAGAACTCTATCTTTTGTGGCATTTTGAAACGAACTTGTCGATATCAATAGTTTGTTGTTTGAGATTCTTAATTGATTTGAGTTCGACAAAATTGTTGCAATAAACTCGAACAATTTGTAAGATTCTTCTCTAATTTTTATATGTTTTTCGACGTAGAATATTCTTTCTACTTTACAAGATATTGCTAATTTTGCTGTTCTAGTATTTTTTTAACTTCGAATATATTGTTTTCTTGTAATTGATAATAAAATGTTTTCTATATAAATGTATTAAAATCGGTTGGTTTTAACAGTAATATATAAAATACTAGAAATACTTTGGCGTTCTTGAATAAATCGAGTTTGTAGTTGATTGATCTCTTAGTTTTCTTAACAAGAAACAATCCAACTTTAATATAGTTTAATTTCTTGCTTAGCTTTCTTGTCTTAAGATTTTTTGTAAAAAGATATATTTTATTTCTCTCTTTTAGTTAAGATACCATTTTTTGTTTTTTGTTTTGATACTTAATTGATCTTTTTTGTATCTTTGAGATGTTGTTGTGTATCTTTTTTAGTATTGCTACTCTTTCGATAATTGATTGCGCAAACAGATGCGTATATTTTTTCTTAAAAAGATTTAATTTCTTGCTATAGTTGGCGAAGAATAAAGTTATTTTAGTAATATTTGAAATCTTTGTATTAAGTATCAATTGTGTTATAAATAGAAGTAATACTCAATTGCTATAAGTATTGTTGATATAGTATCTTAGATATTGCTCAAGACTCTAGTTTGTTCTTTTTGTTTAACTATTTGTAATCGAATAATAGATAGTAGATATTCGAAGTCTTGTATCTAATATTGGGAGAAACGTCTTTTAATAGTTAGATATAAAGAGCTTGTCTTTGTTACTAGTTAGTTTCTTAAATATATTGTAATATTGTATAAGTCGATTCAATACAATATATTTTAATTGTTCTACAATAAACTTCTCTTTGCATGCAATAATATATAAGTACTTGATAAGTTTATCAATTATTACTAGTATCGAATTATATTTGTTTTTAGTTGCTAGATTTGTCGATTTAGACAATTTGATAATAAAGTCTATTGTAACTTTATCTTATAACAATTTAAGTAATTTCTAATATTGAATTTCGTTATAGCTCGCATGTGTATTATGTTTGTTTTACTAACAACTAAGATATCGTTTGATATATATCTCGACAATTTGTTTTATCTATAGAAATTAACAATGCTAGTGTAAAAACTAAAGAATTTTTGTTACTTCTAGATGCTTTTGCAATAGTTTATTATAATACTCTTTTATATATTTGTCGATTTTGTCGATAGATATTTGGAGTTTTTTTTTCTTTATTAGAAACTTTTCTGTATTGTCTCGAAGTATTTGTAGTATAGTATTTAGTTTGTATTTGTTTGCTAATAGTAATCTATTCTAATTGATTTTAAGTATGCTATAATTGAACAATTCTTTTGTTTTTATATAATTACTTCTTTTGCTAAGTGCGTCTGCTCTATTATTATTTTTGTCTAAAATATATTGTATCTTGAACTTGTACTATCTAAGTTTTTCTAACTATTATATTTGTTTTTTGTTTAGTTGCTTTGTAGTAGTAAAGTGCACAAAATTCTTGTAATCTATAAGAATTGTAAGTTCTAGTAATTCTTCTATATATATTTTTTATAATTCTAAGAAAGCTACTATAGCAAGTAGTTTCTTATTGTGGACATTATAGTTTTGTTCGACTAACAAGAGTTTTCTCGAGAGATATGTTACTAGATACTATATATTTTTATATCTTTGACTAAAATATATATCGATAGCTAGATTTGATGTGTCGATTTCAATTCTACTTGATAATTGCGAATTGTATATTTTTAGTATTAACTTTTTCAAGTATTCTAGTTTAAGATTCTAAAATAATTTTTCTTCTACAAATCTTTATAATTATAGCGTGTTCTTCTTTGTAAAATTTGTCAATAATATTGCGTTAACTAAGTAGTCTTTGATAAATTTCTTATTATAGTTTATAAAATCTAGAAAGAATTGTACTTTCTTAATATTTGTTGATAATTTCTATTTTTTAATTGCTTGTAGCTTCTCGAGATTTATGCGTACTTTATATTGTTTAATAACAAATTCAAGAAAGTTAACTTTCTCTCGATAAAATTTGCATTTCTTTAACTTAAAATATAAGTTTCTTATATTTAGATATTTCAATATTTTGAAAACATAACTAATATACTCTTTCAAGATTTTTGAGTAAATTATAATATTGTTCAAATATACTATAACAAATCGATCTAGATATTGTTGTAGTGTATTATTAATTATTTCTTGACACGTTGTCGAAGCGTTTGTAAGCTCGAACAATATTATTGTGTATTTGTATAATTTATATTGTGTGCGAAAAGCTATCTTTTACTTTTTCTCTATTTTTATTCTAATCTAGTTGTACGCTTCTTGTAAATCTAGTTTGATAAAGTATTTTGCTCCAAATAGTCGATTCTAAAGCTCGCTAATATTAAGTAGTAAATATCGATTCTTGATTATAATATTGTTTAGCTTTCAATAATCGACATATAGACAAAAAGTTTTATTCTTCTTTAATACAAAGAGAATTAGATATTCTGTCTATAATTGGAATTTTCTAATAAATTCTTTCTTTTCGTTTTTTGTCAAATATTCGCGAAGTACTTCGAGCTTCTTTTCGAATAGAATATATATAAATTCAAATATAAACTGCTTGTCTAGTTCAAGTCTAATTTTGTAATTTTACAATTAATATTTAGAAAAAGTCTCTATTGTTTTCTTTTTTTAAAATAGATACTTTTAATTGTTGTATATTTGTAATACATATTTTAGCGATTTTTTCGCTATACTAGATAGTTCAAGATTTTTAGAAGATTCGTAATTTTCTTTACTTATTTTAATTTTGTAATTCGACTAATTTTTATTAATATTTGTTGAGTCGAACTCTATTAGATTGTTTTTTTACAAAAATGCAAGTTCGCTACTTGCGATCGATTTTCGACTTAATCTTTTATCTACTATCGAACGTTGTCGATGCGTAGATTGAATATAAATTACGTAATTATATTGCGCAAATCTAAGTACTTGTGTATTTCAATTAACTTCTAAATTGTGTTGCTTCAATTAAAACATTTCTAGAACAATATTGTAAATAACTATTCTTACTATATTAAAAGTTAGTTTCTCGTGATATTGCTAAATAGCTATTAATAGTAACTTTGTTTCTTTATCTACTTTTTTATTCTTATCGAATAATAAGTTTCTATCTACAATTATTAGATTGTATGCATTAGACTTCTTTTGAGTAGAATACTCTTCTCTCTTAACAAAAGCTCTAGCTATAAAATTATTTGTTGTACTAGAATCGACTATTGCAATAAGTCGACAATTATTAATCTTAATTAGTGTAATAAAATATCGTGTGTATACTATTAAGTTTAGTTGCTGCTATTGAACTAATATATTGCATTTCTTTGATATGCTCTTTACTAAAATATTTGAACTTTTTTTTATTTTTGTACTGCGACTTCTGCTTTAAATGTCTGCTTGCGCTAAACTTCTTTTTGTTGTTGTTTGAAAATAAATAACTTTCTAGAAAATTATCTAGATTTTTTTTTGTCTTCTAGATAAATTTAGTATAAGTTGTTATAGTATTTTGTTTAACTAAGTGTCGCATGTTTCTTTGCTTTCTTTATCTTTTTTTAAGATAGATTTATATTGCTTAGTTGTTGTTCGATTTCTTCGAAAATATCTTTTTCTATAGTAATGTCGCTTTCTAGCGCTTTCTCGCATTTATTTACAATTTGATTTATTTCTCTTTCTCTTAATAAGCTAGCTAAAGCGTCAAAATAATTTGTAATGTTGTCTAGATATTTGTAAAAGTTCTTTTAGTTGTACTTGTTGTCTAAGTCTATTACTAGATAAAGATATAACGTTTTTGATTGTTGTATTTCTATAGCTTTATTAAGTATTTGATTAACTTTTTGCGTAGATGCGAGTATCTTGTCTAATAATATTTTATCTAGAACTTTCTATAACTAATCTAGATTTTCTACTAGATAGTAGTTGTTGTTCAATCTAGTCTCGAGAGCGTTTGTTTTTGTATCGATTTGCTTTCTAATATTGTTCTAGCTATCAAATATCTCTTTTAATATAGTATTGATGTATCGACAATTTATTAAGTTTTGTAATCGACAATCTTTTGCGAAGTAACTCGATTTGCTATATAAATAGCACGTTTTCTAGAATTTGTTATTTTGCTTTCTTCTAGAGTTCTTCTCTTTATATTGCTAAGTAAAATTTAGTTTTATAGATACAAGTTTACAATAATCGAGATTACTGTACTTCTAATTAGAACAAGATTCTTTTTGCTAATATTCGATTGTTAATTTAAAGAAGATTTCTGCTCTTTCTCGAGATTAATTATATTTTTTTTTATAGCTTTTTTATATAGTTTGTTGTCGAGATCGATAACTATTTCGATAAAATCGAATATATTGTTAATAGATCTTCTATTACGCATAATTTTGTTCTTTAGATTGTTCTTGAGATCTTGTCGAAACATTGTTATAAGTACAATATTGTTTTATTCGATTAAATTGATATACTTCTAGAATCTAGTTGCGTAGTCTATTGCAAAAATTTGTTAAATTAAATATTAAATTACTTTTTTCGCAATTTGTTTCTTGTTAAATGTTTCAAAAATTCTTCGAAGTTCTCTTTTGAAGTTGTCGAAGTTCGTGAATATTGCACGAGAATTTTCGTTATAATTCTTCAAGTACTTGCGTAAGTTTGGCTTGAGCCAATATTGAACTTTTTCTTTAAGAAATGTTGATGCAAAAATTGTCTTCTTGTTCGCTAAAACAGAATAGAAGATAAAATAGATATCTATCTATATAAGTCAATTCTTTAGATCAATACAATCTCTATAATAGATATCGAGTTTGTTAATTCTAATCTTGTCGTCTCTTATAATTAATAGTTGGCGTAATACTAATAAGCTAGTGTTCGAGATAGAAGCGCGTTGATCTAATATAGATATTCTTAAGAATGTTCAAAGTGTTACGCTGCTATCTAGACAACTAGAGTATTAGAATAGATTGATACTTGTTGAAGAGATCTATAGACGTCTTTAGACAATACAAGCAATTACTTGATAACAAGAGAATTGCAGCTTGTATATATAATAGAGAGTAACTAGATAAATAAGTTGAACACAATTTATAAAGAAGTTGTGTTATAGAAATCTTATATACTAAAGAGATTTCTTCTATTCGTTTTGCTTATTGCTTCTTACTTACAATTAAGCAATAATAAGTAATCGAGCAGATATCTTGTTTATTATATTTGTTAGTGTCAAGACTCTGTCGAAAAGTTGAGCAAGTTACATGTTATCTCGGAATCTAGATGGTTCCGCCAAGTCTTCTTCCAAGACTTGTAACAATTTTGCAAAAATAATCAAATTTTTAATCAAACTACTTAAGAGTAGCAAGCAAAAAAAACAAAAAAAATTGTTTTTGTTTAACACTTTTGCTTTGATTGCGTTTCGAGCTTTTATTGATATCTTTACTATTGTTTCTATATTAATATATTTCGATTTCAAAAATCGAATTATAGTTAAGATCGACGCATCGAGATTTGCTATTGCAACTATTTTTTTCTAGCTTGTGCTTTATATGTAGAGCAACAATCAAACAATATAATATTTTGTCGCATTCTATTTTAGAAAAATAATTTTTGCTAAAACTTGCTATAAAATATATAATTAAGAGTTGTTAGCTATTGTTGCAAGATTTTAGCAATAGCAATACTATCTTAAAAACAGTTATTCGTCAATTATTATTTTAACAAACTATAACAATCTAAAGTATTTTATAACAACAACGTCTCTTAATTGTTGTCAATCTTAATAAGCTCTTTTGCTTGCCAAATATAACTTCGAAATTAAATATCGAATAGAGAAAATTAATCTTGCAGATAAATTGTCGAAACAATTAGACTACAAAAACAAAACAAACAACAAAATTTGTCTATCTACTTTTTAAAACAAGCTTAAAAATATTATAATTAAAACTATTAAAATAACTTCTATTCTAATTAGAAACGCGATTAAAGCAATATTAATTTCGATTTGTATTAATATTGTTTCGCGTGTCTAAAATATCTTCGATATCGAGATATTTGATAAATTATTTGTTAAAAATATTCTTGAGATCTCTAATAATGTCGACTCGAATATAGAGAAAAATACTATAATTTAACAATTGCAATATAGCAATATTAATGCAATATACAAATACAAGAATTCAATAAAATCTCTTTTCTCGATTTTGTTAATAGCGATAGAGATATTTTAGAGAAAGAATATTCTAATATTTAAAATAAAACAACAATTAATTGCTCTCTTCTAGCGCAACAAATGCACTAAACATAAATAGAAATTTAATAGCAATTTATTCTACTATTTTTGCGCAATCTATATATCGAATAAAGTTTTGCTAAAATCGAAACTACTATATTTGTATTACAATAATTCTTTAAGCAAAAATTACTTTGAAATTAAAAAGATTTGCATATTAATCGATCGAAAGTTCTATTAACTTTGTATATTTGTTAAAATAGAATTGTATATTCGAGAGTGCAATATATATTAGCAATTTAAAATATTTCGACATTGTCTATACGATAAACTTTCTACACTATCT
>JAABUW010004448.1_pt1 | contig 19052 bp, 4 predicted proteins | sample 5560081 | NCBI WGS metagenome assembly JAABUW01 (sample SAMN10711882, study PRJNA513363) | rock metagenome | isolation source: Antarctica rocks | place: Antarctica: Victoria Land, Knobhead sud
GAGAGTAACAAAAATTTTTCAGTTTTTATATCAGTATTGTTAGTTTCTACAGATAAGACAAGCTGTCGAGATATATATTAAACAATATTTTAGCTGTCAGCAGAACAAATATAGTATACACACAAGCTATAGCAAAATTCAATATCAGAAATTATCTGAATCACTATAAAATAAAATTACAATAAATTTTATTATCAAATTGTCGAAGTCGACAAATTCAGCAACTGAAAACAGATATAATTCGATACTGATAATAGTTAATAAATTTATCAAGTACTTATATATTATCGCATGCAAAGAAAAGTTTATTGCAGAACAACTGAAATATATTATATTAAATCGACTTATACAGTACTACAATATATTCAAAAAACTAATTAGTAACAGAGACAAGCTCTTTATATCTAACTATTAAAAGACGTTTCTTTTAATATTAGATACAAGATTTCGAATATCTACTGTCTATTATTCGGTTACAAATAGCTAGACAGAAAGAACAAATTAGAGTTTTAAACAATATTTAAGATACTATATTAACAATATTTACAGCAATTGAATATTACTTCTATCTATAGTATAACTGGTACTTAATACAAAGATTTCGGATATTACTAAGATAATTTCTTTTTTTGTTAACTATAGCAAAAAATTAAATCTTTTCGGAGAAAAGCGCACGTATCTGTTTGCACAATCAGTTATTAAAAGAGTAGCAATATTAAAGAAAATATACAACAATATCTCAGAGATGCAAGAAAGATCGGTCAAGTATCAAAATAAGAAACAAAAAACAGTATCTTAGCTAAAAAAAAGAAATAAAGTATATTTTTTTACAAAAAATCTCAGAACAAGAAAGTCAAGCAAAAAATTAAATTATATTAAAATCGGTCTGTTTCTTGTCAAAAAGACTAAAAAATCAGTTAACTACAAACTCGATTTATTCAAGAACGCCAAAGTATTTTCAGTATTTTATATATTATTGTTGAAATCAGTCGATTCAAATATATTTATACAGAAAACATTTTATTATAAGTTGCAGAAAAAAAATCGATTTGAGATTAAGAGAATTTTAGAACAGCAAAATCAGCAGTATTTTGTAAAATAAAAAAATATTTTACAACAGAAAATATATAGAAATTAACTAGCAATCTCGACAACTGCAATATTCTTATTCAGAAGTTTTATTAACGCTTAAAAAATTATTTAGTATAGCAAAAAAAGATCAAATAGCAGAAAATATTTTAATCAGAGTATTTGCAGCAGAACAGTTCAGCAACTCTGTAGTATTCGATTTCTCTATATTAGACAGTAGATACTGTGTTTTTTATTTTGTTTTTGTATCGACTTTTTTCAGTATTTTTTTATTACAGAACAATCGCGTAATTACAATTGTTAATACAGTTTTGTTTTCTGTTATTTTAGAGAATAGATCTTCTCTGATATAATTTAAAAAAATTTACAATATATTTATACACAATTTGTTTGCGCAAATATATTCCGAACACTTTAGACAAAATAACAAATTCTCTATAGCAATACAAGATTTGTTAATACAGCAACAATATTTACAAACAAAATCAACAAGTATTCTGTAATAGTCTATTTCGGAGACAAGACAGATACAATTTTGATAAAAAAATATAGTATATAAGTATCTGCTTTTCGAAACAAAAAGATTTGAAAAAAAAAAAAAATATTACAATTCTAGTTTGTTATAGTCGATATATATTCTACAGAGTAATCTGTAGCATATAGTACGGTTATCTGCATGCTCGACAGCTTGACAGACAAGTATTGTTTAATATATTAATAAACAAGTATTGTTCGACACGCTAGTAGACAAGCTCGATATACTCGACAGCAAGCAGAACAAGCAGAACTCGATATATTCGACAGCAAATATAACAAGCAAAAAGAATTTTTTTAGTATATAAGATTTCTTGAATACAACTTTCTTATAGATTGTGTTTAACTCAAAATAAGTTCTTACTTATTGTTATTGCTATATCTAGCTGCAACTCTTGTTATCAAGTAATTGCTTGCATTGTCTGAAGACGTCTACAGATCTCTTCAACAAGTACAACTCTCTCTGATATCTTCTAAGATCTCTTAGAAAGTAGCAGCGTAACAATACAATACAATCTATAATTTATAATTTAAGAAAAACAAAATTTAAATTGCAAATAAATAGATAAAACAATATTAAATATAGAAGAGAGTTCGACAATATAATTGTTAAGTTAGATTATATTTAATTTAAGCTAGCTTAAATTAATAAAATAATAAAAAACAAAATTAAAAATAAAGAAATTAAGTAAAATCGAAAGAAATAACAATAAGAAAGAAAAATATTATTAATAAAAATATTCTATTAAAAATAATTAAATAGAGAGTTAAACTACTTTAAAATATAATAGTATTATTTTTCTACTTTTTTACAAGTCTTTATCGAACAATATTAAGATATTCTATAACAAAATATTAGTAACTATAATTTTTAAGACAAAGAAAATAATTAATTTCTTTAGCGCTATACTAAATTATATTTACAATATTAAAAATTCTATTTTTTAGAAAAACTTCTTAATAGATTTTTAGAAAGTATTTAAAGAGATAAGCGACATTGTTAATAGAAACAACAAAAAAAAGATATTAAGAAGTTCTCGAAATACAATTTCTAGTCTATATTCGACTACTATAATAGACAATATATTGAGAAAAAAGTTTTTTTTGTTATCGAAAAAAAAAAAAGAAGCAAAGAAAAATGCAACAAAAGTATTTTATTAGTATTGCTTATTAAATAATCGCAAACAAATAATAAATAATTTTCGAGTTAAGCTATCTAAACTATTTCGCAATCGCAATAAATATTTAAAGACTAGCAAAATTAAGATTAGAGTATAAAATAAACAAATTATTATTAATATTAATAAAAAAACTATTGTTTTATTATTGTTCGAAAATTATAGTTAAAAGAAAATTAAGTATAATAATTAAGATATATAACTAGCAATATAACAAAAGAATATTAATAATATCTACAAGTATATAATATTTGCAACTAACTTCAATATCAAATATTAAAACAATTTTAATAAATTTGAGAAAATACGCAAACTTAAGAAATATATTAATTGTATTTGCAAAAACTTTATTGCAAAATTAAAATATAAAGTTATAATTAGTTGTTAGCAAACAAAAGCAATTTATTTAATTAACAAATTTGTATTTCGCGCAAAAAACAAAAAAGTAATAGTAAAAAATAGATAAAAACGCGACAAAAATATCTAATTAGTATTGCTTATAAATTAGACAAATACGAAAAGTTTCGAATCTTTATATTAAGTCTCTTAAATTATTTTGTAATCGCAATAAATATACAAGAACTAATAGAATTAAAATTAGAATATAGTCTAAACAGATTATTATTAATATTAACAAAAAGACTAGTATACTATTATTGTTTAATAATAAAGATTTCAGAAAATAACAATATAGTTTCTAAAAATATCTGATCTAAATTAAGTTTAGAGAATATCTGAATTAGATCTAGAAAATATCTGAATTAAATCTAAAAAATATCTAAATTAGATCTAGAAAATATCTAAATTAGATCTAGAAAATATCTAAGTTAGATTGTTGCTAAAATAGTATTAAACTAATTATTTAAAATATCTAATTTAAGCAAGTTTTTGTTTTTTTGCTATCTATATTAGCTTTAAGATCTGTAGCTTTGTTGTTAAAGAAAACAACAATAATAGTAACAAAAAAGATTCTATTTAACAACTTGCAAGAGAACAATAAATAAAGAATCTTTTTCTTAAATATATACAAGTTGTATTATTTACAATAGAGTTTATACTTAAGAAAACTTTTTATATTACAATATTAATAACAAAGCGCAAACACAAACAAAATATATATAAAAAAAAGTATACAAAAAATACAAACGCAACAAAAGAACTAAGAATTTCAATAGTTAGAATTTTCGAAAATATAAAATTTAATCGAGATTGCTACTTAAGAGAACAATAAATAGAGTTAAATACTTATTTATAATTTATAATATATAGTTGTCAAAATTTATATCTTTTTTTAGAGTATATTTTAATATATTCGATTTTGTTTGTTAATTAATCTTTTAATTTGCGTTATTTGCAATTTGTTTATTTATTTAAAAACTTAATAAAGAATATTTCTATCTAAAAAGAAATTAGCAAAAAAGTAAATATATATATATCTTGACAAAATAATTTAAAAAAACTAATTAAAATATACAATAACTGTTTTAAGATTAATTTTAACACAATATTAACTCTTTTATTATTGTCGAATATTATTTTATTGTTTATTGTAACAAACAATTGATTTTTTTCAACAAATAAGAGCAATCTAAATATAGTATAATTAATAAAAATAAAATTATATTATTTAATTCTATTAGATATTGCGTTTTTGCTATTGAAATTTTAATTAAATAATTTAATCAAAATCTTATTTATTAGACTATTAGACAACAATTAACTAATTGTTTTTTTTTGTTCTACTCTTTTGCGTAATATAATGTCGAATTTATACTATTATACAAAAGAGTCGAAGACAAAAACAATATTAGAAATAAAAATAATAATATCGAATTACAAAAAAGTACTCTATTATTTATAAAAAAACAAATTAATAGTAACTTAATTTGTACTCTATTTCTTATTAATCTAAGTAGAAGGAAAATTGATAATTAATTTTGCAATTAAGATAGCTATTCGACAAGTCTATTTTTGTCGACAAAATTTAATTCGAGATTTCTAAAAAATAAAAACAAAATTTGTTTTAAAAATAGAGAGAACAATAATATATTATTATAAGTAAATTATATTAGAAATCTTTTAATCTTGCTATCTTATATTGTAGAAGATAGAATCGACAATTTTTAAAAAAAAAAAACTATTAATTAATTTGTTATTTATATCAAAAAATTAAATATATTTAACTTGATATTTTTTTTGTATTTTTAAACAAAATAATATATTTAACAATCTTATTTTATATTAATTGAATATAAAATTTATAGTTAAACAAAAATAGTAAATGTTTAATATATATAATATTTGTTTTGTATTTATAATATTTTTAGTCTTTCTTTTATTTTGTCGATACAAAAAAGCTAACTTAACAAAAAATAAAAATTCGAATATAAAAATTCGAATATAAAAAAAAATTAAGAAAAAAATACAAAATCAATTTTTTAATAATTCGAAATTCGAGAGATTGTATTTTTTAATACAAGAAATATTTTTGTCGAAATAACAGAATAGAATTTCGATAAATTAATAAGACTACAATTGTTCTCAATAAATTGCGTAAAAGTTATAGAAAAATTATACTATAAATTAAAGCAATAAATATTATATTTTTTTCTATTTTGTTAAAATCTAAACAAAATCTTAATTAAATCTAAAATAATTTTAATTATTAATATATTTCGATATATTACAATAGTTTTTTTTTGTTATTTTTTTTTTTTAAATATTATTTTTCATATTTTTAAAATATATATTTTTATTCGAACGCTACAATAAATTTGTACAAATTGTATTACTAATATATTCGAGTATCTTAATTGTTGCTACTTATAGTTCTTAAACAAACTTTACAAATATAGCAAATAAGTATATTGTTACTTTTTCGATCTTTAAAAATATATATTAATTTGTTTTATAAAAAATAATAAAAATTTTAATACTAAAACAAACTCTAAGATCTTCGAATTTTTATATATTGTAATTAAGTATAGAAGACAAATATTGTTAATTAATAATAAAGAGAACAAAGAAATAGAACTATTGTTTTTACAATTAAATTACAATATAAGTTTCTTTCTAATTATTAAGTATTTTAATAATTTAATATAGTTTACAATTAATATCTTATTTACAAAAAATAAATCTCAAAAAAAGAAAATATATATTTTATAATTGTTTTAATCTTTTTGCAACAAAATCGATATTTTATTTTCAAAAATTAGTAATATAAAATCTACGTTTTAAATATTCAAGTTTGTAAATAAATAAAACAATATATTGTTATTATACAAAACTTAATATTGCAATAGAAAACTTCTTTAAAACAAAATAAAATAACGTTAGAAATATATTTCTATATTAAAGTATAAAATTGTTGTACTTAATATACAAATATATTTGTAGATTATATTTGCTACTAAATATTTTAGTAAAAAATATAAATTTTAAATCGATTTTTAATAGAAAATTAAATTGTTTATACTAATAGAATATATATAAAGAAAGATAGCAAATTGTTTAGATTATGTTAAAAATTAATATAACAATAATATAAACAATATTTCTATATCGAAGAAAACAAAAAAAAAACGCTATTAACTCTTTCTATAATAAAAATATACTTATGCAAAAGTAGTTCTACAATGTTACGCTAGTACTTTCTACGAAGATATTAGAGTGAATTGTGCTTTTGAAGAGATTTGTAGACGTCTTTAGACAATATAAACAATCACTTGGTAATAAGAATTTGCAACTATAGATAGTTTCTATGTTTAATAAATCTTAATAGAAATTCGATAAATCAAAGTAACAATAAGTAAAAATCTATAATAAGTTAAACACGATTTATAAGAAAGTTATATTTTAGTTTCTATATACTAAGAAAATACTAGTTGTTCGTTTTGCTCGCTTATTAAACATAGCGAACATAATTGTTCGCAATGTTTGTTCGTTAAACATGTTAAACATTATGCTTAGAATGTTCGCTTCTTAAACATGTTAAATATAATAACAAGTTTGTCTTAAAGACGTAAAACTTGAATTATTAATACAACTTTAATAAGTTCGTAACACTATTCTTTTTCTTTAAAGTTTTCGTTTTAAAATCTAATGTCTTCTTATTATGTCTTTAAGAAAGATTAATATTAGAAATTTCTTCTTTTGAAAAAAAAATCTTTTTAACGCTCTAGATTTAATATTTTTAGCGATGCGTTTTTGTTGTAATTATACGATGTCTAGTAAAACTTGTTGTGTAAATAATAATTCTAAAAAGTGTATAAAGTGTGTGCGATCTAATCGTGATTATAATTTGACAATTTTTTCTACATTAATTAAACGAATTTATGAAAAACGAATACGCTTAAAGAAAGAAGTGCGCGATGCGCGTACAAAGCTAAGTTAACTAAAAAAACAACTTGATTTTCTAAAGAATAAGAAGAAAGAAATAATTGTAACGAAATAAAAGAACATTGACAATCTAGAGATAAATAAAGCACACTTCGTCGAATCTATTACAAAGATTTTCAAGTTATTATTTGATGTGTTGTTCGAACAATTTTAATTTTTAACTAATTGAAATTAAGATGCTATTTTTATGTCTTGCTTTAATAAAATTTCTTTAGAAGATTCTAACAACGATTAAGATTCTTTTTTGATTTTTAAGTATTTTTCGAAGTAAAGTATTTCTTTTATTTGATAAGATACTTTTGATCTTTTTGTTGTAGAATTTTCTTAATCTTGAATTGATTCTTTTTTTGTAAATAAAAATAAAATGTATTCTATAAAGACGTAATTAAATTTGTTAGCTTCAACAATAAGATATAAAATACTAGAAATATTTTGACGTTCTTAGATAAGTCAAGTTTGTAATTGATTAATTTCTTAATTTTTTTAACAAAAAACGATTTAACTTTGACATAATTTAATTTTTTGCTTTACTTTCTTGTTTTAAAATTTTTTGTAAAAAGATATATTTTATTTCTCTCTTTTAGTTAAGATGTCGTTTTTTGTTTTTTGTTTTAATATTTAATTGATCTTTCTTGTATTCTTAAGATATTGTTGTATATCTTTTTTAATGTTGCTATCTTTTCGATAACTAATTGCGCTAACAAATGCGTACGTTTTTCTCTAAAGAGATTTAATTTTTTGCTATAATTGGCGAAAAATAAAGTTATTTTAATAGTATTTGAAACTTTAGTATTAAGTGCTAGTTGTGTTATAGATAAAAGTGATACTCAATTATTATAAGTATTGTTGATATAATGTCTTAGATATTGCTTAAAACTCTAGTTTGTTCTCTTTGTTTAATTATTTGTAATCAAATAATAGACAATAGATATTTAAAGTCTTGTATCTAATATTAGAAAAAGCGTCTTTTAATAGTTAGACATAAAGAGCTTGTCTTTATTACTAATTAGTTTCTTAGATATATCGTAATATTATATAAGTTGATTTAATATAATATATTTTAGTTGTTTTGCGATAAACTTCTCTTTGCATGCGATAATATATAAATACTTAATAAGTTTATTAATTATTATTAATATCGAATTATATTTGTCTTTAGTTGCTAAATTCGTCGATTTTAACAACTTAATAATAAAGTTTATTGTAACTTTATCTTATAACGATTTAGATAATTCTTAATATTAAATTTTGTTATAGCTCGCATGTGTATTATGTTTGTTTTGTTAATAATTAAGATATTGTTTAATATATATTTTAATAACTTATCTTATTTGTAAGAACTAACAATGTTAGCGTAAAAATTAAAGAATTTTTGTTACTTTTAAATGTCTTTGCAATAATTTATTATAATATTCTTTTATATATTTGTCGATCTTTTTAATAAATATTTGAAGTTTTTCTTTCTTTATTAAAAATTCTTTCGTATTATCTTGAAGTATTCGTAGTGTAGCATTTAGTTTGTTTTTATTTATTAATAGTGATTCGTTTTTGTTAATCTTAAATATATTGTAATTAAACGATTTTTTCGTTTTTATATAATTATTTCTTCTATTAAGTGCGTCTATTTTGTTGTTATCTTTATCTAAAGTATATTGTATTCTAAACTTGTATTGTTCAAATTTTTTTAACTATTATATTTGTCTTTTGTTAAGTTGCTTAATAGTAGTAAAGTATACAAGATTTTTGTAATCTATAAGAATTGTAAGTTTTAGCAATTCTTTTATATATATTTTTTATAACTTCAAGAAGATTACTATAGCGAGTAATTTCTTATTGTAAACATTATAGTTTTGTTTAACTAGCAAAAGTTTTCTTAAAAAATATGTTATTAAGTGTTATATATTTTCATATTTTTAATTAAAGCATATATCGATAACTAGATTTAATGTGTCGATTTCAATTCTATTTAATAATTGCGAATTGTATATTTTTAGTATTAGCTTCTTCAAACATTCTAACTTAAGATTTTGAAATAATTTCTCTTCTATAGATTTCTATAATTATAACATATTTTTCTTCGTAAAATTCGTTAATAATATCGCGTTTACTAAGTAGTTTTTGATAAACTTCTTATTGTAGTTTATAAAATTTAGAAAGAATTGTACTTTCTTAATATTTGTTAATGATTTTTATTCTTTAATTGCTCGTAGTTTTTTAAAATTTATGCGTACTTTATGTTGTCCAAGTATGCTATAACAAATTGGTTCAAATATTGTCGTAGTACATTATTAATTATTTTCTAATACGTTGTTAAGACGTTTGTAAGTTCGAATAATATTACTGTGTATTTGTATAATTTATATTGTGTGCAAAAAGTTGTTTTTTACTCTTTCTTTATCTTTATTCTAATTTGATTGTACGCTTCTTGTAAATCTAGTTTAATAAAGTATTTCGCTCTAAATAGTTAATTTTGAAGTTCGTTAATATTAAGTAGTAAGTATTAATTCTTAATTGTAATATTATTTAGCTTCTAATAATTAATATATAAATAAAAAGTTTTATTTTTTTTTAATACAAAGAGAATTAAGTATCTTGTCTATAATTAGAATTTTTTAATAAATTCTTTTTTTTTCGTTTTTTGTCAAGTATTCGCGAAGTACTTCAAACTTCTTTTTGAATAAAATATATATAAGTTCAAACGTAAACTACTTGTTTAATTCAAGTTTAATTTCGTGATTTTACAATTAATGTTTAGAAAAAATCTTTGTTGTTTTCTTTTCTTAAAATAGATACTTTTAATTGTTATATATTTGTAATACGTGCTTTAGCGATTTCTTCGTTATACTAAACAATCTAAGATTTCTAGAAGATTTGTAATTTTTTTCACTTATTTTAATTTTGTGACTCAATTAATCTTTGTTAATGCTTGTTAAATTAAATTTTGTTAAATCGTTTTTTTGCAAAAATGCAAACTCGCTACTTGCGATTAATTGTTAATTTAATCTTTTATCTATTATTAAACGTTATTGATGCGTAGATTGAATGTAAATTACGTAATTATATTGCGCAAATTTAAGTACTTGTATATTCTAGTTAACTTTTAGATTGTGCTACTTTAATTAAAGTATTCTTATAACGATATTATAAATAATTATTTCTACTATATTAAAGATTAGTTTCTCGTAATGTTGCTAAATAGCTATTGATAGTAATTTCGTTTCTTTATTCACTTTTTTATTCTTATCGAGTAATAAGTTGTTACGAGCTTACGCTAGTATATAGTCTACGCACAATATGTAGCACTAGGAACGAATAGCTATATATGCTCTTATAGCTTTGCGAGAAAGCACTAGAAGCATTGCTCTCTTTGCTTTCTAAAAGAGCAACAAAAGCATAAAGACTTGCTCCCTTTGCTTTGCGAGAGAGCAAAAAGAGCAAAAAGAATTTTATTCAATATATAGATTCTTAAATACGACTTCCTTATAAATCGTATTTAATTTATTTATTAAGTTATCTTCTATTATAGATATAAGTTGCAAACTCTTGTTACTAAATAATTGCTTATATTATCTAAAGACGTTTACAAATCTCTTCAAAAGTATCAATCTACTCTAATACTTTAGTCGCTTAGATAGCAACGTAACACTTTGAATATTCTAAGAATGTTTGTATTAGATTAACGCGTCTTTATCTTAAACACTAGCTTATTAGTATTACGTCAATTATTAATTATAAAAGACGACAAAATTAGAATCAACAAACTTGATATTTATTATAAAGATTATATCGACTTAAAAAACTAATTTATGCAAATAAATATCTATTTTATCTTCTATTTTATTCTAGCGAATTAGAAGACGATTTTTGTATCAATATTTTTTAAAAAAAGAGCTTAATATTAGCTTAAGTTAAATTTATAAAAATATTTGAAAAATTATAACAAAAATTCTTGTGCAATATTTATAGACTTCAATAATTTCAAAAAAGAGTTTCAAAGAATTTTTGAAACATTTAACAAAAAACAAATCGCAAAAAGAATAATTTAGCATCTAATTTAACGAATTTTTGCAACAAACTACGTAGTTAGATTTTAAAAATATGTTAATTTAATTAAATAAAACGATATTGCACTTATAACAATGTTTTGACAAAATTTTAAAAACAATTTAAAGAACAAAATTATGTGTAATAAGAGAACTCTTAACAATATATTTAATTTTATTGAAGTAATTATCGATTTCGACGACAAACTATATAAAAAAGCTATAAAAAAAATATAATTAATTTTAAAAAAGAGCAAGAATCTTTTTTGAACTAACAATCAAATATTAGTAAAGAGAATTTCGTTCTAATTAAAAGTATAGTAATCTTAATTATCGTAAATTTGCATTTATAAAACTAGATTTTATTTAACAACATAAAAAGAAAAACTTTAAAAGAAAGCAAAGTAACAAATTCTAAAAAACGTATTATTTATATAACAAATTGAGTCACTTCGCAAAAGATTATTAATTACGAAACTTAATAAATTGTTAACAAATCAATACTATGTTAAGAGAGATACTTAATAGCTAAAACAACATTAGAAAGCAAGTTGACATAAAGACGAACACTCTTAAAACTAGATCGAACAACAACTACTATTTAATAAAAAATCTAAATTAGTTATAGAAAGTTCTAGATAAAACATTATTAAGTAAGACACTTATATCTACGCAAGAAGTTAATTAAATACTTAATAAAACTATAAGAATACAACAACTAAAAACGTTATATCTTTATTTAGCAACAAACTTAAACGACGAATACAATTAAAAAAAACTTTCACGAATGCTTAGATAATATCACGAAACATTTCGAAACTTTAACTAGTTTATTAAAGAAACAATAGATAAATTAAATCGTAAATAAATGCGAGAAAGCGCTAGAAAGCGACGTTACTATTAAAAGAGAAATTTTTGATAAAATTGAACAACAACTAAGCAATATAAGTTTATCTTAAAAAAAAATAAAGAAAGCAAGAAAATACGAGACACTTAATTGAACAAAATGCTATAACAACTTGTATTAAACTTATCTAGAAGATAAAGAAAAAGTCAATTAGTTTTCTAGAAAATCAAAGTTATTAATCTAGCATAAAAAGAAAACTTAGCGCAAATAGATATTCGAGACAAAAGTTACAACATTAAAGCAAGAAAAAGTTTAAATTTTTTAGTAAAGAGCATACTAGAGAAATGCAATATGTTAGCCCAATAGTAGCAACTAAACTTAACAACATACGCACGATGTTTTATTATATTAGTTAAAATCAATAATTATTAACTTATTGCAATAATCGATTTTAATGCAATAAATAATTTTATAATCAAAGCTTTTATTAAGAGAGAAGAGTACTCTACTTAAAAGAAGCTTAACGCATACAATCTAATAATTGTAGATAAAAATTTATTATTCGACAAAAATAAAAAAGTAAATAAAGAGACAAAATTACTATCGATAGCTATTTAGCAATATTACGAAGAACTAATCTTTAATATAGTAAAAATAATTACTTATAATATTGTTTTAGAAATATCTTAATTAAAGCAACACAATTTAGAAGTTAACTAAAATATACAAGTACTTAGATTTGCGCAATATAATTACGTAATTTATATCTAATCTACGCATTAATAGCTTTCAATAATAGATAAAAGAACGAATCGAAAATCGATCGCAAGTAGCGAGTTTGCATTTTTGCAAAAAAACGATTTAACAAAGTTCGACTCAATAGATATTAATAAAGATTAGTTGAGTTACAAAGTTAAAGTAAATAAAGAAAATTACAAATCTTTTAAAAGTTTTAAACTATTTAGTACAACAAAGAAATTATTAAAATACGTATTACAAATATATAACAATTAAGAGCATTTATTTCAAAAAAAGAAAACAACAAAGATTCTCTCTAAATATTAATTGTAAAATTACGAAATTAGACTTAAATTAGACAAACAATTTACGTTTAAACTTATATATATTTTATTCGAAAAAAAGTTCGAAATACTTTGCGAATACTTGACAAAAAACGAAAAAAAAGAATTTATTAAAAAATTCTAATTATAGACAAGATACTTAATTCTCTTTGTATTAAAGAAAAATAAAATTCTTTATCTATATGTCAATTACTAGAAGCTAAACAATATTACAATCAAGAATTAATATTTATTACTTAATATTAGCGAGCTTTAAGATTAACTATTCGAAGCAAAGTACTTTATTAAATTAGATTTACAAGAAGCGTACAATTAAATTAGAATAAAAACAAAAAAAAAGTAAAAGATAGCTTTTTGTATACGATATAAATTATACAAATATACAATAATGTTGTTCGAACTTATAAACGTCTTAATAATGTGTTAAAAAATAATTAATAATATATTACGACAATATTTGAATCAATTTGTTATAATATACTTAAACAACATTATAATTTACTCAAAAATTTTAAAAAAACATGTTAATTATATTTTCAAAGTATTAAAATGTTTAAACATAAAAAATTTATATCTTAAATCAAAGAAATACGAATTTTATTAAAAGAAAATTAACTTTCTTAAATTTGTTGTTAAACAATATAAAGTACGTATAAATTTCAAAAAGCTACAAACAATTAAAGAATAAAAATTATCAATAAATGTTAAAAAAATACAATTCTTTTTAAATTTTATAAACTACAATAAGAAATTTATTAAAAACTACTTAGCAAACGCAATATTATTAACGAATTTTACAAAAAAAAATACGTTATAGTTATAGAGACTTGCAAAAGAGAAATTATTTCAAAATCTTAAACTAGAATGCTTGAAAAAATTAATACTAAAGATATACAATTTGCGATTGTTAAGCAAGATTAAAATTAACGCATTAAATTTAATTATTAATGCATGCTTTAGCTAAAGATATAAAGATATATAATATCTAGTAACATATCTTTCGAAAAAATTCTTATTAATTGAACAAAATTATAATGTTCACAATAAGAAACTACTTGCTATAGTAGTTTTCTTAAAATTATAAAAAGTATATACGAAAGAATTATTTAAACTTACGATTCTCACAAATTATAAAAATCTTGTGCATTTTATTATTATTAAATAGCTTAACAAAAAGCAAATGCAATAATTAGAAAAACTTGAACAATATAAATTTAAAATACAATATATTTTAGACAAAAATAATAATAGAATAAACGCACTTAACAAAAGAAGTAATTATATAAAAACGAAGAAATTGTTTAATTATAATATACTTAAGATTAATCAAAATAAATTATTATTAATAAACAAATATAAACTAAATGTTACACTACAAATACTTCGAGATAATACAAAAGAATTTTTAATAAAGAAAGAAAAACTTCAAATATTTATTAACAAAATTAACAAATATATAAAAAAGTATTATAACGAATTATTGCAAAGACATTTAAAAGTAACAAAAACTCTTTAGCTTTTACGTTAATATTGTTAGTTTTTATAGATAAGACAAGTTGTTGAAACATATATTAAACAATATCTTAATTATTAGCAAAACAAACATAATACGCATGCGAGCTATAACGAAATTTAATATTAGAAATTATTTAGATCGTTATAAAATAAAGTTACGATAAACTTTATTATTAAGTTGTTTAAGTCGACGAATCTAGCAACTAAAGACAAATATAATTCGATATTAATAATAATTAATAAGTTTATTAAGTACTTATATATTATCGCATGCAAAGAGAAGTTTATCGCAAAACAATTAGAATATATTATATTAAATCGACTTATACAATATTACGATATACTTAAAAGACTAACTAGTAACAAAGACAAGCTCTTTATGTCTAATTATTAAAAAACGTTTCTCTTAATGTTAAATACGAAACTTTAAATGTCTATTATTTATTATTTAATTATAAATAATTAAACAAAGAGAACAAACTAGAGTCTTAAGCAATATTTAAGGCACTACATCAACAATACTTATAGTAATTGAATATTACTTTTATTTATAACACAACTAGCACTCAATACAAAGATTTCGAATATTACTAAAATAACTTTATTCTTCGTTAACTATAGTAAAAAATCAAATCTCTTTAAGAAAGAACGCACGCATTTGTTAGCGTAATTAGTTATCGAAAAAGTAGCAACGTTAAAAAAGATATACAACAATATCTTAAAAATGCAAAAAAGATTAACTAGATATTAAAACAAAAAACAAAAAACAATATTTTAACTAAAAGAGAGAAATAAAATATATCTTTTTACAAAAAATTTTAAAACAAGAAAATTAAGCAAGAAATTAAATTATATTAAAGTCGAATTGTTTCTTGTTAAAAAAACTAAAAAATTAATCAATTACAAACTCGATTTACTTAAGAACGTTAAAGTATTTCTAGTATTTTATATATTATTGTTAAAATTAACAAATTCAATTACGTCTTTACAAGATATCTTTCATTTTTATCAACAAAAGAAAAAATAGTTTAAAATCGAAAAAATTCTACAATAGAAGAGTCAAAAGTATCTTGTTAAATAAAAGAGATATTTTATCTCTAAAAACACTTAAAAATCTATTAAGAATTTGAAGCATTACTAATATTATTTGTAGCAATTTCGTCAAAAGAGATCAAAAAAGTAAACGATTATTCTCTTATAATATTAAGAAAGACAACTTGTTTCGAAGTCACATTAATTAAGAAACTTAAAAAAAAAAAAAAACGAAAAAGTTTAATAAAATCATTTTTTTTAAATTTTTTAACTCGTTATTTATTATTGTTTGTTGTTTCTCTTTTAAATAATTAAGTTAACAAAGTAGTCGTTGTTGCTTCGCATTCGTCTCACGAAGCTCTTTTTTTAATTTTTGACACTATTTTTTAAGGCGACGTTATCGAACAATATCTAGAGACGTTAAATTGCACGAACGATTATCGCGAAAACATTTTATACATTTATTGAAACTCTTTGCAATACAATATTGTTTATTTAAGCGAACACATTAATAATAGAAACGCATTGCAATATAAAGAATATTAAGTTTTGCAATTTAAATAAGACAACGTTAATAGAAAGAAATTTTGAACTTAATACAAAACATGTTAAAGTTTGCTTTTAAGACGAAAGTCTAAAAAGAGAGAAATAATGTTACGAATCTACGTCAATATATAGTCTACGCACAATATGTAGCATTAGAAACGAATAGCTACATATGCTTTTACAACTTTGCGAAAAAACATTAGAAGCATTGCTTTTTTTGCTTTTTAAGAGAGCAATAAAAGCATAGAGATTTGCTCTCTTTGCTTTGCAAGAGAGCAAAAAGAGCAAAAAGAATCTTATTTAATATATAGATTCTTAAATACGACTTTCTTATAAATTGTATTTAACTTATTTATTAAGTTATCTTTTATTATAGATACAAGTTGCAAATCCTTGTTATTAAGTGATTGCTTACATTATTTGAAGACGTCTACAAATTTCTTCAAAAGTATTAATTTATCCTAATACTTTAGTCGTCTAGATAGCAACGTAACATAAGTTTTCATCTACAATTATTAAATTGTATGCGTTAAGCTTCTTTTAAGTAAAATATTCTTTTCTCTTAATAAGAGCTCTAGTTATAAAATTACTTATTGCATCAAAATTAATTATTGTAGTAAATTAATAATATTTAATCTTAACTAGTGTAATAAAATATTATATATATGCTATTAAGTTTAATTGCTATTGTTGAACTAATATATTACATTTCTTTAATATGCTCTTTATTAAAAAACTTGAACTTTTTCTTATTCTTGTGTTGCGACTTTTGTTTCGAACGTTTATTTGCGCTAAGCTTTCTTTCTATGCTAAATTAATAACTTTAACTTTCTAGAAAATCAATTGATTTTTTCTTTGTTTTCTAGATAAGTTTAGCATAAATCGTTATAGCATTTTGTTCAACTAAGTGTCGCATATTTCTTTGCTTTCTTTATCGTTTATTTAAATAAATTAACATTGCTTAATTGTTATTCGATTTTATCAAAAATATCTTTTTTTATAATAACGTCGCTTTCTAGCGCTTTCTCGCATTTATTTACGATTTAATTTATTTATTGTTTCTTCGATAAACTAATTAAAGTCTCGAGATATTTCGTGATATCGTTTAGACATTCGTAAAAGTTCTTCTAATTATACTTATTGTTTAAGTTTATTGCTAGATAAAAATATAGCGTTTTTAATCGTTTCGCTCTTATAGTTTTATTAAGTATTTAATTGATTTTTTGCGTAAATGCGAATGTCTTGCTTAATAATATTTTATTTAGAACTTTCTATAATTGATTTAAATTTTTTATTAAATAGTAATTGTTGTTCGATCTAGTTTTAAGAGTGTTCGTCTCTATATTAATTTACTCTCTAATGTTTTCTTAACTATTAGATATCTCTCTTAACATAACATTAATTTGTCAACGATTTATTAAGTTTCGTGATTGACAATCTCTTGCGAAGTAATTCAATTTGTCACATAAATAACACGTTTTTTGAAATTTATTATTTTGCTTTTCTCTAGAGTTTTTCTCTTTACATTATTAAGTAAAATCTAGTTTTATTGATGCAAGTCTACGATAATTAAAATTACTATACTTTTGATTAAAACGAGATTCTCTCTACTAATATTTGATCGCTAGTTCAAAGAAGATTTTTGCTTTTTTTCGAAATTGATCGTATCTTTTTTTTATAGCTCTTTTATATAATTTGTCGTTAAAATCGATAACTACTTCAATAAAATTAAATATATCGTTAAGAATTTTTTTATTACGCATAATTTTGTTTTTTAAATTGTTTTTAAGATTTCGTCAAAACATTGTTATAAATATAATATCGTTTTATTCGATTAAATTAACATACTTTTAAAATCTAGCTACGTAGTCTATTGCAAAAATTCGTTAAATTAAATGCTAAATTATTCTTTTTGCGATTTGTTTTTCGTTAGATGTTTCAAAGATTCTTCGAAGTTTTTTTTTAAAATTATTAAAGTTTATAAACATTGTACGAGAGTTTTCGCTATTGTTTTTCAAGTATTTTTGTAAATTTGACTTAAATTAATGTTAAGCTTTTTCTCTAAGAAATGTTGATACGAAAATTGTCTTTTAATTCGCTAGAATAGAATAGAAAATAAAATAAATATTTATTTACATAAGTTAGTTCTTTAGATCAATATAATCTTTATAATAGATATTAGATTTGTTGATTCTAATTTTGTCGTCTCTTATAATTGATAATTGACGTAATACTAATAAGTTAATGTTTAAGATAAAGACGCGTTGATCTAATATAGACATTCTTAAAATGTTCAAAGTGTTACGCTAGTACTTTCTACGAAAATATTAAAATAAATTGTGCTTTTAAAAAGATTTATAGACGTCTTTAAGCAATGCAAGCAATTATTTGATAACAAAAGTTTGCAACTATAGGCAATTTCTATGTTCAATAAATTTTAACAAAGATTCGATAAATCAAAGTAACAATAAGTAAAAATTTATAATAAATTAAATACGATTTATAAGAGAGTCGTGTTTTAGTTTCTATATATTAAGAAAATATTAATTGTTCGCTTTGTTCGCTTATTAAATATAGCGAACATAATTGTTCGCAATGTTTGTTCGTCGAACATGTTAAACATTATGCTTAGAATGTTCGCTTCTTAAGCATGTCGAACATAATAATAGGTTCGCCCTAAAGACGTAGAACCTAAACCACTAGTATAGCTTTAATAAGCTCGTAACATACAATACAATAGAAGACTATTAATTTTATATAATAGAGTAGATTTGTAAAATAGTTA
>JAABUW010004450.1_pt1 | contig 19047 bp, 23 predicted proteins | sample 5560081 | NCBI WGS metagenome assembly JAABUW01 (sample SAMN10711882, study PRJNA513363) | rock metagenome | isolation source: Antarctica rocks | place: Antarctica: Victoria Land, Knobhead sud
TCTAGATCAAGAAACTCGATGGTCCTCTATATATAATATACTAGATCGATTTCTATTAATATATCCGGCTATTAAAAGTACTATAGTAGCTTCTAAAACTATTGATAAGAAGGCTAAGGAAAAGCTGTTCTTTTCAGAAAGTGATATAAAATACTTATATGATTGCCTTAATATTTTTAAGGATTTTATAAAGGTTATGACTAAATTATAGGCCGAAAAATACCCGACTATTAGTATATATATCCTTATATAATTTAAATTTGAAATAAACTATTTCATCTTTTAAATGATAAGAACTTAGTAAGTATCTTAAATATATTATTATAATTTACTAATATATATAGACTTTAAGACTACGAGAAGCTATTTTAAAAGGTATTAGTAAATTAGATAAATGGTTTCTAAAACTTAATAGAAATACGTAGAAACTAATTTATAAGAATATCTTCTTCAGTATTATATTAGACCCTCGATTTAAGAATAAAAAATTTGAAAAATAGGGTCTATCTAGTATAGAAAAAAGTAATGTTATTATAGAATTTATTTCTAAATATCGAGAGTAAGCTATTTATTTAATATTTATATTTATTTCCTTTTAGATAATAGTACTAATAAAATCTATAATAGATATAAAGAAAGATATTATTTTATAGGAGTAGCTCCTTAATTACCTACTATTAATAGAGAGGAAGATAGTGATAATAATTTATTATATGATAATGATAATAATTATTCTGGTAGAGAGGAATATAAGATATATTTTTAAGATAGGTTATCTACTAGAGAAGTTATAAAAAAATCTAAATTTTATAAACTTAAAATAAATTATAAAATACTAATATTTTATATAGGAAAGTCCTATAGAATATTGGAAAGTAAATTCGAATAAATATCCTATACTTTCGTTACTAGCTCGAAGTTATTTAGCTATACTAGCTACTTTAGTACCTTCCGAGCGTATTTTTTCACAAGCGGCTCCTATTATTATGAAATACCGTAATAGACTAAATAAGGATACCTTTAAGATGATAATGTTATTAAAAAATTAGGGTATTATAGAAGATATAGAAGATGAAGTAGATAAAGAGCGAGAAATAAATGATAATGAAGATGAATAAAAGTAGTTATAACTAAAGTTTTTAAAGTTATATAAAGGAGATTATATAAAATTATTATTTAGTTTTAAGTTAGGATTTTTATAATATAATTATTAAGGATGAATTATATATATAATATTTACTAACTTTTATAATTAACTTATTACTAGATTTAGTAATAAGATTAATTATCTTAAAGTAATAGATCTATACCTATATTTAAATACATAAATTATATATAAATTATATATAAGATTATACTAAATTAAATAAGTAGTAATAGTCTTTATTATTATAAAAGAGAATAAGATATTAAATAAAGATAATATATTAAAGACTTATATTATTTATAATTTATTTAGATTATTATACTATATAATTATAATAATAATATAGATTTATTTATATACTTTAAGATATATATAAACTTTAATAAATATAAAATTAAGTAGAAATCTATAATAGAATAAAGTAGAGGTTCTTCTAAGATTTTTTACTTATTTCACCGCTACTACCTAGCATTTACCTACAATTTACTACTACTACCTAGCGACAAATAGCTACAAATGCCAGGTAGTAGCGGTGAAAGTATATAAAAACTTGTAAAATTAAGGATTATAATACTATAATCTAGATAGTAATTAGAGTTATTTAATTAATAACTTTATTATATAAGATAATATATATTATATCTATTTATAACTAACTAGGAATAGTACTATATATTTATATAAAGATTAATAAAATAGAAGTTCTTAACTAGAAAGGTTTTATAATAGAATAAAGTAAATACTCTTCTAAAGTTTTTTATTTATTTTAGTATAATTATCTTATATTAACTCTTACTATCTAGTAGTTAATAGCTATTAATACTAGGTAATATATATAACTCTTAGATAGTATTTATAAAAATCAGGTAGGAGTAGTAAGTTAGATAGAAAATCTTAGAAGTATTTATAACTTATCTTATAAACTTTCTTACCTAGATATCTATATTATAAAAAGATATTATATATTATTATTAACTTCTTCTAATTTCTCTTATTTATTAACTTTTTATATAGATAATTAATAGTTATAATCCTTTTAAATAACTAAGGGATTTACTTAATAAAGATAACTTTAATTTACTTTTCTTAAATAGTTAATACTTAAATACTTAAATAATATTATAATTTTAATAGAAAGTAAAGAGACTAGTAGAAAATAAGCTATAATTAGATATAATATAAGGCTATCATTTATATTACTAAGCGATTGTTTTAATAACTTATATAAATTTAGTATTAAATTAAAGATATTACTATTTATAGTAATATATTCGAATAAATATTCGAATATATTCGAATATTTGTTTGGAATGAATACGCTAGTACGATATTTATTCATGAATATGAATATCAGGCTAAAATATTCGAATAAGTATGAATTTGTTACACTGTTAAGAGTGCTCTACCGAAACTGCTCTGAAAACACGGCGCTAAACGGTATGAAAGCATCCACGGCTGAATGGAAAGAAATGACCGCCAAATATGCATCATATTCTGGCGATATTACCCTGATGTCAGGGATCGAAGTGAGGTTGAGGATTGGCAGTATGGCTACCTTAGAATACAGTTGACGCTACGGTTGGTGTTTGCAAGTCGCTTTCAGCGGACAGACGAGGCAGGCCGATAGTCCGTGTGCTGAAACCATGACGCCTGATGACTGCGACTCTAATTCAGATTGGCCCGGGCTCTCACCTACCTGGCATGAAGTAAAGTTTCCAGTCTGAAGGAAGGTACTATGAGTAGCTATCATGTAACCTGGAACTCGATTCGAATTCGGTGGGTTTGTCCAAGAGAAAAGGTGTACATTCGAAAAGAAATATATATACATATAGGGCGATATTCGCAGTCGCCGCAGCTCTCCACGACATACACAATGTATCGCAGTCATCCTTTCTACGTACGCATTCACTGACATTATATTCATCTATACCTATCGGAAAGGCAATCATAGGTAGATTATGAACTAAGATGAGACGGCGAAGAAGGCAACCAATGCAACCACCGAGATATATGAAGTAGATATGGAAGCGGCGCTACTCTTTTCCTTTGCTGCGGCTTGATTGCTACTGTTGGTCAACGTTTGTAAATGAACCTGCGACTGGGCTTCATCTGCCTCGTAGCCTGTCACGGAGTAGCCCGGCGGCGGTACACCAGCACCCAGGATATCGGCCGCGATCTTTTCAGCAAGCGCATAAATGGTAGATTGAGGATGCCCCGGGGGGAGGAACGGGAAGGAGCTGGCATCCACAACCCGTAGATTTTGCGTTCCAAAAACGCGCGCTTGGCTGTCAAGCACGGCCATGCTGTCGTTGGAATTGCCCATCTTACAAGTTGAGGCAGCGTGGTAGATGGTCATTAGGCTGGCCTGGATATAGGTGAGGATATCGGCGTAAGATGTCACGTTGAGGCCAGGAAGGTATTCGGTGGTGCCGACAGTGACGTTATTTGAGGCAAGTTGGTTCCAGATTTCACGGGAGCGTCTAAAACTCTGGACGGCAATTTCTTGGTCTGTGGGATCGACGAGCCAATTTGGGTTCAGAATGGGAGGATCAGACATATCGCTACTGGAGATAGTAACGTTACCACGGGAAAGCGGCGCGATGATGCCAGGGTTGATGGTGGCATAATTGTAGCCATCGCGGGGATCTTCGGTTTGTCGATTGGTTTGATAGCCAAGGTAAGCACTGATGGGCAGCCATTCCAGTTCAGGCCAGTCTGACGGGAAAGTGGCGAGGGCAGCAACAGCAGCGCTGGAGAGGTTGGACCGATACGGTGGGGGAAGATCTTCCCAGCCATAGTAACCAGCCCCAAAAGCGGAGAGGGGTCCTGATCCTTTTGTACGGAATTGGGCAGCAAGTCTCGCTGCGGAGACTGGACTGTTGAGAGATGCCGAGCCAGTAATGACATTGACACGGCGATTGGCACCAAAAAGGACGTGGTCCCACATATTTTGACCTACCCCGGCCAAATCTGACAATACACTGATGCCGTATTGTTGGAGGGTGGCTCGAGGACCGATGCCTGACACCATGAGGAGCTGTGGTGATTGAAAAACACCGGCAGAAACAATGACTTCTTTCCGTGCAGTCAAAGTATAATTGAGATCCGGAATGCCATACGCACCAGCTGTGGTTACCAAGACACCAGTCGCCGTGGTACCATTGAACAAGATCTTGCGAGCAAGAGAATTCTTGAAGGTTATCGGCGCCGTCCCATTCTGTAGTGCAGCCTGCAAAAAGCTGGACTCTGAAGACGAGCGATAGCCGTTTCTGGGGTCAATAGTTAACGTTGAAAAAGACGAACCCATGAGCACGCCAGCATTGAGACTGCTAATAAGCTTCATGCCCACTCCAATGAAGGCTTTTTGTGCCCAGGAGCCGAAAGCATCGGCATAATTGCTATAGGACACGTGTAAAGGACCTCCGTTCGGAATGAAGTTACCCGGCTCTTGAGGTGTAATTGTTGCATTGTACAAGGCCGGATTGTATGGGGTATACTATGAACGCAGACATTAGTGCTCGGTCACGATGACTAGGGGATTGAGATCTTACATTGCAAGATTTCTGATAGAAGGGTAGAAAATTGTCCCAGGTATAATTCTGGTCGCCAACGTCGTCCGCCCATTTTTGCAGTGATCCTTTCGTGGGTCTGGCAATTGGCTATACTCAGCTTTTGGTCTATATTACACCGAAGCGGGGACTATCGCTACTTTGTGGAGACTGACCGGTGGTAAATCATATAATTGCGAGCGGAGGAACCACCCAAGGTCTTGCCACGTGCGTAATGTATTCGGCGATTTCCTGCTCCCTTCTCGACATGACCTATATCAGCCTGTTCCTGTCCGAGTTCTAATTGCAAAATTGACCACTCAGGAATACGCACAGTCTGCGGGACGGTGGTAAAGCCCCAATCTACCAAAGGATTATAATTTCTCGGATCAGACCCGGTGTAGAAATTGGCGTACCCGGGCACAGTGCTTCGATTGCCATTATCAAGTTCGTAGAAACCACCGGCCTCGATGACTGCAACGCTGATGGTCGGGTCTTCAGCGAGCCTGGTGGCTATTGTCAAACCAGCAGTGCCCCCGCCGACAATAACATAATCGAAAGTCGCATTCGTTCCTGGGGCACCAAAAGCTGTCCCCAGGACGTTTCCAATGCCAGCATTAATAAATGTTAGCAGGTTGGCTTCGCCAGATACTGCCACTATGCAGAGAAAGAGGGATGAAATACGCAGTTGAGTAAATTGCATTGCTGTCGAGCGTCGTGCATGCATACGACGCGCGAGACAAGAGGTTGACAGAATCAAAGATTCAGAGCATCAAGACTACTGCTACCGTCTCACTTTTGCCCTACGGCATTCCACAGTCGTGCTGTTCCCGTCGCCGATCCTTATGCAACTCTGCCTCTCTAGTCTGTCAATAGTACGGGATGGGCTGAGAAGCGAAGGGTAACGGCACAGCATCTGCACCAAGCTTCAGCATGCGCGCCGGTTGTATCAGGCTCTTCGGCATCCGAAAGCACGTGGCAGAACCTGCATCTTGGGAAGTGGGAACCGGGCTCGCTGGGGTCGCTATGACCAGGCTAGAGGATGGGTTTTCAGTACCTGGTCGCTCCCACCAATCATTGCCATCCACTAGGGCATGATGCACAAGGCGGGATTGCGATGTTCAGATTGCAACATGCGACCGTCACTAGTGTTTCCAGCGTGATGAGCCGTCGCGTAGAGATAGCGGGACAATGGTGCAGTGTAGACTGCTGGCTGCTGCACCGTGAGAGAGGGGAACGAGATGCTGTGCTCATGATATCATTTGAGCGAGAGAGAGTGTGTGTGCCCTGTGGAATCTGGTGCTTCATCAATTGTGTACACACATATATCCTAGGTAGTCTCTGGCGGGTGAGCGTGGTCACCAATCTGCAATTGCGGCATCTTGGTGGGGGTAAAAGCCGTCAAGACTTTCCCTTGTCTCAAAAGCAAGTACGGTACTTACTTTACGGTACTCTCTTGGTGCGAAGTCAATCCGACCTAGCTCCTCTTCCAAGCGAGACCATCTGCTAGCTCCAAACTCGGACCATTTTGACCAGCCACCGCTTTCCTCGTCGTTGTTTGTGCGACTTCGTAGCCTGCGTCATCAATTCTCGGAACATGGATCACTCCTAATCTGAAGAGAGTCCATGCTGGGGTACAGGTTTATGGAATCAGGATGGCGAGGCTGCACCACACTGAAGTGTGCATCGCTTCCGGAATCCTCGTGCACTGCACTACCCGCGCTGGCCAGATGCTGGCACGGCTGGCTTATGGCTGATGACTCGGGGAGCTAGGAGATCATCGCACGATTTCAGATGTTTGATCCATCGTCTGTTCTTTCAATATCCCTGTGGGGACAATCTTCGTTGCCTTCCTGTCACCTTCCCCCGCGGTTGTAGAGATGGATGCCCCAATGGGATTGTACGGAGTCGGAGCGTAAACAGACCGCTGAATGTCCGCGGGTGACATGGCTGATTCTTCGTCGTGCAGGCGGGCGAACCCCACTGTACTCTCGCTATCGTATGCCGCTGGTTTGAAGGCCGATTTTCCAGGCGTAGTGTTTTCTGAATGCACCGTCCCCGACTGATAGTTTTCCATGCCGATGCCGCTACTGCCTTCCTTGCTGTGGTTTTTGCTTCCTCTTGTATATAGACAGCTGACCACAGGGCGCAACGTGGGCAGACATGCACAGACAATGCCAATGCCCTGCTCAACAATCGACCAGGTCATTGATCCCACTCCTGAGTAGGTATTATCTTTCAACTGGTTGGGTTTGTAGGCGATTATTCGCATTATCGAGGTGACACAGACGCTAGAGGCAGATCAGTCTCTGTCATGTCTTCGGGAGTAACATCATATACGATGATATAAACTTACAAAACACCCAGCAGGAAGACGGCAGTCAATTCGATTCTCTGTCGGATAGGGGCGCTCAACCGCCAAACCATCGGTAATGGTAAAAGAAGGATGAGGAAGTCGATGAGCAGATTGCAAATCCCATTCCATCGGAAGAAATGGACTAGGTTTACGCAATGTCCAGAAATTGTCTTGTCCCAATTGTATGCAAAAGGAATGCAACCCAGGAATGCCAGGATTGTGGTAGCAATCCAGTAGCCCAAAACGATGAAGCCAGATGCCCAAAGTGCATATCGAAAATTCTTCACCACTCCGAATATCCGATAATACAGGAAGAGCAGGGATGTTTTGGTCAATACTGCATTCAAGAAATAAAGAACCTGAACGCCGACAAAAGCCTATGAGCATGAACTATCAGCGCCGTATTGGTCGAAACGTACACACAGCCTGCTTACCTTCTGAAACAAGGTGAGTCTATGTTTCCCCACGTAAACAGCATGGTGGCCGTAGTAGTAATCGACGAGTATGATCCATCGAGAAATGCCCATGCCCCATTGCACTGCCTGAGAAAGAGGTCAGCAGTTCACTCCGACCCAGGCAGACCCGGAACCGGATCCGGATCCAAAGCCTACGTACAAGAGATGCTACAATGGTCCAGTCGTCCCACCAAAAGGGAGCTGCTGACAATTTCCTTGCAAACAAGCGCAACGCGACGGCAATTGTCGCCAGAACGACACTGACAACACTACCAAGCCATACCTTCCAGGCTACGCTGTCATCAGGGGGCAATGGTATAGCCATGATGGGAGCTAAGTCATCGAGATTGGACAGGGCGAGGAAGACTGAAGAGCACGCAAGCACCAGAAAAGAAGAAGGGGGTACTTCTGTACGTTTCGATTAAGAAAAAAATACCGAGTGTTGGAGACCGCATGCACTATTCTAAGAACAAGATCACAATATACTTTCCCGTCTCCCACGCTACTGTCATTCTTCTAGCCATCCTTCCGTCGGGACAATCCCCCTGGAACCGAGCTCTCGATTATGTAAATACCTGCCAATCGCGTGAGGACGGACGGTAGAGCATCCCTGGTTTGGCCTCATGCTTAGCCCCGGACAGAATCCCTGGGCAGGCCGGAAATTCCAAGAAGGTAAAGTCGACATTCGTCCGGATCAATGATCTCCAACGAGGCTGGCACGAGCCAGGCGGACGATCTTGCGCCAACGAGCGCCATGAACTGCTTCCGGCAATCCGCGGGCTACAACACGATCGTAGTCTCGGCTAGCGGTGGTTGTACTTGGCTGAAGCCTGAATGGCTTGAACCTCGAACTCGAAATGAGGGACCGGTGGACTAAGAGTTATTAAAGTAAAGTAAGCTTGCCGTGTCGGAAAGCTTGGCTAATGCGGCTAGTGGGAAGCTGCATGCTCGGAGCTTACCATACTACGTTAGTACTTTACTCTAGGTCGCATACCATGGTACGCAGTACTCAGGCCAGATATCTCCTTACCATCTCGTCAGATCGAAATGGCATATCTCTAAGATCTGGATCCATCCTCCGGCTATTTTTTTAAACCCTGCCGCAAGGCAATCATTGGTTGCGTCCAACAAACCTTGATGACAAAGCTACGAAACTGTGATCATGACTACACCATGGTGGCTTTGCCTCCACTCGTGAAAGCGAGGCAAATCTTTTGACGCCATAGGCTGGCCACGCCTCATATAGAGCATCGCAGACTACATCATTGCGGAAGAAACCTTCGGAGTGCGCCGAGACCTTACGCCTTCAGAACGCCTGCACGTTTCCAGAGCCTGCCACAATGCTCTGTATTCTTACTTTGAACACGTTGGTTTACATCTACCACGTTTGTTGTTCGTGGAAAGCCCATACTGCTCCTTCTGGAATTCACGGTTTGGGCTGGGTCTAGATGAAAGGCTGTGTAGTCAACCTCTGAGCGAGCATCAAATCACATAAATGTCGTCACTGACCTTTACAAGGTCCCTTGGCATCATGTCTTTACTAAGGTATTCATTTTCGATTGAAGTACGCTGTGCCTTCTACCCTGGCAACGCACATTCCTGACTTTTGCATTGAGACTGCGAAACAGAGTATGGCATTCATTTTGGCTTTTTCGGCTCACCATTTTTTCGAGTTGGCTCCCCTTTATGGGAACGTGGCATCTTACCAAGCACTGGATTACTTACACCTTATTGATTGTAGCTTCTTTGTCTAGGAGTAGCTCTTTGTGTCAAGCGGTTCCTTCCTTACGCATAATTCACTCGTGCTTCGTGCTTCGGGAGTAACCCCTTCTGCTATGCCATTACCCACTGCGGAGCCATATTTCTCGGCTCTACTCAATAAACTCATTAGGCAATGCTGACTCCGGAACGTGCGCCAGCTGGTCTTGAGCATGAGAGATGAAATGGCAGAAAGACTTGCTGGCACGGAGAAGGAGCCTTGCTCAAAGGAGCGTCATCTTCTTTGGCCCGGATGAAAACAAGGTACCTTGGTGTTGACAGAGACGAACTGTGCAAATTGCATGACCATTGTCTCAAATATATGAGTTCTCTGACTAAGATGTGCGCAAAAAACTCTCATGCTTGGATTGATTGATATGTCTCGATTAATGTTTCATTTGGCACAGCTTACGCCATGCAGACTGGCCCAAGTCCGTGGCGTTTCGAAACATCCATCATTGATACAGCAGAAACGTTTTATCCTACATAGTACTCGTACATCCGTGCATTCCTTCAGTTGCATTATAGCTTTGGTTTGGGTGCTTCAGTCGTGGGTAGGAGCAAGTCTCTAACATCTCCTGCAGCTTCGTTGAGGAAAAAACTCATCCTCTCGCTCCCAAGCCCTTTGCTCACGATATTAAATTGTATGCTGATATTCATGAGCGAAGGTGTCAGTGTGTCAATGGTAGTAGGGCACATACCTGTTCTCATTGATCATATACGCAATGCCAAACCCGTCGTCTATGACCTGACCCCAACCGTAACCGTTGAAATACTCGCTACTGAGCTGACTGCTGCTCAAGTACCATGTTGCGCTGTAGCTGTATGCCCGATCTTTGAAGAGCTCTGGTAATTCTTCTCCTTCTTTCAAGCTTTTCTTGAGGCCGAAGAGATGCCTGTCTACGCCCTTTCCGTCACTCGCATCGGTAATGTACTTGACATGCGCATCGACAGCATCCCGGAACGCCTTGACACATTCCTCAGGCGGGACTTCTGGATCGGCCATGGCAGAGCAGAAAGCGACACTTTCGTCGCTAACACTTCGACACGTCTCTGTACGACCTTGTTGGAAGCGTCTGGTAGCCGCCGATTCATAAGTCGGGCGATTGATGCCATACATCTTATGGTAAGCAAGTTGAATAACCATCTGAACATAGGCGTCTGGAGAACATTTGAATTTCTTGATCAGGCCCTTGCCGTAGCCTTGGTACGCTTGCACCCGCAGATCATGCTGGGCTATCAGCGCCTCGTGATCTGCAACAGCACGGTGGATTTCCCTGTTTACTGCGTCAGTGATGTGTATTTTGAGCGCTGTGGGTTCAGCGAGATTGGACCGAATGTTGGATTCGGTAAGGTCGAGTTTGTTGCTAAATATCATCATGTTTGCGTAGTCGTTGAGTCGGTGGGTTGGTGTGCCGTCCATCATGCTGTGCTCGCCCAGAAAACCAGAGGTACCGTTGTCGTTGATAATGAATTCGAGGGGCTTGTCGAACCATCGATTTGCGCCGTCTCCGTGCCAATATTGGTGAGCGCGTTCTTCCAATGTTATCGGCGAGGCGTCATCGAGGCAGACAAGGAACGCCGAGGCTTGGATTGCTTCGAGCGTAGCAGCGTTGGCTGGGTGTGCCTCGAGAAGTGCTTCGCGAGCAGAGTACCACAAATCGCGGTTCTGCACGGTCAATGCACCGACTGCGGGAGCTTTCTGCGCCATTCTATAGACTCGATTGAATTGCTTTTCCAGCTCCGAGTAAGTGAGCTGCTGACCCCCAATCTCATACATGACCTTGAAGAACTGATTCTTCCGAACAACGACAATGTACTTATGATCTCGGTACGAGTATTTTACTGGGTGGTCTACCGACTTCCCCGGAATCCTGCACGTGTTGAACATCCATTGGTATGACTCCATGCTGATGGGTAGCCTCTTCATGTACTCCGGCTCCAACGAGCTTTGGTCCACCTGCTTCTTAAACTCGAGCACTGCTGTAGTGATCGCTGCCGCCCTCTTGGCTGGATTCCGCCGCCTTCGGTCATCTCGATGCGAGTAAAAGTAGCTCACGTAGGGGATCACGGGATCTCGGTAGCTCAGGTATGCAGCATCGTTCCACCATTCGTAGATCCAGTTCTTATGTTTTGATTCTTCTCGACGGGCTTCGAGTCTCTTCTGTAATTCTGGCCCGATGTTCCCAGGCTTAGTGAAGTCTCTGACGATTTTCTTTGTGTTCTCAAACTCGGCTTTATTCAAAAGAGGATGAACGGATTTCAGGTAACGCTTAGAAGTCTCTTCGAGCGTAGGGACTGGTAGTCTGGGTAGAGACTCTTCGAATCGTAGCATAGCGCCTTTCGAGCTGTCCTCTCGGTACCCTGAGGGGTCGAGAATCAGTATATGGATAGGTGCTTTCGGACGAATGCATGTTGACAAACCTTCTGGCAGAGAGGAGCTTTTTCGCGCCGATGCCGGCGCCATTGCTAATACCTATCAGGGCTCTTGTCAATTTCAACTGCCATTGACTGGGAGCAGAAACTTGCCTACCTTTGCGAAGTGAACCGTTGCTGAGCTATTCCGGAATGCTGAGCGGCTCTTTGCCAGCATCGTTCCCAGCGCGATTGAAAGCGGATGGTAGGCGCAGATACCTGACAGAGCAAGGAAGGGAGACTCTAGGGAGAACTGTAAGTCTGGCTAGGCCCGCACTTGCGTATGCTTTGGTAAAGTAACAAGTACCACAGTAAGTGTGATTTCGACCAATGGCTTTGCGTCTAAGAGGGAAGCCGAGGCCCGAGGGTGGGTGTGGGGTTGCCAAGCCTCGTGGAACGCTGGCACACCGGTGCCCGGAATATCTACAGCCCCATACGGTCACATGGCGCTACCATCAGTAAACACAACGTCCGCCTACGACATGAACGCAACGCGCCTTGAGCGCCAAAATATACGTTATCAATAAAATGGCACTACAAGAGCGCAACAGATAGTGTTCCAACGCGCTAACCTATCGACCCTACCCTCAACTTCAGTACCCGCAGCCCCATGATTGCCATTCGCATTGGCCAAACGTCGAATTCCCCATGTGCCCTTTTCAAAGCTGCCACAGATATATGACTTACCTTCGAAACGCAAGGCTATCACGTCTTAGGCAACAGTTGTAGGCACTTTGTATTGATGCGCTCGAGTGCGATCCGAGCTTCCTCCAAAATTCGCAGGCTCTCGCATGCTATTCTACGGGGACTAGAAACAGCTGCTCCAGGGAGATAGCATGATATCGTCGTTGGCGACCAGTCCCGCAGTTGCTATCTAGGAGCTGGGCGTCATCAGGCGCAGCAGCGGCGCTATCACGATTCATTCCTCGGGCTGGTGAAAGCCTTTCATGCCACGCAGCGGCGGTATACGAGCTGGGATTAGTCGTGGACGCAGTTAAGGTGAGTAAGGGAGAAAGAGAATCACCGTTGATGATGAGGGCGGTTGGAGCGTTAGGAGATAAGTTTTGAACAGGAGGATTTTGAGGGTTTTATGGAGTGAGAAAAGGGTATTTTGGCCGGCGAGGTCGCCTGTTGGGCATGGTTGGCATCGGTGCGCTGAGAGATTGCAGGCCATGTCTTCCTGACTGGATAGAGCGGATCGATAGGTCTGAGGCGAGAGGCTCGAAGTAGTCATCGTTGTGCCTGGGCTCAATGTATACAGAAATGGCAGCAGCGACGCCCTGGGGTCCACGTTGCAAAGTCAAGACGCTACCCAAGAGGACAGCCCGCGCCTAAACATTGAAAGGTTCAAAGCTAGGTGATAATTCAACATGATGAATTTTCCTTTACATGATCTGGATTCGAGGTTTCATCTTCAAAATGTGGGTCACCTGCATTTTTCTTCAAACCCTGATCAAGCTCAGTCCCATATACTGACGACTTCAGTAAACCGATCAGGCAGGCAAAGAGCCATTCATCCTCTGAGCCATCTTTCCTAAAATCATTGGCATAGTATCCGGAAAGATGCCAGGCGCCGATGGAAATACAATTTTTTGACCTGTCGAGCATCTATGTAGCCACGAACTCACGCCAGTCAGTGCTCATGTTGCGATAAACTTACTGAGGCGGCCTCTAATCTTTGGAATGCCAACTACGCCTTGCGACGAACATACTCCACACACTATCATTACGATTACCTTGCAACAGTGGCGCATACATGTTGTACAAAGCCCCGTTCAACGCCATTGACATGCGGTTGAACCCCTCTCTTCGGGTGCCAATCTACGATTTGTATAGCTGTTCCGGCAAAGCCACTCTCATAGCATTCCTCCTTTGGCGCGAAAGAGCCCGTACGCGGACAATTGACTGCCCATTCCACCAATTGCAGGGTTTGATCGTTTCTATTCGACACAGCTCAATTCTTCGCATCTTGATCTGTATGAATTTGGTAGCAATCTTGCCGCTAGTTCCTCTGGTAAAGTCTGGGACGGACAAATGAAAAACGCTCATGGCGTAGAAAGACCAGTGCTGCAGGGGCCCTGATAGATCATTGAAAATGGTTCTGGTCGGGTGACTAGACGGATGTGGCTTGCTGTGGAAGCGGGATTGGCGAGGAGAGGTTGCCAATGCCGGTGTATCTTAATGGTGACGACGAATGCACTAAATGAGGAAAAAGATAAGATTACGCACGCCTCTCCAGACCCACTTGACCTTGGAAGTGTCGGACTCGCCAATATTTGGGAGAGCTGGCCCTCCGGTACTTGTGTCGTCTAGTATTTCGAGTTGGGAGAATTAGCAATGCCAAACATGCGGGGAGTCTGTCATGGCGTCCGAGGTGAACGAACTGATATTAACTCGTTACTATAACGAGTGGGCGATCATGTATAAGAATAATGCTCTGAAAAGGAGTAAAGGCTCACCGAGGTCGTCTGGACATACGAGCAATTGAGCAGCAGTGTCTATGTGTGTATTAGTCCGGTTCGTCACATATATCATACCCTTAGAACGTTGCAGACTGTAAGACCGGCTGGCGCTGGGGCTGAATGCAAATTCCTTGACACTGTCGCCGGCGCTGGTGTGACTTTCATATACTGATATAAAATCCATCGAAGGGGTCTGTAATTCTTCCAGCATATTTGCAAGCTGCCCAGCCAAGAGTACTTCAGCTAAGGGATTTATTTCCACGTCACCAGGCTCATTAGGCTCATTTTTTTCTCCCGCTTCTCCGAGTAGAAGTCTTTGTCACAGCCGCTTTGGATGCTTTGCCTTTACCTCTGGATTTGGCAGCTATATTTCCATTTTCGTCTGCCTCCATGACGTCATCGTCGTTGTCCTCCCCGTCTTTCGCTTCATCTTCCGTGCTTTGGTCGGCTGAAACCTTGCTCGCATGTCTCCCACCTGGTACTGATACTTCGGCCAGCCTCGAGCTTCGAGTACCCCTTGACGCGCGAGTGCCATGACCTGACGGTGTGCCACGAATAGATGCCGGCGAGGAACGAGGCTCTTGTTGTCAATCAGTGATTGACGTTGTACAAAGATCCAAATTCATTCACCGTCTGTATCGTCCACAGTGCTATGTCTTCTTAGAAACCTCCCCCCCTCGACGGATGGATTCGACAGCTGGTGTGGTGATGAGGGAGGCGACGAAGAGCCGTCTGGTGCTAATCGCTTCGCAAATTTCATGCTCCAATACTCATCATCTGGAAGCGAGAACTCGTAGAAAGGAGTAGTGTCAATATTATCTTCCTGGGCTCGATAAGCCCCAGTGTTCCTAGTGCACAATACGGAGGAGACGGACTCTGATGTCTAAAACTTCGAGCTTGTAGAGAGTTCCCAGCTTTTCCCAAATTCCCGGTACCCTCGTATGGGCGTTTTGTGGCAATGCATATCCATTATAGCCATGATTTTTCAGATGCTCCGAAATTGCTATCATACGAAAATGCTTATGCATGCCTAGTAGTTTTTGTCAGTACAATTACCTTTTCTGCCGTCATTGGGAAACGAACCTACAGGCTTCCATCTAATCATTGCCTTGAACAACGAAGTCTCCTGCTCGTCTGTCCAGGGATTTGATGTCTTTTTGTCCTTCGCAGCGTCGGTGTCTGCGGACATAGACATTCCCTCCACTGTATGCTCGACAGGGTCACCAGGTGGTGTTGGAGCCGCCCCTGATGGGACGCGGCCCTTCCTTTTGGGCGGCATCGCTCAGGAGTATGTCACAGCGTAGGCATTCATGCTTTATCATCACAACAGAACCAAGCTCCTCACAGTCGATGCCAGGACGGGAGGTAATTGGAAAAATTCGTGACACACAGGGCCATACAAGTACTGTACTGTTCCTGGATTCAGGCTACACTAGCGTGGCAATTATCCTAGCGGATGTTGTGCAGCCGCGATTTACCATTCGATCAATCAATCGTATCATGAATCCGACTGTATCCTTACATGCTAGACATACGTAGTGCAATGATGGACAGGCTTTGCTTCGAAGCTCGCAAGAGCTAAGCAAAGTCCTTCATGGATCGTCGTTTACGGCAGCGCCATCCACCCTAGAACGGTGTTGACGGTAAAGTGCGATGGATGGCAATCTGCAGCGAAACACTTGATCTTTACATACTCTATCACTTGTTCTGCATTAATTCCTTAGGACCTACAGATCCCAGTGAGTATATTTGAGCTACCAAATTGAGTCGATTGAAAGGACCACAACCGCCTGAGCATCACCGACGGGTTAACTATACCGAAAATTTTAACGGCAATGGCCACGGCCAACTGGACAGCCTCTATCAATGCCTACGAGGGTAGCACATTATTGCTAATGGACAATCACGTATCACCTGGGTCATTTTCAATCGTGTCACCCCTTGAGTCCTACATCAACATATTTATTAACTGTAAGCTAGTGTCGTCGTATCGGCTTCCATCAGTCGAGATGTCTGACTCGTCTCGCTCTGCACCACGATTGGACCGAGCGGGATCAAATCTGATAGCCGTATACTCATTGGTGCTCTCCAGCCCTGTCCTCCCTAATCTCTACCGAAGGTTGAGTCACGAGACATGTCTCGGGAATTATTACTCTTCGTGCATCGGGATGTTTTCGAAGAAAGCGATATCATCACAGAGGATAATTCTATCAGTTAGATCGAGGGCCTCCACTTACTCGAGCATAATTTTCTCCATGAGTGTCATGACTAGAACGTCTTTGCTGCGAATATCCTGCCAAACCCCTATGCAAGTGTGCTGGCGAATGCAAGGAAGCTGGGACGATGTTGACTTTGGGGAGAGACGAGAAGTGCTTATTTTGGAAGACAGGGTAATGCATTCCCAATCTGGGCATAGTTTAGTTTTCTCATGCCCCTATGCCCGTCGACCTGATTCTGAGCCGTGGAACAATATGTTGCACGTGCTTATCCCTGGGACCTATTTCATGAATCAAGATTACAGCTTGATACAGAGACGCTGACTCCCAATCTTTCAGGTGCACCGAGCCAACATTATCAATATATTCCAGAGGCAACTTCAGAAAGCCACCGAAGGAGAGGGTTTCTGTATAGTGTCTGTGATGGTGTGGGGTAGGTATTTCCTAGCTTAAGATTCCTATTTCAAGAATCGGGTGATTCTCTCAGAGGACATTACTGCCTACGGAGTTATGTTCAGATCCCTGCGTAGCGTCACGAAAGAACCCTCCTATTGGCACCTATTCATGTGAGACTATGACCATGAGTAATGCTGCAAGTGGAGCTCGCCATCAACGTTCTTTCGGGCGCCTCAAAGACTTTAATAGTTGCACCAGATGGAGACCGGTTCGTATAAACAAGGAACGGCTGGAGCGTTGGGCAGGAACAAAGGCGCTCCACAGCTTGCTAGACATGCACACGATATGTCCAAAAGAGACTCAGATTATGCTGAACGATGGTATGTTCAAGGATCTAATAGCATCAACGCTGACTCGAATTATCATCAGGTGCTAATTACGGTACATTCAATCTTTCGCTCTCGCAATGCTGAGCCGTAAGATCGATACAAAGGCGTTCAATGTCGACTTACTCCCGAAGCATGTTCCTTAAATCAGATGATTTCCTAGATATGATAAATTTCGAAAGAGTTCTGCTGACTGGAAATTTGGCGAATAGTTGTGAGAACTACTGAGGTAAGTGTCGCAGATGCATTTGAGCCTGGGTCATAGAAATGTGTTGTATCGCCGACGTCAACTGAATGATCCGAAGCTCACTCTGCGTTTAGTAGAGGAGGGATCCACTGAGTTTTGGGAGCACATGAAATCAGCCCCACAAGAGTTCATGGAGTTACGCAGACCCAGCGCGCAAATCATCAACAAGAACCTCTGGAGCTGCTGGCACTAAAACACACAAATACCCTGGTCGCGTAAGTTCCCTTAGGTAGACAATGCCAGGCTGGGCAATGACTTTGAGTGGCGGTGTGATGAGTGAAATAATTTAGCAGACGATATCGAGGAGAAAATGAATTTGAGTAGGGAGGAACGCCTTCTGGCAACCAGGCAGAGAGCAAGCCGCTGCATAAATCTTTCGCCAGTGTTCCCCGGTTTGAACTAAATGCAGTGTCCAAGGTGAGAATTATGTAGTGTAGCGCAGGAAAATCAATAATAAGTACAACAGGCCGACACAGCCATGTTTGGTCCTCAATCTCCAATCTCGATGTGATCGTCCTACCCGTACAGTACTACTAGGATTATATCAAGTCGCGTCTCTCGTCGCGCCCTCGTCACTTGTAGATCTTTCTGAAGCTCCCAACGCAAGGGCAATGGCTAGAAAACCCATTGGGATGCCATGTCTGAATTGTCAGAAAATGGCAATGCCTTTGCGATTCCGGACTTGTGGAAAACATCAAGCTTGGCACACTTGGATGAGGAATTCACAACAGATCCGATAGCCTTGGGCTTGGAGCCACTGGGTATGCCCTGAAGCGTTCACGTCCTTGGATTACAGCTGACACACATCGACAGACTTGCAAATAGGGTTCGAAGATCTACTCGGGATCAAGCAGAGGTTTGACGTCCACCTCCCGGACCCCTCGACTTTCACTTACGGCCCGATTGAGGACCTCGGAGCGCTTGACACATTCTCAGTATCATCGTCCGCTGAATCGACAGCTATCCCTGAGACGCTTGATGAGGACATTTGGGCATTCCCAAACTCCGATGTGAAGGCGCAGACGCTGTTTGGATTTAAGAGTTGGGAGAGATTCTACGATAAGAGCTTCCAGGAGCCTCGAGGGTTATATATCAGCGAGGGAGGATCTCGTGCATTCGATGCTGCTCTCGCTGCTCAACCCAGGTACGACGCTGATGGAAAGGGAAGCCAGATACCTGGCCATGTGGTCCAACTCGGATCATTGCTCACGAGTCTCATGCAGCTTGGTCTGGGTTGGGAATCGGTACTTTATCGTTATTCCGAAGACAATCGATCGTTCTACCCACTCATCGAAGACGGCCGCCCTTCTGGGTATAGCCCTGAAGCATTCAAAAGCCTGAGCTCGACCTTCATCGATCATGGCAACAAGACTATACAATTGCGAAATTTCATTCAGAAGATACAAGCCTCGACCAGCTCTCCTGCATCGCTGGTTGCGTTAGCCAGTAGCTTCTTCGATGTGCTGGGTAGACTCCATACTCACTTAGGAGACTCGGCGACAACAGAGCGCAGCCTACTTCGACTCCAGTCTATATTCGAACGTCCCGGCTTGATCTTGTCTTCGCTAAGCGATGTCGTTGCAAAGATCCAGGATGCAGTAACAGATGAGGAGATTCTCTCAAGACTGTATGCGTTCATTCAAGATACGGAGAACACGGCG
>JAABUW010004454.1_pt1 | contig 19040 bp, 30 predicted proteins | sample 5560081 | NCBI WGS metagenome assembly JAABUW01 (sample SAMN10711882, study PRJNA513363) | rock metagenome | isolation source: Antarctica rocks | place: Antarctica: Victoria Land, Knobhead sud
GATATCCCCCCCCCCCCCCCCCCTGCCCTTCCTCTTCCTCGTCGTACCTGCCCATCCGTCCAGACAGACTCATCCCTTTCCACGTAACGTTATCCTGGGTGCTTAGTCTTTGCGTCCCAGCCAAAGCGGAGTTCTACCTCGTGGAAGACGGGGACGAGCTTGACGATCCCGAAGCCTAGGGAACTGAAGAGACAGATTGACGGGGTGTTGGTGGTTCGTATTCTTGCTATCAGGTGGGAGGGGGTGATGGGAAGCTTTTCCACCGCGAATGATAGGCTAGGGCTCCAGTCAGCTGAGAATGACGAGTAAACGGAGACAGACATCATGTCCAACGCTTCTGGGCCGTAGCCCTTTCCCCGGTCTTGAGACGCTGCAGCGTGCTTCAGCAAAGAGTTAAAAAGAACAGGAAAAGAGAGGGACGTACAGGCAATCATGATCTCGGACTCCCCGTCTCCATCCAATCCGTCGGGCAGGAACATATTGACATCCCCCACCATCTTGAACCCTTTCACGTCGGCCGGAGCGCGGCTCGAGCTTGGGGGATCAAGTGGTCGAGCCAGGATGATGAAGGTGAGTTCTGACGCTCGTCAACCTTGATCGTGCCAGATTGGATTGGGACGGACTATCGTGATCGATGTGCCATTTCCCTGGCCCACAATCAGCTCAAGCTAGGTACACAGTAAGGACGAACGCTGCATCCCGATCTCCTCTGCATAACTCAACGGTTCACTCGCCGTCATCTCGCGCAATGTTGGAGAGCTCATCCAAGATAGGTCTATCGACATCGGCGGAATGTCAGAATATCCGACGTATGAGTTCAGCGGCTGACGGGGACATGCTCAGGTCTGGTGAATCGGGCATTCAGTGAGGATAGTAGGGCGGAGGCCACGGACCGACCGGTAAGGGACGAGGATGAACTTGTCACCGAAGATGACGGTATTCTCATTGAGCCGCATCGGACGGTGCGACCGCACCTTGAGCTCGTATCGGCGGGTATGGGAGAAGATGTCGAGATCCCATCGGCGGATCAATGGCATTCATTTCAATGGCTCAATATGTCAAGCCCGCTTTCGCGCCTGACGCTGGTTTGCGGAAGCGAGCCTGTCTTGCATGACCAAGAACACAGAACACTTTGAGCGACAGATTGTCAATGATAAGAGGGTCGGATGACGTGGATTGATTGGCGACGCCGCGTGTTGGATCGTTGAAGTCCTCGAGCTCCAAAAAGATTCACTGACACAACCAATACCTTTCTCAGCTCGGCCATTTGACGCACCCAAAGCAAGCTCACACCTTGAGCGAGGTCATAGGAAGCCGCGCAAGAGATCGACAATTATTCCATTGCTTGAGGGTCTCTTCCCTTTCCATCCCCGGACCCATCATGTCGTCCATCGGGACAGGCTATGACCTGTCTGTGTCAACCTACTCTCCAGACGGGCGATTATTCCAGGTGAGCTGGACGTCTCCTTCCTGTCTGCGCTTGAGGGACTCGAGAGTGAAACAGGTGGGATGACAGCTGACATCGTCTCGCCAGATCGAATATGCCAACAAAGCAGTCGAAGCCGCTGGGTGAGTACTCTCCTTTCGCTCCCCTTGCTCGTCCTCATCCCCACCCTGCGTTCCTTCTCTTATCCCCTATGCTGATTTTCTTCTCATCTTTCCAAACCTCGTTGCGTCTGATTTGGTTATACTGATGCTGACTGACCCAGCGTCGCCGTCGCCCTCCGCTGCACCGACGGTATAATCCTCGGCGTCGAACGTCTCCTCCACTCCAAACTCCTAGTCAAAGGCGCGAATCGCCGAATACAGTCCGTCGACGAGCACATCGGGATGGCCACCGCGGGACTGTTGGCGGATGGGAAACAGCTTGCCTCGAGGGGTATGGAGGAAGCGCAGAATTTTAGGGATCAGTATCATTCGCCGGTAACAGTTGCGGTGGGTCACTCCTTGCGGGTCCATGATCACGGCTGATCGATCTCGCTCTTCCTCCATCTCGCTAATCTCGCTATGCTACTTCGCCCCTTCTTCCGCCTCCCTGCCTCCCGCCGCGCTCCTCATGATGCCCGCCCTCCCGTTCGCCCCTCCGACCATCCTCCTCCCTCTCCCCACCCCTCCGTCCCGCTTACTCGCTCTCGCTCGCTCGTTCGCTCAGATCCTCGCCGACCGCCTCTCCGCCTTCAAACAAGCCTACACATGCTACGGTTCCGTCCGACCCTTTGGCATCTCCACCCTCCTCGCCGGGATCGACAAGACCGGACCCCGACTCTTTTGCATCGAGCCCAGCGGTGTCTTTTACGGTTATCGGGCTTGTGCGATTGGGAAAGGACGGGCGTTGGCGAGGACGGAGTTGGAGAAGGTGGTGGGGAGGGAGGAGGGGGTTGGGGTTAGTTGTCGGGAGGGGGTGATGGAGATTGCGAGGATGTGAGTGGTCGTCGGTCTCTATTGGCTGCTGTCACATCTCGCTATGAGATGATTCGGGTCGGCGTTAGGACTGAAGAGCTGATGAACGACCACGCAGTATTCACTTGGTCCATGACGATAACAAGGATAGGGATTTCGAGCTGGAGATGACATGGGTCTGCGAGGAGTCGAAAATGAAGCATGCGCTCGTCCCGGCGGACCTGATGGCGGAGGCAGCGGCGAAAGCGAAGGCCGCTCTGGAAGAGGGCATGGAGGAGGACTAGAGATGGCGACGTAGAGACGCAAAATGATACCCATGCATATACAACAAATCTCCACCGACCGTGCAAATGTCCGCAACGACATGTAGCTATGCTACCCGTTGGATACGATGTTGAATAGAACTCATACCAGTGCGACTCTACACCGGTTTATCCCCCCTCGGAAATTCCTCATCCCCCCAATCCGCGTCGATCCCTGCTGCCGCTGGATCTGCGCAAACGCCTCAAGTACATGACTCGGGAGCAGCGGTGATCGAGCACTCGGTGGCGGCGCAAACAGTGAGACAGGATGATGTGGGCCCGACGCAGCCCCGGTCGTAACGTGTTTCCGATGATCCATCGTCGTCGCAGTGGCCGGTGTGATCGCCTCTGGACTAGCCACGATATCGCTCTTCGCCTTCTTCAATGGCGAATCCTGCGTCAACCGCCTCTTCACAGGCGATACCTTCCCGGTATTGAGATTGGCGTTGGCATTGGTGGGACGACGAGTGGGTGTCGGCGGGACAGGTGGGGTCGGTGCGGTGCGCTCGAGTCGTTGACGCACTTCGAGAGCTGTGACGCATAAGGAACGTACCATCTCGAAGGAGAGGAAGCCGAGGATGTCGACGATGTCGTCGTTGGGGCGGACGTCAAGGTAGGCTGAGAAGTTCACAAAGTCCCTGAAACGCCGAGCTGCTGAGTGTCAGCGAGCCCACCCACTCTCCCACATCGAGATGAAGACGGGTGACGCACCTTTGCGGTAGGTGAAGGAAGCTTGTCGACAATCCGAATAATGCACGTACTCGTCCTTGGTCATCTTCTTCGTGATCTCGTCCGCGTCCTGTCCCCACCACTCAGCAAATTGCTCGAGATCCAAGAGAACGAGGGGGGAGAACTCACCCGTAGCCGCTGCATGCTATCCTGATACGCCTGCATCTCATCTTCATCCTCCTCGTCCTCATCCTCCACTACTCCCACACGATTCTTGCTCGGCAAGGGTAGACCCCTCACAAAGTCGCTGAAGGGGGTGAGGAGTTCCCATGGGAGTTTGGGCATCGTCTTCCGTCCCTTTGGTGCGGCTTTATCAAATTCAATACACATCAGTACAGAGAGAAGAGCAGGAAGGAGGAAACACACCTGCCTCCTCGACGTCCACGTCCCCACCCTCCTCATCCTCCTTAGCCCGCTTCCGAACGTCCTTCCATGAGAGGTACGTTCGCAGACGATTCACTTTCCCCCGGTCGCCCCGGATGAGGAAGATCAGGTCTTCGGCCGAGAGGAAGCGGGATGAGCGGAGGTGGGTGAGTAGCCGGGCTCGGGTGACCTAGGGCCATCGCTATCAACACGGTACAAGGAGTTTTGATTTGGAGCAAAAATTGGACGAACAATCTCAATGATCTGTCCTCGGACGACGTCCTCTACCATCCTGACTGTCTCGGGTAACGGGTCTTGTACTTCTCCAAAGACGAACATCTGCCCACTCACCCCATCAGCCCTCACGCCATCCCTGTCCAACACCAACACTTTCCGAGCAAGTTGAAGATCACGTCACGTACCATCTGTGAGATCTCACTCATATACTTATGCTCCCCCTTAACCTCACCTCCCCCACCTCCACCTGTCCCTCCCTTCTTCTTCTTGACCCGCTTCTTCGCCCCCTCCTCCTCATCGTCTTCTTCCGCGTCGTCATCTTCGTCCAGGTCGGGTGATGGGGAGCCAGCGCCGACCTTTGTCGGGAGAGCGAGGGAGGAGCGACGACGGGTGGAGAGATTTGTGGATGTTGGGAGGGGGGAGGGGAGGGTGGGGAGGGCGAGGGTCGACATGCTCACCGGTGAACGGTATCCGAGAAGGGACAGATTGATGCGCAATTATCAAAGTATCACTTTGAAGTTTGTGCAATCCGAAGAAACTATTCATTTCGGACGCCCACAACTGACACGCTCGACTAGAGATTGCTTTTTTGGGCTTTGTTGCCGGTGATGTCCTGCTCTTCATTCAGTCACAAGTCTGACTGTAACAAGTTTCTGATACCAGGGTATAGTGAAGGTAAGTTGAGCTGTCAGGAGCTGTCAGTAAGCCAAGCTCCACGCCACAGTCTCCAAGATCCCTCTGATGACAATGTCACATTCCCACTTCGCAAAGACCACCAGGTGATGACAAGCATGAGCATCAGGAGCTTGCAGCCACCCGTCTCGTAGTCTCCTGATGGCCATGACAACTTGGATGAGCAAAGTAACATCTCATCCAATAAAGGTGGTCATCACCATTACTCACAATGCACGAGGCCAAAGTCCATCATCAAGGGTTCTCATCATTGTCTTGGAATCAGCAGAAGGACCTGGTTGCCAATGAGAGCAAACCACATGACATGGACCTAGATGGGGGAGCAAAATCGGTCTTTGGAAAATCCAGAGACATGGTATGGAATGAAGTACAGTGATGATCAAGCGCCCTTTAATTGCACCCAGGTACAAGACAACGGCCAAACCAAGGGAGGGGCTACAATGACCCCAACAAGGGCCACAAAGATGACAAAGAATCGCCTTCATCTCTTTCTTGGATCCATCTGGAAGTGCTTCCAATACAATGAGGAGATGCAGGACCATACAAAGGTCTGGTAAATGTTAGGGTCTCTGTAGGGCCAAGAAGTCTTTCTCTGTACAGTGTCTTGACCTATCTGTCTTGTGACTTTTCAACCAAGAAGAGCTGTGCCATGGATTAACCTGTGAAAAATGGTAAAGCCTGTCACGTGGCTGATATGAATAGTTGGTTTCATACCGCTACGCTAGCAAAGCTAAAAACACCAATTGGAAGTCCCGACCTCCGGGAAATCCACCAACTATATATGGGTCAAGTCCCCGACATGACAAAGCCGCATGCCTAGTCTTTATAGGTTTTGCTATGATGTCCAGAATTCCAAGGCTATTTTATTCCAGTCACGTTGTCATACCTAAGATCTCATGGCTAGGATGGATCTTTGCTCAAATGAATACTGAACATGACTCCATGAGTGCCATGTACATTCCATGACATCATGTGACCATTCGAGAACACTCCCTCTTCCCTAGCGCTTCTTCTCCAGGACTAGAGATGCTTGACACAGACTCTTTTTCATTTTTAATCACTATCCTCGTTCTCATAATCCATGACTTCAAGTCTCCATATGTGCATCGTACCAGATCAAGACCACAACATGTCCCAAGACACCAAAGACAGTCAAAGACTCCATATGGGTCATCGTACAGCATCTCAGCTGCATCCGATTCGAGAGTGTGTTTATGCTTCGATATTCGACAATATAATCACTCTCCTCTGGTCATTGATGCAGCACACAACTCCTACCTCTTAAGAAGTGAGTTCCCTTATTCTGCGTTTCCCTTCATATTAGCTCTTGAAGAGTGTCTTATGTTTTGGTGACTTGCGTCTCTTCTGGCAGGTCTTCTTTGCCCAGGAAGGAGATCAAGTGGTGATCCCTTCATAAGTGCAAGCTGATCATCCAAGCTGCGGCACTCAAAAATCAAAATCCCCAAATCAGACCCCCCATTGTAATGTACTCCGCCTTATTCACTTTTGCCTTGAAGGATATTTGATCATACACTACAAACTCAAACAGCAAGTCATGGACACTCAAGAAGTTGCTGGCCATTTGCATGAGATTGCTTATGCCCTCGAAAGCTTCCATGAACTGCAGGGGGTTAATTACACGCAGTATGTTCAGACCATTGAGAGTGTGTTGAGTGATGAGTTGGAGAGTGGCACACGCATCTACCAATTCTCCCTGGGTGAAGCATTCCGAACCTACTTGCTGAAGGTTGACGTTGCCGTCAGCTGTGCTCAACACAGCTCTGAACAGCTCAAAAATGCTGCTCAGAGAACCTTACCTGCAGCCAGCAGGGCTGTATTGGACCTCTCCTCAGATTTCCATCACAACAAGTGGAGGGCCATGAGGGAAGCCTGGAGACCTGCACACGATCGTATAAGGACTGCCAAGATGTGGGCTGGCAGGGCCAAGGACTCTGTTCCGGAGACACAAATAGGACTTGAGAATCTGACTGAATTGAGGAATACAATTGAGGATGTCATCCCAGCAATTGACTCGCTTCACAGCCAATGCGTTGAGAGCTTTACTTGGCTCAACAGGAACAGGCCACCTTCAGGTCAGCCCACTGTAGGTAGCTCTACTGCTTAGTTTATCTGGGGGAATGCATTGGAATATAGGGTGAAAGAAGTAGAGGGAACATTGGATGTCTATGTGGCAACCCCGAGTGCACGTCGCAGACAAATCTTTCTTGGTTTCGTTTCCCATTGGTCCATGATGTAGCAATCGGATGATTACATAAAGTCATAATATACCGTCTTTAGTTTGTGGCAATCTGAACTCAATTCTTGGGCTCTCCGTCAATGGTGGCTCCCTGGACTTCTGGTGAAAACAGGGCAAACATCGGAAAGTAGGTGCTACTCTCACATGAATTAGCCGGGACAACCCTATGTATTGAGTACTGATATCGAACATATCTGGTTTAGGTAGAAGGGAAGCAAGACATAATCACCAGATACATCACCAGTCCAATCATAGTACCTGACAGTGGATACAGTTCCTGCATGGTTGGCTGGGAAGACAGCACCAATGTTCACAATCCCTGGAAGTCATGAGAAGAAGTTTGGGAACAGCAGCACGGAGAACTTAATATAGCTGAATGGACATAGCAAGTTGGTGACGCGGGTGAACGATCTGTTGTGCATATCAATAGACGTTGAGAAGTAATCGACGGAACCGCTTGGGAACCGAAGACGCGCAGGGATCACACTCGTAGGATCAGATAACTGATTAGATAAATGTCAAGCAGGAACCCGAGACTTCGTTGTGGGACACGCAAGCTAGACCGGCCCAACCCACTCGAACCCCGCCTTCTCAGGCTCCCTGACCAGCCAATCTGCTGCTTGCCGATTCGGCCTCCAGATCCTTGTCGCCAGATCATCCGCGCAAGCCGCCAACTGTTCTAATCAGCACTGGCATACCACCTCACTAAGCCGTAAAAGGACTCACGAGATCCTTGCCCCAATCTACCGCCGAGACCTCCCGCTCTCGTCCCTCTGGCCAAGCGACTCCTCCCATACCCAAGCTCAATCTCGTAGCATTCACCTCGTCCCACTCATCGACCGGACCTTTCGTATCCCAGGTCATGACGCCGCCTTTACAAGAGCCTGACGAGAGGTACCGGCCGTCCGAGGAGATGGCCATACGGATGTAGAAGCTCGAGACGAGGAGGTTGGGATCGGTGTATGTTCTGGGTTGGATCGCCTCGGGGTTGGGAGGCTCTTCGGTTGATGTGAAGGCTGAAGGACGCAGGACGTGGACCTTTGAGTCACCGCAAAGGGTGTAGAGGTCGCCAGAAAGGGGGCACTCAAGAAGAGCGTTGATGCTACGTGCACGGCGTGAAGGGTTGGCGCAGTGAGTCGTCGGATCAGGAAGCTCGCCGAAAGGTGTGCACGTCGGACGAGGATCAGGAGACCGAAGAGTCGAGGCGGGGAAGCGAAGATCCCACAGCTTGACAATGCTGTTGCTGGTCAACGCAACTCTCCGGCGTGATATGAAGATAACGTACCCGTCGGAGGACCCGCCTGAAGCAAGGATGCCCGGCATCGCCTGCAGCGCGATCAGGCTCGTCACGGACTTGACAGCGGTTCTCTGCTTTTCGTTAGCTCCGATTCTTGTGCCGGAAGGCAACTCACTCCTGTTCCGACACGTTTCGACCCATCACCATGTGCTTGACGGACAACCATCACCGGATCAAGGTTACAGCAATCCTGTTGAGCCGCAAACCCAGGCACACCTGCGCTATATCGTTCTCTCGACGATCGCCTTGGAGAGGAAGCAGAAGACTCGGACCCATCGCGGAACATCCGGCCTTGACAACGTAAATCGTAAATCAGGATGTTGCCATCTCGGCTGCATGAAGCCACGATGCTGGAAGCGACAGATGGATCGCTATGCGATCGTGAGGGATCGAAGAAGACAGCGGTTTTGATGGAGCTGGTATGCCCCCGCAGCGTCGCGAGCAACGTCGGTGTCGGTGTTGTGAGCCCGTGAATCCTGGTAGTCTGGTCGCCTGATGTGGTGAGCTGAAACCTACATCAGCTTGTATTCTCGAAAGATCGAAAGAAATCAGACGCGTACAATCCGTTTATCGTCGCCTGACCATTTGACGTCAAAAACCGCATTAGAATGCGCTCTCCACCAAAAGCCCTTCTCCTCCCGATGGGCGCCGAGTCCCTCGTCCACGTCAAGGACACGTACCCCGCCTTCCTCGCCAGCCACCGCTATCAATCGACGTAGTCCCGCGCATTTCGCCTCGGCCGCGTCCCATTGTTTGGCGATGTTATTGAATGCGACGCTCAACGGTGGCGCAAAATCTCTCGGTCGACCAGTAAGAGCGTGCAACGACGGGAGGAGAAGGGTGGAAGGCGGGACAAGGGGGTGGTATGGCGCGACGGAGGTGACCAATGTCGAGAGGTATTGAGGTTGTGGCGCAATATCTTTGTCCCATCAGCTCAGATATATCAATCATGCTTTCACGTCTCACATCGATGCTTACTCATGCTCTCCACCGTATCCGCTCTCACCACCCCGTCAACCCCGAGTCTACGTCGCCCTCTTCTCCAAACCTTCTCCACCCCCTTGTTCTCCTCCCTCGCGCGCGCCCCAACCACCTCCCTGATCTTCTCATAATCATATATGTCACATCGCCAAGGCGGGGTTGGCGCGAAGAGGTCGTGCATGCTCGGCATACGGACGTGGTGTCGACTATCCATCTCGTCGGGCGGAAAGGGGGAGGAAGATTGGCGGACGCGTTTGCGTGATGGTCCAGCGTCATCGTCGTCCGCTGGAGTCTGGATAGAGGTGTCAGGTGATGATGTTGGGATATGATGAGATGTGGATGAGGAAAATGGGTATTGAACGGGGAGGGAGTGAATGGGAGCCTTGAGAGGTTTGTCAAAGATTGGGGCAAGGCGCCGTGGGGCGCGTGGGAAGGGGGTATTGGGAGGGAGCAAGCCCAGAGGCTCGCGGTGATCTGACATGATGAGAGCACCCGAGTGGATGGAGACGGAGGATTTGACGTCGGGAAGCAAATCGGAACAAGTGGGGGATTTTACGCAGTGGAGGTGGTACGCGAGGCGATTGTCTTTGACTCTTCCTAATCTGTCATTTCCCTTTTATCAACGCGACCCGGCACGTGATCCAGAGCAGATTGTTGGCACGAGCTGTGCAATGAAGCCCACAAATCTACAGTATACTCGCTTCTCCCCCAGCTTTCACTGCTCGAGCGCGCCGTCTTTCTAGAGAACGCCTCCCCCCTTGGACGAAGATGGTTGGCCACCCTTCCGACCCAGCCACTTCTCCGCATTACCAACTTCGAGGTAGCGGCGAACTTGATGATCCGATCCCTCATCCCTGGGATGCATGCCGATTGCCCCCGGTTCAGCCAGCCGCTCTCCATTGGCCATCACGAAATTTCCAGAAGATCTACTGCCGCGTGCATGTTAGCCGCCACGACCAGGTCAAATTGGGGCTTGCCGCAGCCCTGAAGACAGTCCCGGACATCACAGTGGAAGTGGAGCCCAGAGTCCCCCTGAGCGACTTGATCCCCGGCATCAACAACCCCCAACGACGGAACGAGAACCGTCTCACCGGATCCGCGGCTTCGGGGATGACCTCTGCCGATTTCGACATCCACCATCACCTCCCTCTGCGTTAAAGTGGCAGTAGCACGCCCCCAATGCATGAAGATCCGCTCGAGAACGTCCATCAGAACGTGCAGAAGCGGATCGCCAACTGGCCCGACTCACGGCGGGCCATATGCCATAAATTCCAAGCCTTAGGCTTTCCGCAGCCTCCTCCACGAATCTTATCCCCCTCGTCTTCAGCTCTGGAGGCTGCACTGACTCCGCCACGGATACCACCCTTCAAGATCGGAAGCGCCTCATCGCACCCGGCTCTGACGGATACATGCAGAGTAGGACATCGGTAGGATTGGCGCGAGCCAGAGGTCTGGCATTCGTAGAGTAGTCATCGATCTCGATCTGCCACCGTGTGTACCCCAGTCTATTACCGATTATGCAAGCAAGCTCTCTGATGTCTCATCTTCGGGTGTTCAGTGCAATGGTTAGCACGCCTATAGGAGATCCGGGTTCAATCCCCGGGATATCCAGCTTTTGATGAGGTCTTCCGTTCGAATCTCAGTGGAGATTTTTGGCACAGGCAGTTTGGGAACCGAGCAGGACGCCCGCATGTGAATTGCCATAGGCCCGCAGCACCATAGGAATGTCATTCAGGGGTGCTTTAGGCCCACCGTGCTCAGAGTTGTGCAGCGCCGGTGATAAGCTTGAAGGTCGCGCCTAATATTGGAAGTACTTGAAGCAAGTTACGCTTGTCTGTTATGACCGTACCCAACCAACTGTGATTTGGATCGAACTCACGCCCAAGCGACCGTCATGCCCCGTTGACTATCAATGAATAGGACGATTATCGAACATAATCGTGTGTATGAAATGGTCTTGACTACAAAGCTAAAGACAGTTTGACACAGTCAACATTGTTCGAACACAAACGACGACGAGTGTGGGTAAGACGTAGTAGACCTACCAGTCTAGTCTTGGACAGCACGAGAGATCGCTCAACCTGAGGGTGGGCACTTCCACAGCCAGGCTGGTCTCGGTAGCTTACACGCCTTTCAACATGGTGGAGGGGTTCCAGGCACCATGGCCTGGTAGCGGAGGAGCGAAAATCAGCTCATGTTTGTCTTCCAGCAGTTCATCTACTGAGCGCCAGAGTTCTGAGACTCCTCAAGCTGTTGAGTCATCCACATTGCTTGGGTCATTACCGTCACACACTGAAAGCTCTACTGTGCCACAAGATCTCCTTGGCGGGCTACCTGCATCAGAGGAGCAGACCATTAACCCAAAGGATTTGGCCGCTACATCCAGCACGACCGCAAAGTGCTGACTCCTGCTCCAAGACGCAGGATACCGAAATGAGAGCCAACCGCAACGTTGGGCCCAGAGACAAGTCGTCCAAGGAGGGCTATACAGGGAATGACACCGAGAAAGAGACCGCTGATCATGTGGTTCCACGGTGCAGAACAGAGGATGTATACAGACGAAGTAGATTGCGGATGAATGGCCTCGGCGATGATATTCCCTCATTTAACAGGTGGTCTCTTTCTGTGGGTTGGAGTTGCATGTCAACGATCACTTCTCAATCCCTGCGTGTGCGCACAAAGTTCATAACCCCCCAAAAAGACCTAGGGCAATACCCTGCGGTCCACTTCGGCAGAAAATTGTTCATATTGTCCGATCCGACATGTGTAAATTACAGATGGAAACCAGCAACGCCTGCCGCCAATACGGACAGCCCTGCCACAAGGAAAGCTCCTCAGCTCGAGTTATCCTGCTGGATCAGGCTTGCTCACTTGCCAATCTCCTCCGACTTCGCTTGTTGCACGAAAACGAGCTTGATGTGCCGGTCGGACTTGGGGTACCGGTCACACCATGGATATCGGAGATCGTAAAAACCGTGCCGGTTTGAACCACTGTCGCTCTTGGATCGGTGTGGGTGTCACTGCTATTTCCGGTCGGCATGGGGTCTGCAATGGCAATGGAGGTATTCGTGGGACTGGAAGAGTCAGATGACGCGGTGCTTGCGATCGAGGAGGACGAATTTGCGGTGGAGGGGACAAGATCACCTCCAAGCGTTGTAGTCGAGACTGAGGAAGTAGTCGATGCAGATGAGGTAATGGAAGTGGAAGTGGAAGTGGAAGTGGTGGAAGCTGAAATAGAGGACGACTACATCTCATCAGGACAAGCTACGGAGACGAGTCGAGAGAACCAACAGTAGCATTGGACACGGCTCCGCAGAACCCGCCAGCAGCCGCAACGTCAGAGCTGACGAAGACCTACACGTTGGGACTTCAGCGATACAGAGGAAGAGGAGAATGGATGAACGCACGAATGGCTGGCCCGTCGTCCAATTGACGGTGAGGGATTCGTCAGAGCCGACAGACGAAGTGGCGCAGGAGAGTAAGCTGTAACAGATCAGCTCGGGTAAGGAATGTCAGAGAGGGCTTGCTCGATGACAGTCGTGCTAGCAGAAAACGTGGAGTTCGCAATCTTCCATGACCCAGTACCAGATCCGCCTCGCTATGTAGTCTCTCGTCAGCTCGAGAACCCTTGGCGAGTGAGACCTCACATTAGTCAATACGATCAATGCCCCACCCCTCGCCAGAGCGGTATCGTTGGCCTGCTCGGTCACAGCCGTCACCACGCTATTCACGAACGCCGGATTCTTCGCCAAAGTCGACCGAATCTTATTCAGCGACGCGATCCGTGCGTAGCTCGGAGAAGCGGTCGTCGAGAAGTCGTTGTACAGCCACAGAGCCTCTCGGTTCGACGGATCTCCCTTTCCGTCAGAGATGTCCTGCTCGGTCCCATAGTAGACGGTCGGGATACCACCGTTGAGTATTGTGAAAGTGAGAGCGTTATAGCTCAGCGATTTGTCGGATGTGAGCGAGTTGAAGCGGGGGAGGTCATGGTTGTCCATGAAGGACCCGATCACTGTGGGGTCCTGGGCATATCAGGCGGATGACGAGATATTGAAGGAGGCGGACATACAGAATAGTGCTGGACACCTTGACCGAGGTAATGCTTGAGCGTGTCGATGCCTTCACCCTTGGTGAAGACACGCGTCAAGCCAGCTTGCATGCCTTATCCATGTCAGCTGGCCTTTGGGCTTGGGCCGAGAGCTCACCAAACGCAAAGACCGAATCGATCCCGTTGGCACCTTGGAAGGTACTTGCATACCTGTCATTTCATCAGCGTGACTCAGTCGATCGATCATTCGAGGTACCCCGTATCATCCCCATATACCTCGCCAATGCAGAAGATTCCCGCAGCCGTGCAAAAATCATGTTGAAACGAGATCGGCATGTGCTTGCTGGCGTCCAGCCTGAACCCATCGATCGAGAATTCATGAACGAAGCCCGGCACCCAATTGATGAGGGTTTGCACCACGTTGGTATTTGTTTGATCGAGATCCATCAGGGAGACGCCATATGTGGAGAGCCAACTGCTTCTCATCAGTCTCTCTGGTTGGTAGTGAAGTGGGACCTACCAGTCCATCTCGCTCGTATGATTCCCCCAATCAACGTCGCATTTCGGATGATAGTCGCTCGCGTCCTTGAATAGCAAATGATCGTTGTTGGACGCAGCGAGAGAGGCGGCCGAGGCGTCGGAGGATCGGGTCGCGAGCCCATTGATGGCGATGTCGACCATGAGGTACATGCCCCGGGAATGAAGGGCTGCAGAAAGAGCTTTCAGGTCGTCGGAAGAGCCAAATTGAGGATTCAGCTGAGTCGGATCGACTGTCCAGTAGCCCTGAAGTACGTCAGCCTAGCCCTCCAGACCCCAGACTTCTCGCAGTATGGTATGCTGGTGGAGACTCACATGATAGGCGTAACCGTCCGGTGTGCTCCCCTGGACATTGAGCGCAGTAGGACTTATCCACACAGCATCGAATCCCATCCCCTGGATATAGTCGAGCTTGGCAACAAGGGTCTGCCACGTCCCACCGCAGTAGACTCGGTCGGCGGTGTCGCATGGCGCGGTGTCTGCCGCAGGGGCGAAGCGATCCGTGATGACCCTATTGGAGGGGCATGGCTGAGCGCGACGATACTCCCAGGCGAGAGACTCACTGGTAGATGGAGCGGGAACGCCAATCGTTCTTTGTTGCAGCGGAAGCGAAGGAGAGAAGTGCGAGTAAGGGGAGAAGAGCTGTGAAAGGTGTCATGCGGAGTCGGAATGTCTGTGTTCACAGTGTTGGAGCAATGAGCGTGAGTAAGCGGTATTGAGTGACAGAAGGACAGGGGGGGTTAGACCGATAAAGAGAGGTTAACAACAGAAGAAGCGTGTTGGCTGATAATCCCGCGAGGAAGGCCAATGCCGTCGGGTTGAATGAAAGGAGGGGATTAACCCCTTTGTGTTTCATTCTCGCGCTTCATGGAATCTGAGTGATCCCCCCCTTGAATGGCTAAACTCGTTAGCCCCTGATCTCGGAGTCTTTGCGGATGAGGCAGCTGAAACAAGGTCATGAGCTTGAGTAGGGTCAGGTTGATCAATGAGGGAGGAACACGGATCACTCGCCAAATGCTCCGCAATCCATTCCAAAGCTCCGATGCCGAAACCCCGGAGCATTTTATGTGCTTCTTCTTTCTCTTTGATGTTAGCCTAAAAGTCTGATAGCTCAAGATGACGAGCAGGACGTAAGCAGCCACGCACATGATCGTACCCAGCTGATGGCCCATAGATACAAAGTCACCGTCCTGCCCGGAGACGGTATCGGTACATCTTCCGTCCTCGAAACCGACTCCAGCTAACATGGTAACACAGGCCCAGAGGTGACGGACCAAGCTGTCCGTGTACTCGAGACGATCACCAAGCACTCTTCCCTCTCCCTTGAGATCAAGTCGTTCGACTTTGGCGGGATCGCTATTGACAATCAGGGTGATCCCCTACCGGAATCTACGTTGAGCGCATGCAAGAAGGCCGACGCCATCCTCCTTGGTACGCGGTCCTCACTTACCTAGAGAGAGCACCAACTGAACGACACAGGTGCGATTGGTGGGCCAAAATGGGGCGTCGGACCCGTCCGACCCGAACAAGGTCTTCTCCGACTCCGAAAGGAGCTCGGGCTATACGCTAATATCCGTCCCGCGAACTTTGCTAGCGAGTCGCTTCTCAAGAATAGTCCGCTCAAGGAGGATGTCGCAAGGGGGACGGACATCATCGTCCTCCGCGAGCTCATCGGGGGCTGTTGTGGGTTCCGCTCCTGTTTGTCTTACATGAGAACCGCTGACTGTGTCGTGGTACAGACTTTGGGGAGAGACAGGAGACGAGCGCGGAAGGGGTTGCATGGGACACAACAATCTACTCCATCCCCGAAGTAGAGCGTATCACCCGCGTCGCAGCTCAGATCGCCCTCGCCGCAGACCCGCCTCTCGCGATTCACTCGATCGATAAGGCGAACGTGATGGCTACTTCGAGGTTGTGGAGGAAGGTCGTGACGGATACTTTGACCAAGGAGTATCCCCAGTTGAAGTTGGATCATCAGCTCGTGGACTCGGCGGCCATGATCATGGTTTCCAATCCGAGGAAGTTGAATGGAGTGATTCTGACCGAAAACATGTTTGGCGATATGTGAGTGATACTGGTGACTCATGATTACGGGGTGCAGTAGCTGATGAGATGGCAGTCTGAGTGACGAGAGCTCGGTGATTCCTGGTTCGCTGGGGCTCTTGCCGTCAGCTTCGTTGGCAGGCGCGCCGAACGCAAAGGAGCCCGTCACTGGCATATACGAGCCGTGAGTCTCTTTCGCACCGCCGATCAGATTTAATCCTTCGACAGAATCCACGGTATGTCTTGCCTTGCATCACCGACCTCCAACCATTATATTCCGTGACATTGGATCCCCGTGACGTGGCTGATCCCCTCGTTACCCTCGCAGGCTCCGCCCCCGACATCACCGGCCAGGGAATCGCCAACCCCATCGGCACCATCCTCTCCGCCGCATTGATGCTCCGCTACTCCCTCGGTCACGGGCATGAAGCGGGACTCATCGAGGCGGCCGTCGCGAAGGTACTCGATTCCGCTGACGTAGGTGGGTTCGATTATAGGACGAAGGATCTCGGTGGAAATAGGGGGACGGTGGAAGTTGGGGATAAAGTGGTGGAGGTTTTGGAGGGGATGATGAAGAAGTAGAAGTGGAGCCGAACATGCAAAGTTTCGTCCTGTAATTGCTTGGTAGAGGAGGCGGAGATGACCGCTTTGACCAGCGGAGGTCTTCCAGCATCGTCCAAATTCTTTAATTCAAATTCATTCTCTCGCATGAACAGATTATACGCCATCATCTCCCATGCTAGCAGGTCAAGAACACCACACCAAATTTTCCTGTCCTTCGCCTTGCGTGTGCGACAAGCTAGTTCTACGAATATGACATACACCCTCGACCCACCGCTCCCCCCGACTCCGACACCGCAGGACTATCATCGTCTCAACTTCGACCCCTCAAACATCTCTTCCAAGCGCATCGTAGGGCTTCTCGCATGTCAGCGTGAGTAGCCCAATCATCATATCTCAAATCGCGGAACCACCTGACGACGTGGTTTCAGGTGATCCCCTCCTCAGATCTCTGCGGCCAACTGTCCTCGCTTCCCGACCCGCATCACTCGCTGCGCCTCCTCCCCAGCGAGGCAAGGGAAACAAGAGGAAGCCCGATCCGACGCCTTCGACTGCTGAGCCGGTAGCTGGTAGATTATGGGAGGTTGAGGTGGAAGATACTGTCATCTTCCCTGAAGGTCCTTCTCTGTTCCTTACTCAAGGGTTCCGTGACTGACAAGCAATAGGCGGTGGACAGCCGTCCGATACCGGCAAGCTCTGGATGAATGATCCTAACGGGACGGAAAGATCTTTCGTCGTGGAGGGATGTATGAGACGGAAGTTGGACTCTGTGCATTTGGTCCGGGTGGAAGAGAAGGATGAACACCTATTCGATGGACTGGGCGGGCATGAGGTCACGCTTGAGGTGGACTGGGAGCGTCGGCAGGACCATGTCAGTCCGCCCTAGTTTGAGGCCTGCGTAATGCTCAAGGGAGAGATAGATGTCGATCCACACCGCGCAACACCTCCTCTCAGCCGTCCTCGACAGATACGACCTCCCCACCCTCTCATGGTCCCTCACCTCCTACCCCTCCCTCGAACCGCCATACATTGAGCTCGCCCGGAACCTCACCTGGGCGGAGGCCGAGGAAGTGGAGGCGAAATGCAATGCGTTGATCCAGGAGGGGAAAAGGGTGTGGGTGGACGTAGATATGCAGGAAGAGGGGTTTGTTAAGATGACTACTGTTGGTGTTCGCGAGAATCGTGGGATACCCACCGACTATACCGATGTACGTCTACTATCTTCACTCGAAGAGTGCGACTGATTGTGTTGGGCAGGGTGTGATCCGACATATAGTGATCGACGGGATTGACCGCAATGCATGCTGCGGTACCCAAGTCCCTCACCTCTCACACTGCGGCTTCATCCACGTCATACCCCCCTCCACACCCTCCACAGCGACCAAACCAAGCTCCAAAATGCCCACCAAACTCTACTTCACCGCCGGTCCACGAGCTATCAGGTATCTCAATCAATCTAGTCGGACGGTCAGTCTAGCCTCGCAGGCAATTGGGGTTGGGCGGGATGGGCTGGTGGAGAGGAGTGCGAAGAATGAGGAGCAAAGACGGGAGCTGATTTCGAGGGAGAAAGAGGTGAAGAGCGAGTTGGCAAAGATGATTGGGGATCAGGCTGTGCGTTTGGCTGAGGAGCAGGGCGGGGTGGTGTGGCTTCAGAGGACGGAGAAGGGGACGCACGAATTCGATTTCCTCTCGAACATCGCCACCGCGTTCTCTCAGTCAGAATTAGCGAAAGGGCTCATCATCATCACCTCGACCCCGACGGCCACTACTCAGAGTCTACTACTCGTCCAGTCGAAGGATACGGAGATAGCGAAAGAGTTCAACGAGAAGCTGAAGAGTCAGCTTGAGGACGGCGAGAAAGTACGGGTGAAAGGTGGTGGTGCCAAGGGGAGGTTCATAAGTAAGATCGAGGGGAAGTGGGGGAAGGGGGAGGTCGCGAAGGTCCAAAGGGTTGTTGAGGAGGTCGGTACTTTGTTTGTGCGATTGGAGAGGCGCTGATGGGGATAGTACCGGGATAATGGAGGGAGGGTTTCTGCTTAGAAGGGTTAAAGACATGGATAGATCGATAAGTTGATCATAAGAGCATTTTGAAGCCATCATGCGTCGTTGATCCTTCTCGCTGGGGTAGACTTTGGATCGTTTCCACCAGACGCTTGCAGCTGCAAATTTATTTCGTGTTTCGAAAATGGAGGTACTCTCCATGGTGCAGACCATCTCAAATACATGACTTGGCTTTGCGGCCTGAATATCAGGATTGTTCCGTGAATGGAGTGGTATCTTGTGGACTACAGATCACTCAGGGATGGCTGTCCAGAAGAGGACAGCCAGCCGCTCCTCAAAGACAACAGTCAGACTCCACTCCTTCCGTTGCTGTCTCTTGACCTCCTCATCTGTCATGAACAATGAGTGTGGGCCAAAATTGAGGACACAATGTTAAGAACAATGCATAATGCTAGCACAGGGTGGTCACCCGCAGACGCTCCATATCCGAGGTATCACATACCGGACTCAAGGCCGCAAGCTTTCATTTACGTATACAGCACCAAGTCAAGGCTCACTGATAAATACCCCACTGACGATCCAGCAGCATTT
>JAABUW010004455.1_pt1 | contig 19034 bp, 19 predicted proteins | sample 5560081 | NCBI WGS metagenome assembly JAABUW01 (sample SAMN10711882, study PRJNA513363) | rock metagenome | isolation source: Antarctica rocks | place: Antarctica: Victoria Land, Knobhead sud
CAACGGCACGTGGTACATCCGGAACGTGGCCACCATCCAGTTCGGGATGAAGGGCGACCTGCCCGTTCACTCCGAATAGGCCGCTTGCCCACCGGGGGGCGGCGCCTTCTGATCCGTCCAGCGAGCGCGCCACTGCTCGCGGGTGATTGCATGGGCGCGCTTAGAGCCGGCTGGCGGCGATCTTGGCCAGCGCGACTGCCTGCCCTGCGGGTGGCGACGTTGCGGCCCGGATAGAAAGCGAAACAGCAACGACCGCATCACCCTTGTTGAAGAAGATGCCGGCCGTGTTGCGTTGGGCGATTTCGAATGCCCGATCGCCGACGCCGGTGAGGTCAACGAAGTGGGCCGTCGCACGACCGCTCGGATTGTTGTGGATGTGGTCATACCCGCCCCGGCCGTGGGAGGGCGTGAGATTTACGGGAAGGAATGCAGACTGGGCGCTGCCGTACTGGCATTGCGTCGAGCCGTGGCTGTCGAACTTTGTGCCCGGGCTGGGGTCTTTGCCCAGCGCGGCCGTGGCGTCCTGTTCGGTGACCAGTACACAGGCGGTGGTGGCTCCGCCAGGCGCCGCCGGCGGGGTCGTGACGACCGATGTGCTGGTGGTTCTGGTGGGGGCGGCGGCTGGCGAGGAACGGGTCGCACTGCTGTGATTGTGGGCGCCCGGTGTGGTGGCCCCAGTAGGTGTACTGGTGCCGCACCCTGCGAGCACCAGGCATCCGGCGAAGCCGGAGGCGGCGACTCTGGTGCTGTGCGGGTTTGCGCGTGTCATGACGTTCCCTTCCGAAACCAGCGCCCTACGTGCGTCTGGTAGTCGAGGTAGGTCTGACCGAAACGGTCGGCGAGGTAGCGCTCTTCTGGGCCGATTACGAGGTTCCGAACGAGGACGAGCGCGATCGGCAAGGTCGCAAGCGGCCACCAGGACCCAAGCAGCAGGGCGCCACCGACGTAGGCGATTGCCAGGCCCGAGTACATCGGGTTGCGCGAGATTCGGTATGCGCCGACGGTGACCAGCCGTGACACCGGGCGGTGCGGCACGATTGTGGTCTGGTTCCGCACGACGGCGGAAATGGCCGCCACGCACAAACCCGCCCCGGCGGTGAGGACGACGACCCCGACCAACGGACTATCGGTCGGGCGCCGATCGCCAACGGCACACTCGCATCGCGCAGCAGCATCCCGGCCGCGAAAGCTGCCCCGTAGTACAGCGGGGGAGGGACGCGCAGCACCTGTGCGCCGCGTGCCCTCGTCGTCCCGGCTGGGCTTGCGCTGTCGGCGGCGATCATGACCAGGTCGACTCGAGCAGGGCTCCGTCGGCGTGCAGCACGTCGAGGCGATGCACCTCGGGCTCGGCGGAGGGTCGATTGCCGCCGAACGCCGCATTGACGGCGGGATGAATGCGCTCCTGAAAGGCCTGGCTGCAGGCCTGTTCGGACTCCCAGACATCGATGTAGCGCAGCCGGCCGTCGGGCTGGCGGACGCACAGATGCAGCAGCTGCCCGGCGAGCGGTGGGGACCCGATCTGGTCGATGATCTGGCGGTAAACATCCTTCCCGATCGGCACGTCTTGGATGTAGGCGTAGACCATGACGGCGGCCTCCTGGTATATTTATCCGAAGAAGTTTCGGATGAATAGGGAGACCGTACGGTCGATGAGTGAAAACGTCAAGGCGGCACCCGCCGGCAAGCGCAGCTATCACTCGCCACGCCGCGTAGAGCAGGCAGCCGTGACCCGGCGGGCAGTGCTGTCCGCGGCGCGGGAGTTGTTCGTCAGCAACGGGTACGGCGCGACCACCATCGCCGACATCGCGGAACGCGCGCGGGTCTCTCTCGACACGATCTATGCAACGGTCGGGCGCAAGCCGGCACTGCTGCGCGAGCTGGTCGAAACGGCGATCTCCGGCACCGAGCAGGCCGTGCCCGCCGAGCAGCGCGACTACGTCCTGCGCATCGCCGCTGCCGACACGGCGGTCGCCAAGATCACCATCTATGCGCTCGCCATCACCGCCATCCAGCAGCGCATGGCGCCGGTATTTCTGGCCTTGCGCGACGCCGCATCCACTGACGCCGACTGTGCCGCCCTGTGGGCCGAGATCGCCCGGCGCCGCGCCGCGAACATGCGCGCGTTCGCCGCCGACCTGCGCAGCACCGGCGAGCTGCGCGACGACCTCAGCGACGACCAGGTGGCCGACATCATCTGGAGCATGAACGCCGCCGAATATTGGGACCTGCTCGTGCGCGAACGTCAGTGGAAACCCGAGCAGTTCGCGGACTGGCTCACCGACGCGTGGACGCGGCTGCTGCTCCGCGCCCCCTGATGTCCGTGGCCTACAGGAATAGCCTTGCGGGCTAGGCCCGGCCAGCGAAGTAGTGGCGGTCATTGCAGGAGCTCCGCGGCCGACGTGCAGGGCAGGCCGGCAAACCGGCTCCGCACCGCGTCGCCGTCGAACGTCATATCGTCTTGGTCCATCACCAGCGCCGCTCGGGCCTGCCGGCGAAGCTCGGGGCGGGCGCGCCCGACGGTGGCGGACATGGCGTGCAGCCCTGCTCGCGGCACGTGTCGTGGCTCCCTCGAGCCGCCTCGCTTCGCAGCGACCATGCGCGCCAGCTGGTTGAGGGTGAGATTGTCCGGCCCGCCGATCTCCAGTGTTTGGCCGCGGGTCGACTCGTCGGTGACGGCGCGTTCAAGGAGTGCGGCAACGTCGCGTACGGAGACGAAATTGATCGGATTCTGTCCGCGGCCGAACACCATAGGTCGGTTCGACCGCCCTGCGGTGCGGCGCAGCACGTCGATCCACAGCTCGAGGAAGGCGGTTGCCCGCACGATGGTGGCCGGCACGGTAGTGGCGGCGAGCGCGGTTTCCGCGGCGTGTTTCATCCGGAACAATTCCATCTTGCTGTCCGCCGCGGCACCCACGACTGACATGAGCACCATCTCGGCGCCCGCGGCTCGGGCGGCCTCGATCAGGTGAATATTGCCATCCCGGTCGACAGATGTCGGCGTTACGCCGCCCGACCCGGCGAAGCCGTGCACCGCAGAAACGACCACATCGGCACCGGCCACCGCTGCCGCGGTGCTGGCCGGGTCGCGCACATCGCCATGGACGACCTCGAGGTGGTCGCCGCTCAGATGTGCCGCGCGGGTCAGGTCCCGCGTCATCACCCGAACGTCCACTCCGCGCGCCGTCAGACCGCCCACCAGCAGCGTGCCCAAGCGGCCGGTGCCGCCGGCAATCAGCACCCGCCCGGTCATAGGTTTCCCGTGCGCACCTGGCGCAGCACCGCTGCATCGACGCCGCCGCCGACGTCCTGGACCGGCTCGAGGAAGAAGCGTGCTGCCGCAATCAGCCCGTCCCGGAGACCAAAAATGATCACGCCGCGCATCAGATGGGGCGAGCCGTCGCGCCGGGTGCCACGGTGCTCCCATTGCGACCACACCGTGTCACCGTCGGCGACGGACGCGACGATCTCGGTCGACACGTCCGGTATGGCGGCGAGGATCTGCGTCCAGTTCAGGCGTACCTGCTCACTCCCGACGAAGCCGCGAGCGGGGTGAAGAGGTGTCTCGTTGCAGTAATCGGGCGTAAAGCACGCGACGATTTTCTCGAGGTCGTGCGCGTTAGAGGCGTCACGTAACCGCTCAACCACCGCGGTTGGTCCGGGTCTGTCGACAAGCTCTGGCACAACGCCTCCGATCGAGAAGACCAACAGCAACAGAGGGTGGTTGCCATCAGCCGAGGACGAGCTAATCTGATCCAGTTAATTGGATTCGTTCCATGACTATGGAGCCAACCTTGAACCCTGTCAAGCCCCGCCCTTACGACGCCAGTCGCCGACGCGAACAGGCGCTCCGCACGCGGCAGGCGATCATCGACGCCGCGCGGCACCGATTCCTGAGCGACGGTTACACCGCCACGACGATCGCGTCGATCGCCGTTGATGCCGGTGCGTCGGCCGACACGATCTATAAGTCTTTCGGCGGCAAGGCCGGGCTGCTGCGGGCGACGTGTGAGGATGCCCTCACCGGCGCAGGTGCCATTCCGGCCGAGCAGCGCTCGGACACGATGCAGGCCGCCGAGACTGACCCGCGGCGGATGCTGCGGCGACTGGGCACGCTCACCGCCGAGGTTGCGCCGCGGATCGGCCCGCTGCTCCTGCTGCTGGCCGCCGCCGCTGAGACCGACAGCTCACTGGCCGAGCTGCGGGCCGACCTCGACGCCGCCCGACTGACCCGGATGACCCAGGTGGCCCGAACTCTGGCCGGTAAAGCCGAGCTGCGGGCCGGCCGGTCAGTCAATGAGGTCGCCGAGATCATGTGGGCCTACAGCTCACCCGAGCTCTATCGCTTATTCGTCCTCAGCCGCGGCTGGCCGCCCCAACGTTACGGCCGGTTCGTTGGCGAATCGCTCGTCGACGCCCTGCTCGGACCCGACACCCGGTGAGGGACCGAGCATCTCGAGCTGCCTGGAGGATATTGAGAAGCCCTGAGCTATTGCCGGGTGGCAATTAGGAGCAGGTGTGGCCCCATGCCCAGCATCTCCGGCACTGTTTCCAGGCGGCGGGCCACGTCCAGCACGGTCTCGCGGGACGCCGGCGTGGCCCAGCGCTCCTCCAGATCGGCCAGATAGGCGCCGGGTCCCTCGATAGCGAACAGGGCCACCTCGCTTAACCCCGCCGCCGCGACCTCTTCTCTGAGTTGGTCCGGCCGATGACAGAACGCGCTAAAGCCAGCCGCCTGCAGGGGCTCGAGCAGCCCGGTCTCCATGGCCGCATCGAGCACCGCGGCGAAGCCCGGGATCCCTTCACCGATCCGGTTGAGAAGGATCCCGTCGGCGAGCACAGCCCAGCGGGAGATGGCCGCGACCGCGACGACGCCGCCGGGCCGCACCACTCGGGCCGCCTCCTGAAGGCAGCGGTTCCGGCCGTCTCGCTCAGCCAGGTGGTACAGCGGCCCTAGCACCAGAGCAACGTCGAACGCGGCGGTCGGGAGATCGAGGCCACGCGCGTCAGCGACGCCCGCGTCGATCGTCAAGCCGAGCCGCTCGGCGGCCGCCGCCAGTTGTTCGACGTGCAGCGGTACGAGGTCCCGGGCGACCACGTCGTATCCCAACTCAGCCAACCACAGGCTGTGGGCGCCAGCACCTGCCCCGATGTCGGCTACGCGGGCCGGCGCGGCCGGCAGATGACGCAGCAGCAATTCACGGGTGCGTTCACGCTCGAGCAGGCCCGGTCCGCTGAGCAGCCGCGTTTCCTCCTTTCCCAAGGCGTAATGCGCCAGCGCCCAGCCGGGTCCCGGGTCCCCGTCCACACCCGCAGCCTGGTGGGACGGGTTCGTAGGCTCGTCGATGAGCGCCACGAGGTCGGCGAGCGATGCGACCGATGCGTCGGCTTGCGCCCGCAGCCGCGTCAGATCGCCGGCCGCTAAGCGTGCCGGGGCCTCCTCGGCCAGCACGACCAAGCCGAAACCAGCGGCCCGCGCGCCCACCAGCTCGTCGCTGCTGCCGTCGCCCACATACGCGGCCTGCGCAGCCGGCACGCCCAGTCGCTGCAGCACATGGGCGTACGCCGCGGTGTCGGGCTTGCACACACCGATGTCATGGGAAAAAGCCACGACGTCGACGAGCGAAGCCAGCGGAGACCGAGCCCAGGCCCGCATCTCGCCGGGATGGGTGTTGCTCAGGACGCCGAGCCGGATCCCGCGGTCCCGCAGCGCAATCAGCACGGAGAGGTTTGACGGCGGCGGATCAAGCAGCGCTGTCCGGCGCGTGAGGTCCCAATCGGCGTCGATGCGGGCAAGGCCCTCCGCCGAGACGGCCACGCCGAGATCGGCGGCCGCGGCGCGTACCCAGGTCAGCTCGGGCCCGAGGCCATCTGCCCCAGCGGTGGCTCGGCCCGACTCAAGGACCGGCTCGAAGTCGGCCCACCGCCGGTCCAGCGCGGCCGGGTCAACCCCGAGCATCTCCGCCAGCCACCCGACGCGCCCGGTGCCGGCCGGATAGGTCCCGGGATGAACGAGCGTGTAGAGGAGGTCGAAGACGACTGCCTGCACCTGCGTCGCGGTCGTCCCCACCTGGCGACCCTAGTCAGCGAGCCGGTGGCCCAGCCCATGTCGTCGGACAGGATGGCCGGTACGGCGGCACCGATGTCGTCGGCGGTACCGACCCGGCCGAGAGCGATCGCGCCGGTCGCCATCTCGTTGACGTGCTGATTGTCCCGGACCAGGCCGCCGCCGAAGTCGGTCGCGATCCCCGGATCGTCGGTCCGGGGTAACGGCGGCACGTTCGCCGATGATGGAGCTGTCGGGGGGACGCGGATGGAGGGCAGATGGGTCGGGATGCGTTGGGCGCCTTCCCGCGCCACCTTGACCCGACGGTGCGCTCGCTTGAACACGCGCTCCACGAAGCCAGTGAGGTCGGCCGCCTCGACCTGAAGTGCGACGCCGCGATCAGCCCGCCGTCCAGACAGCGACTCGTCCTATTCCGACCACAACCCGTCACCGGCACGGCCGAGCGGCTCGACATGCTCGGGGTGCTGGGCACTCAGTCCTTCGCCGGTTCCTGACGTGACACCCGGGCAGCACGCTGGTCTGTCCGGCTCGTTTACCTGTCCGCCGACCGGAGGCCACTGTGAGCAGGATTGCAGCACGTAGCTGGCATGGAGCGATCGCCGTATTAGTGTTGGCCGCGCTGACCGTCCAGCTGTGGATTGCCGTCCGAGTCCCCGGCAGTCCACCCGCACACCTGGTCGGCACTCTGGCGGGGGCGCCGGCCGGCGGCCGCATTGTGCGCGTACTGAGCTTCTTCACCGTCCAAAGCAACATTCTGAGCGGCTGCACCTCGGCGCAGCTGGCCCGCAAGCCGGATCGGGACGGACGGGTCTGGCGGTCGGTGCGGCTTGCGTCGCTGTTCGGGATCACCGTCACTGGGATCGTCTATGCGAGGGTCCTGGCCAAGATCCACGAGCCTCACGGCTGGCAAGAGACGTTCACCAACGACGTCTTCCACTACGCCGTGCCGGGGATGATGTTCCTGGGATGGCTGGTGTTCGGGCCCCGGCCCCGTATTGAGGGGCGCACCATCGCATTGGCGCTGCTGTGGCCTCTCGCCTGGGTCGCCTACACCCTGCTCCACGGCGCAATCAGCAGCTGGTATCCGTATCCATTCGTTGACGTCATCACCCATGGGTATGCGACCGTGGCGCTGAACAGCGGGCTCGTCGTGGTCGTGCTCGCCGTCGTCACCATGCTCTTCTGGCTCGGGGACCGACGACTTCCCCCATCCGGCAGCAAAAGGACGGCCTGATGAGCAGTGCGGAATGGGCGCCGGCCGAGGTGTCGCAGACCCTGCTGGACGATCTGCAACAGCGGCTCCAAGCGTTTCTGCGCATTGAACTTCCAGCAGGGACCGGCAGGGATCGCGGGATGGACGGCGACTTTCTGACCGCGCTGGTCGGTCACTGGGCCGAGTCCTACAATTGGCGCGAGCACCAGGAGCGGATTCGGGCGCTGCCTTGGGTCAGCACTGAGGATCGTGGGACCCCGATCCGATCGATCCGATCGATCCGATCGATCCACCAGCCTGGCCTCCGCCTACCCGAAACGGGTGACCGCCCTGCACCTGACAGACGTCTCGCAGAATCACTTCATCCTCTCCGACCTGCCGTCAGACCTCTCCGACGACGAAACGCGCGTACGTCGAACACGGGAAGGAATGGCAAAGGGTGCAGGGCGGCTACGCGCACGAACAAGCCACCCGACCGCACACCTTGGCTGTGGGCCTCGGCGACTCGCCGGCCGGCCGGGCCGCCTGGATCGTGGAGAAGCTGCGCGCCTGGAGCGACTGCGGCGGCGATGTCGAGTCGGTCTTCACCCGCGACGAATTGCTGACCTGGGTCATGGCCTACTGGGTCACCGGCACGATCCGCACGTTCGCCGAGCGCTTCTCCGATGTCCGCGTGTGGGACGAGCAACCGGCTGGCGGCCACTTCGCCGCGTGGGAACAGCCCGCCGCGTACGTTGACGGGGTGCGCGCCGCGGTGGCCCTCGCTGACGGGCCCTGATGATGTCCACTTGCGTTATCCAATCAAGGGAGTCGTGATGGCAGTTCAGATCGCCGGGAAGACGGTCGGGCGCGTGGGCTTCGGCGCGATGCAGCTCCCGGGGCCGAATGTGTTGGGTCCACCGAAGGATCACGACCAGGCCATTGCGGTCCTGCGCCGAGCCGTCGAAGCCGGCGTGAATCACATCGACACAGCGCAGTTCTACGGCCCCAACGTCGCCAACCAGCTCATTCGCGAGGCGTTGTATCCCTATCCGGACGACCTGGTGATCGTTTCCAAAGTGGGTGCGCTGCGCGACGACAAGGGGGCCTGGAGTCCTGCACAGACGCCGGCCGAGCTCCGTGCCGGAGTTGAAGACAACCTCAAGACGCTCGGTATGGAGCAGCTCGGGGCGGTCAACATCCGGCGGATGGGGGAGCACGGGCTTCCCGAGCAGGGGCCTCCCGAGCGGCTGGTGCCCGTCGAGGACCAGCTGGCCGAGATGATCGCGCTGCGCGACGAGGGCAAGATCGCCGGGATCGGTATCTCAACCGCCCCCCTCGCCGAAGTGAAGGCGGTCTCCGCGGAGATCACCTGCGTGCAGGACCCCTATAGCCTGCTCGCTCAGGACGACGGCGGGGTCCTCGAGCTCTGCATCGAAGCTGGCATCGCCTTCGTGCCGTACTTCCCATTGGGTTCGGCCTTTCCCGGCCTCCCCAAGGTCACCGACGATCCCACGGTCATCGATGTCGCCCGACGGCTCGGCGCCACACCGGCACAGGTCGGCCTGGCATGGCTGCTCGCCAGGGCCAACAACATCCTGCTCATCCCAGGTACGTCCTCGCTCGCCCACCTCGAAGAGAATCTCGCGGTGGCCGATGTCCGGCTCAGCGAGGCTGACCTCACTGAGCTGAACAACATTAAACCTCCGCCGCCCCAGGTATGAACGGCCGCTCACGCGTCGACAAGGCGCTGAGCGTGGTCCCATTCTTCCTCGCGAACGCGGCTGGATAGGCTACTTCGCAGCTGGCAGCGAGTCGTCGCCGCGTCGTCGGCACCGCGTAGTTCTCCGCCGGCCAGTGCCTCGTGGATGCGGCGCCCGACCTCGAGCTCGTCCCCCGGCTCGGCTGCGAACAAGGTCCTCAGGTGCAGCCCATCGCCGACTCGCCCGGCTTGACGCACTGGCGCAGTCTGCGCAATAGCCGTGCTGGCGCGAGCGCGGGTGATTGCAAACAGGTCAATTTCGCATTCGGCTCTTGACGCCGCGACGGCTTAGTGCCACGGTAAGCGCCAACATCAACGTAAGCGCTTACTCGCTCCGGCAGATCGGTCCGCGTCGTTCATGGTGACTATCTACGAGGTCGCGCGTCTCAGCGGCGTCTCGACGGCCACCGTGTCCCGAGTGATGCGCGACGGCGGCGGGTTTTCGGTGGCTACTCGCGAGCGGGTTCTTGCCACCGTAGGGGAATTGGGCTGGGTGCCCAGTGGCTCCGCTCGGGGGTTGGTGAGCCGGCGGTCCGGAATTGTCGGCGTCCTGTTTCCCGACCTGGCCAAGTCCGGAGAGGCCGAGGAAGAGTCTCCGTTGTACGTGGACCAGATCATCCGCGGGGCGGAGCGCGCCGCCACCGCGGCCGGCGATGCGGTGCTCATCGCCGCCACCAGCAGCGCTTCCGGTCGCGATCTTGCGTATTCGGTCGCGGGCAAGGTGGATGGACTGGTGGTGCTGGCACGGAGTCTGTCCGAGGATGACCTCACCAGCATCGGACGCAGCGTGCCGGTGGTCGTGCTGGCCGACGACTCAGCGCGCCACGCCTTCGACTTCGTGGGAGCGGACAACCGGTCCGGAGCAAGCTCGCTCACCAAGCACCTGATTGACCACGGCTACCGAGAGATCGCATTCATCGGCGGCCCCGCGGGTGCGCCGGACTCGGTGGATCGCTTCACCGGTTTCGCGGAGGCGATGACGGCTGCCGGCCTGGCGGTCGGATCGGCCCCGGACGCGGACGGCGGCTTCACCGAGACCGGCGGGGAGCGGGCCATGCAGGCAGTTCTTGGGCAGCGCGGCCCCAGCCTGCGCGCCGTCCTGCTCGGCAACGACCAGATGGCCATCGGCGCAATGGCTGCGCTGCGCTCCGCCAGGCTTCGGGTTCCCACCGATATCGCGATCACCGGCTTCGATGACATCTCCTCCGCGCAACATCTGCGCCCGGCATTGACGACGGTGCGCCAGCCCATCCGCGAGCTCGGCGAGCAGTCAGTACGCCTGTTGCTGGAGCGCATTGCCGATCCGCGGCTGGACACCCGGTCGGTGATCTTGCCGACCGAGGTCGTTGTCCGGCGTAGTTGCGGCTGCCGAAAGGGCGCCCCCGCCAGATCGGGAGGTCACCGATGACCGGGCCGACCCCGGCCGGGGGTGCTGCAACCGCCGATGTCGACCGCGCCGTGCAGGCGCATGAATCCGAGGCGAGAGGCGATTGGGAGCGGCGGATCTACCAGCGGCTCACCAGCACGGCCGACGCCGATCACCGGTCCGCACTGGCCGCACCGCCCGGCCTGTCCGCGGCCGGAGCAGTGGGCCACATCCGGCTGAGCTGGGAGGGCGTTCCCGGGGCGGCCGGTTACGTGATCGAGCGGGCCGGACCGGACGAGACAGCCGTCGTACTTCACCACGGTGGCAGTGACGTGGCAGCCATTGCCGGCTGCGAATTTGCCGACACCGGCGTTGCAGACGACGTTCAATACTCGTATCGCGTGGGTGCGGTCGCCGGCGGCGAGTACCCGGTATGGCTGTGGTCGGAGCCGGTTCGTGCGAGTGCGCTGGTCGGCGTGGCCGGTCCCATCGACGTGCGGGTCAATGCGGCGACCGTGACGGGTCAGCTGGACCGGGTGTGGCACATGGTGGGTGCCGAGCGCTTGTCCCAACTGGGCCTCAGCGTCAACGAGCACGGACACGACCTGGGCGCGGAATTTGCCGAGGCACTGCGCCAGGCGCAAGCCGACCTCGGGGTCACCATGGTGCGGGCGCACGCCATCCTTCACGACGACAACGGTGTGGTCAGCCGTGATCCGAGCGGCGCCCTGCGCTTCGATTTCACCCGGGTCGACGCGATCTACGACCAGTTGCTGGACCTGGGAATCCGACCTGTGGTCGAGCTGTCATTCATGCCGTCGGTGATGGCCCGGGACCCTGCGCTCACCGTCTTCACCTACCGCGGCATCATTTCCCCGCCGGCGAGCTGGTCTGAATGGAATGCGTTGGTGACAGCGCTGGCCGCCCACCTGGTCGAGCGGTACGGCATTGATGAAGTGGCCCGTTGGGCCTTCGAGGTGTGGAACGAGCCGAACCTCGTCGTGTTCTGGTCGGGGACGCAGCAGGAATACCTGAGGCTCTACGAGGAGTCTGCTCGCGCGGTCAAGAGCGTCGACGCACGGCTGCGGGTCGGCGGTCCCTCCACCGCCGCGGCCGAGTGGGTGACCTCACTCGCCGACCACGCCCGGGAAGCCGGCTTGGCCCTGGATTTCCTGTCGACGCACACCTACGGAAACCTCCCGCTGGACACCCGGCCGGCCCTGCACCGCGGCGGTTTCGACGGCATCCCGATCTGGTGGACTGAATGGGGCGTCGGCTCGACGCACTTCGGCCATATCCACGATGGCGTCATCGGCGCTCCCTTCGTACTCAGCGGATTCGCCGCAGCGCAAGGCCGGGTCGACGCGTTGGCGTACTGGGTGATCAGCGACCACTTCGAGGAGCTGGGCAGACCGCCGAGGCTGTTCCACAACGGATTCGGCTTGCTCAGCGTCGGCAACCTCCGCAAGCCGCGATATTGGGCGGTCCACCTGGCCGCGCAGATGGGGAGTCTGGTCCTGGCCAGCCAAGTCCACGGCGACGGCGCCGATGTCCTGGTGCAGGCCTGGGCCACCCTTCACCGCGACGGCACCGTCGACATCCTCGTCTGGAACGGCACCATCAACGCAGGCCTGGTCGACGGTGACATGCGCCTGGACCGGACCGTTCGTCTCGCCGTCGAGGGGCTCGACCCCACGACTTACCAAGTGCGCCGGGCACGCGTCGACGAGCGGCACTCCAACATCGTCGCCGAATGTCCCGACGATGTGGTCTGGCCCGACGAGGGCCTTTGGGCGCGGCTGCACCTGGCCGACCAGTTGTTCGAAGAGCACCTGCCCGACGTCCTCCCGGCCGACGGCAACGCCGCTTTCGAGTTCGACCTACCCATGCCGGGCATCGTCCGGATCCGCCTGTCTGCCGGCTCCCAACCAGCCGGCACCGCTGAGGGGAAAGCAAGATGACACTGCGTCCCAGTCGCAACTCCACCGTGGCGTGCGCCGCCCTGGCAACAGTGATGCTCACAACCATCACCAGCTGCAAGGGCTCGGCCAACAACGCCAACACCGGCGCAGCGGGTGGCGGCAGCACCGTGACCATTCAGGGTGACGCCGGCAACCCCACCCTGGTCGAGAATTTCAACCCCCTGCAGGCCTCCTCCGAGCTGCACGGCACCTTCCTCATGTATGAGCCGATGGAGATCCCCAGCCCGATCGACGGCTCGTATACACAGTTCCTGGCGACCGGGCACAAGTTCACCGATCCGAAGACGCTCGTCTATTCGCTGCGCCCGGGAGTCAAGTGGAGCGACGGAAAGCCCTTCACCGCAGCCGATGTGACCTTCACCTTCAACCTGCTCAAGAAATTCCCGGCGCTGGACGCCGGGGGTATCTGGCAGCAGATCACCGGTGTCACCGCCTCAGGCAACAACGTTACGGTCACCTTCAAGGCGCCCAACGTGCCGTTCGCCAGTGTGATCTCGCAGGTGCCGATCGTGCCCGAGCACATCTGGTCGTCGGTCAGCGACCCGGCCAAGTACGCCAACACCAAGCCAGTTGGCACCGGCCCGTTCACCCTGGACAAGTTCGCACCCACCCAGTACGCGATGAAGAAGAACGCCAACTACTGGCAGGCGAGCAAGGTCGTGCCGACGCAGGTCCTCTTCCCCGCGCAGGCAAGCAACCAGAACACCAATCAGCTTGACGTCACCAGCGGCAAGTTCGACTGGGCCTACAACTTCCTGCCGGACGTCAAGCGGACTTACGTCGCCCGGGACGCCAAGCACAACGTCTACTGGTTCCCGCCAGGCGGGACGATCGGGCTGTTCCTCAACCTGACCAAGGCGCCGTACAGCGATGTGAACTTCCGTAAGGGCCTGTCGCTGTCGCTGGACCGGACGACCATCGCCACAAAGGCGGTCAACGGCTACCTCGATCAGGCCAGCCAGTCCGGATTGATCCTGCCGAACCTCAAGAAGTGGCTCGATCCCAGCCTGCCCAACCAGGGGACGGTCAAGCAGGATCCCTCGGCGGCCGCTGCAGCCTTCGCCAAGGCCGGCTACACCATGCAGGGGGGCAAGCTCACCAAGGGCGGCAAACAGGCCTCGATGAGCATCGTTTTGCCGGCGAACTTCAGCGACTGGGTAGCGGCGTCCAAAGAAGTCGCCAACCAGCTTGGCAAGGCCGGCATCAAGGTCAACGCCGACCTGCCGCAGTTCGCGCAGTATTCGCAGTCCATCCAGGCCGGCACCTTCGACGCCGCCATCGGTGGGTTTGGCGGGAGCGGGAGCCCCTACACCGACTTCAACAACGCGCTGAACAGCACCTTCGCGAAGCCGGTGAACACGCCGTCGGCCAACAACTTCGAACGCTTCAAGGACCCCGCAGTGGACCAGGCGCTCTCCACCCTCGCCTCGGCCACTGACGAGAGCGCACAGATGCAGGCGACGTACAAGCTCGAGCATGTGATGTCCGACAGCGTGCCGGTCCTGCTCATGTACTACGGCGGCAGCTGGGGGTTGTTCTCCACCAAGCACTTCACCGGGTGGCCCACTGCCGACGACCCGTACACGCTGCCGACCCTCTACAACAACTCTTTGCTGACCGTGCTGACGCACCTCACCAAGGCGTGACCGAGTGAGATACCTCGGCCGCAAGGTCATTCTGTTCGTCATCACCCTGTGGGCGGCGATCAGCCTCAACTTCCTATTGCCCAGGCTGATGCCGGGCTCGCCGGTGGACGCGGCGTTGGCGAAGCTCGCCTCCACGGGCCAGCCCATCACCAACGCCCAACGGCACGCCGTAGAGATCCAGCTGGGCGTGCCGAACACCAACCTGCTCTCGCAGTACGTCGACTACTGCAAGAACATCGCCCAGTTCAAATTTGGGACGTCGTTCTCGTTCCCCAACGAGACGGTCGCCCACACGATCGGCAAGGCGCTGCCCTGGACCTTCGTCCTGGTCGGTGCCACCACGATCTTCTCGTTCATCGTCGGCACCCTGCTCGGCGTGTATGCGGGCTGGCGGCGCGGCCGCGCGGCCGACTCGGTAGTGACGATCGGGGCGACCCTCTTCGCGGCCTTCCCGCCGTTCTGGCTGGGACTGCTGCTGCTGTATGTATTTGCCTACAAGCTGAACTGGTTCGCCCTCAAGGGTGGCTACAGCGTCGGCGCCACCCCGAATCTGAGCTTGTCGTTCCTCAACGACGCGTTCCAGCACAGCGTGATCCCGGCCGTGACGCTCGCGGTGACCTCATTGTCTGGGTGGGTATTCGGCATGCGGAACAACATGATCAACACATTGGGCGAGGACTACGTCACCTTTGCCGAAGCCAACGGTCTGCGCTCCCGCAGCGTCGCCCTCCTCTACGCAGCCCGCAACGCCCTGCTGCCCAATGTGACCGCCTTCGGCCTGTCCTTGGGGGCCGTTGTCGGTGGCTCGGTGCTGGTCGAGGGCGTCTTCAGCTATCCCGGCCTCGGCAATCTTCTGTACATCGCCGTGTCGAATCACGACTTTCCGCTGATGCAGGCGCTCTTCCTGGTCATCACGGTCAGCATGCTGGTCGCGATATTCATCGTCGACCTTCTCTACGTCCGCCTCGACCCCAGGGTGCGCTGATGACCATCATCACGACCGTCCCGCCGCCGGAGGCTCCCGGGGCAGGCACCGAAATTCCACTAGGTCCCGACCGGTCCGTCCCCGGCCCGCTGCGTTTCTTCAGTCGCGCCTTGCGCACGCTATGGAGCAACGGCAAGGCGCGGATCGGACTGGCGCTCCTGGGGCTGTTCATCGCGGTGGCGGTGTTCGCACCGTTGCTGGCTCCGCATTCCCCGTCGGCCACGACGTTTAAGCCGTACAGCAACCCGAGTGGCACCAACTGGTTCGGAACCACCGGCAATGGCCAGGATGTGTTCTCTCAGATGGTCTACGGGTCACGAGTCTCGTTGCTGGTGGGGATGACCGCGGGGCTCACGGCCACGCTGGTCGCTGTGACGGTCGGGCTGATCGCGGGTTACCGGCCGGGCGTCGTCGACGAGGTGCTCAGCTTCATCACCAACCTTGCCTTGGTGATTCCCGCTCTGCCCCTGATGATCATCCTGGCGGCCTACGTGCCGAAGCGGTCGGTGTGGACCATCGTCCTGGTCGTCGCGTTCACCAGCTGGGCCACCGGCGCGCGGGTCATCCGAAGCCAGGCGTCCACCCTGCGCAACCGGGAATTCGTGACATCAGCGGTGTTCTCGGGAGAAGGGCTCTTTCGGGTGGTCTTCCGGGAGATCCTGCCCAACATGACGAGCCTGGTCGCCGGCAGCTTCTTCGGCGCGGCAACCGCAGCGGTGATGGCCGAGGCCAGCCTGGAATTCCTCGGGCTCGGCAACCCCAGCACCATCAGCTGGGGCACCATCCTGTACTACGCCCAGCAACAGAACGCTTTGCTCACCGGCCAGTGGGTGCTCGTCTTCGCCCCTGGCCTTGCCATTGCCCTGTTGGCGTTGTCGTTCACGCTGGTGAACTTCGGCGTCGACGCCCTGTCCAACCCCCGCCTGAGGGAGAAGTAAATGGCGCTGCTGGAGGCGCAAGGCGTCAACGTCGTCTACGAACCGAATCGGGGACAGCGGATCTGGTCGGTACGGGACGTCGACCTGACGCTGAAGGAAGGTGAGTTCGTCGGCCTGGTAGGGGAATCGGGGTGCGGCAAGACGACGCTCGGTTATGCCCTCACTCGCATGCTGCGGCCGCCGGCAAAGCTCGAGGGTGGGGTGATCCGCTTCGATGACGTCGACATCAGCAGCCTTGACGGCGAGGAGTTGCGCCGCCAACGGCGCAACGGCTTCGCCTTGGTGCTGCAGAGCGGGATGAACGCCCTAAATCCCGTACGCAACGTCGAGCACCACTTCGGCGACATCCTCAAGGCGCACTCACGCAGCGGCGAGAGCGTCTCCTCCGCGGCCATTCACAAGCGTGGCGCGGAGTTGCTGGAGAACGTTCGCCTCGACGCGTCGGTCCTCGGCCGCTTCCCGCACGAGCTGTCCGGCGGGATGCGCCAGCGGGTGTCGATCGCGCTGGCCCTTGCTCTCGAGCCACGCTTGATCATCTTCGATGAGCCGACCACCGCACTCGATGTCATCGTGCAGGGCGCAGTGATGCAGACCATCAAAGATCTGCAGCGAGAGAACGGCTTCACCGCGATCCTGATCAGCCACGACCTGGGCATCGTCCTCGAGGCGACAGATCGGGTCATGGTGATGTATGCGGGGCAGATTGTGGAGGATCAGCCGTCCAAGGACTTGCTGCGAGGCCCCCACCATCCCTACACCGAAGCACTGCTGCGCTGCTACGCCGACCCGCGCGCCGAAGAGATCCACCTCGGCGGTATTCCGGGCAGCCCACCGGACCTGTCCCTGCCGCAAGGGGGATGTCCGTTCGCCCCACGCTGCCCGCTGGTGGAAGACATCTGCCGGGAGCAGGACCCGCCGCTGTATCCGTTGGGACGAGGCCGCGCGGCCTGCCATGTGCAGGCCCGGGCCACGCAAGGAGAAATGAAGGTGGAGCATGTCCACTGAACTTGGGGCGACCGCGGGGCGAAACGGTGCGACGGCCCCGACGGCGGCATCGGCCCCTCCGGCCGAAATGAGTAGCGGCGTCCCGCCGATGGTCCTGCGAGATGTCACCAAGACGTACCCGGCCCGCGGGGCCGGCAACAAGGTGATGACCGCGGTCGACGACGTTTCCTTCACGATCGCGCCCGGGGCTTCGGTCGGACTGGTCGGAGCGAGTGGCAGCGGCAAGAGCACCCTGGCGAAGATGATCACTGGTGGGGAACGGCCGACCACCGGATCAATCCTTTTCGGTGACCTCGCCGTGGAAGGGCTCAATGCCGGTGAGCTACGCAAGTATCACCAGCGCGTGCAGATGGTCTTCCAGGATCCCTACGGTGCCATCAATCCGCTGCACACCGTGGAGTACACGGTCAGCCGCCCGTGCCAGAACTTCCTCGGCATGTCGCCGACGGAAGCCCGCGACCGGGCGCACGAATTGCTGGAAACGGTCGGCCTCACCCCCGCCGGCCAATTCCTCCCTAAACTGCCGCATCAGCTGTCAGGCGGGCAGCGCCAGCGCGTCGTGATCGCCCGGGCACTGGCCTGCGACCCCGAGCTCATCGTCGCGGACGAGCCGGTGTCCATGCTCGACGTGTCGTTGCGCGCCGGCGTCCTTGCGCTGCTGGCCAGGCTGCGGGCCGAGCGCGGGCTGAGCCTGCTTTACATCACCCACGACTTGCTCAGCGCCCGGGTGGTCACCGACGAAATCCTCGTACTGAACAAGGGCAAGGTTGTCGAGCAGGGCGGCACCAAGCACGTGCTGCAGCACCCCGAAGACGAATACACCGTCCAATTGCTGAATGCGATCGCGACTCCGTTCGCACCTCATGGTGCCCAGCCAGTCGGCTAGGGACCACGAGGTGTTACCCGAGTCGGTCACCCAACCACAGTTAGGAGTGCACGTGAAGAGTCGAGCAAAACTCCGATCAAGCCGGGGGAGGACTCGCTGGCTGGCGGCCGCGGCGGCCGCGGCCGCCCTCTTGCTGCCGCTACAGCAGGCCAACGCCGCCGGGAACCCGACCGGAAAGGCGGCCGGCCCGGTCACCAGTCCCGGTGCACTCACCGCGGCGCAACGAGCGACCCTGTACGGGATCGCCCACGACACCTGGAACTTCTACCGTGACGACGTCGACCCGACCACCCACCTGCCGATGGACAACGTCACCTACGCCGGCGGTTCGGCGACCCCGACGTCCTACGGCCGCTACACCTCGTCGGCCAACCTGGGTCTGTATATGTGGTCAGTAGTAGCCGCCCGCGACCTGGGTGTGATCACCCGCGCCCAAGCCGTGGCCCGGCTGACGGCGACATTGACCCAGGTGAGCAAGCTGAAGAGCTCGCACGGCTTCCTCTACCAGTGGTACGACACCTCCAATGGCCATGTCATCCGGAACCCCGGCGACGTCGACTGCGCGACCGAGACGACGCCGACGTTCGATAACTGCTACTTCGTCAGCAACGTCGACAACGGCCTGTACGCCTCGGGTCTGATCATCGTTCGTCAAGCACTGCCCCAGCTGAACGTGCTGGTGCACAAGCTGATGGCAGAGATGGACTTCGGCCAGTTCTACGACGCCCGGGCGGAGACGCACTGCAACGTGACATCCGCTCCCAACGATCCCGCTTTGAACGGTCAGCCGACCGGCCAGATGTACGGCGGCTACTACGTCGGCCTGCCCCCGGAGCAGGGCGACAACTGGATGCACTACTACCACAACGGCGCGTTCTATAGCGACCCGCGAATCTCCGCCTACATCGGGATGGGCCTCGACCAGATGCCGGGCAACGTCTGGTGGCGCAGCTGGCGGACGCTGCCGCCCAAGGCGGCCTTCGCCGACTGCCAGGCAACCGACCCGGACTTCTCTTGGCAGGGCCAATGGCCAGTCGCCGGCTACTGGAAGAAGTACGCCGACCCCCAGTCGGGAAAGCGGTTCAACGTCTGGGAGGGCCATTACGTCTACCCGGGCACCGGCCTGAAGTTCATCCCTACCTTCGGCGGCGGGATGTTCGAGGCGCTGATGCCCAACGTCGTGGTGCCGGAGACGTCCTGGGGTCCGC
>JAABUW010004462.1_pt1 | contig 19023 bp, 12 predicted proteins | sample 5560081 | NCBI WGS metagenome assembly JAABUW01 (sample SAMN10711882, study PRJNA513363) | rock metagenome | isolation source: Antarctica rocks | place: Antarctica: Victoria Land, Knobhead sud
ATGACAAGCTCAGTAAAGAGTTAGTTTAAAGCAACACGTTCATGTTCTTCTGTTCTGTTCTAGAAATTTCTTGATTTCTAACAAGTCTTCTGAGCTTGATTTTCTGATTTCAATTCTGATTTAAGTTTGAGTGATGTAACTTGTTTTTATATCATCTACACGTTGATAGCAAGATTAATGAGCTTTGAACTAATGTTATGAGTCTGCATAGAGCGAATCATATGAGTGTATTCTAACTAGAAGTTCAAAGCTGAAGAAGAAAGAAGATGCAACATGTTGTGAGTTTTACTCACGAAGACACGCTAGATCGCTAACGTGTCAACATCAACTCTATACTAGTCTATGATAGTCTGACACGATCTATGTTAGACTAACTCAAAGTGCATGATCATAACAGTAAATATCTCAATAGAAAGATTGATTGAAAGATCAGTAGAAAGCTCAGTCAATAGCTCAGTAAATATTTCAATAGATAGCTCAGTAAATAACTCAGTGAAAAGCTCAGTAGAAAGCATTGTTTGAAACATTGTTTAACTCATGTTATGCATTCAATCAACGCGTATTTTAAAGCATGTTTTAAAGCATGTTTTGAAGCATGTTTTGAAGCAAGTAAACTGACTAGTAAATGAATGAGTAAATAGCTGAGTTAATAGCTGAACATGTTAATATTTTAATTGTTGTTGTTCTAGAAAGTAGAAACTATGAAGAAAGAAAAAAGATGAAAACTTTGAACTCACTAACGTTAGCTTTATAAAGCTCGAAACGAAGATTACTAAGTAGATAACTGAGTGATGAGTAGATACAAAGTCATGTAGAAAGCATTGTTTGAAGCACTGTTTGATGTGTTTTATGCTTTCAATCAACGCATTAAATAAAGCGTTTGATAGAAAATTTGATAGAGTGTTTGATAGAAAGATTGATAAAGCGAGTAAATGAAGTGAGTAAATGAGCAAGTAAATGAGCGAGTAATTGTGTCATGCAATCATTTACTAAAGTAGATGCTGATCATTCAAATGATGTACATCTCTCAAATGATGTTTTTTTCTTTATGTATTTAACTCTTTCTCATCTCAATCATTCAATCACATCATGTCTGAATACTATATAAATTTGAAGTATCATATAAAAGAGATTACAAATGCAATTCATGATGATGAATACAAGTTTGCAAACATTGCAGCTTAAACATTTGAAGTTTCTGTTTGAATGCTTTAAAAACGACTAGTCAAAACTTACGTCTCATTATTTGAACAGAAATTACATAAATATGTTTTGAATACTGAGCAAAGAAAGACTATACTCATATAAACGAGATTCTTGCACAAACGAGGTTTCTGCGCACTTTAATCTAGAAAGGTTAGCAACAGATAGTATCGAGTTTAGCGTGCTAAAAATGACACTAATATAAATAGTTTTAGTTAGCGTGCGCAGAAATCTCGTTTGCGCAAGAATCTTGTTTATATGAGTATGTATATATTTAACACATTTGAACAAGCTGTTGATTTCTGCTTGACTGAGACATTTTCAAGAAGCAGTAAATTTTCTACTGCAGTAGACAAATTTCATGAAATTTTTTCAAGTTGAACAGCACTGATCAGTACGATTTCTACAGCAAAATTCTCAGTTTTTCAAGAGAAAACAAACTTCTCTTGTCGTTGATAGAAAGACTTCTCTGACTGTTGAGATAACAAAGCAACATTTCTATGATTTTCAAGATATGCTGATTAAATATGCAATTCAATTGAATAATATATGAAACATGAATGAATCAGACTTTCATATCAAAGTTGAAAGAAATTATTTAGTGATTACATTGATCAAAAAGAGATTTCTTCATGCAATTGATTCAAGAGTGAGAGATTTAGTGAGCGATGTGAAGATGATTAATGCTGAGAAAGAAAAGATTCTTTTCATGCTCATCATTTTTAAAATCAACATTTTGAACAAATGAGTGCAGAAAAATGATCTGAATGACAATCTATTGCTTGTTACTACTGAATTCAAATATTCAAATGATGAAAAAATCTTTGACTAACTGAAGCACTTCAATTTTCATAGTCAAAAGACTCAGATAGAAGCTTATAAACTTCTGATCATGAATAACTATGAGTTTCATCTTATTTACAAGTTTCTACAGTACGTCAATTTTCATAATATCGTGATATTCATTCTTCTCTTGCATTCTACACACGTTATGCAGTCATTGAATGTGAAAATATTTCAGCTCATGAAGCATTATCATTCAAAGATGATTGATGAGACAATTTAACTTGAATCAATGAGTTTCAACAAACAGAACTTTCTTGCTTTCTTCATTAATCTACAAGTCAAGATCTTCACTGAATCAAATATACAATCGACTTTCAAACAGACTGAGCTTGTTTCATATTCATCAAAAATGATGCTGAAAAAGATGAGAATCTGATAATTCTTTAAGTTAATTTCTTCATGAGATTCTTTTCTATTCTTTCTCTTTATAAAGATCACTTTGCATGAATTTAAAGAGATTCAGAAGCTTGATACAGAGCTTTAAAATGATTTAGATAATTACAATATATTGAAGAAGCTACGTGAAAAATTTGATCAATATATAAAGAAGTCATTAGTGAGAGCTAGCTCGCTTGCTTTGATTGAACGTAACATTGAAGCGACTCACAATCACAGTAAAGCGACGATTAAAAGAAACAAACTCAATGAATCTATTGCTCAGAAGAGAAAAATAATAATCGTTCAACAGACAAGAAATAAAATCATTGCTGAGATGAAGAAGAAGTGAAAAAATGAGTTTGAGCATTGAAGCAAAAAAAGAAGCAAAATGCAAATGCTTGAATTAAATGAAACAAAGTTATTGCAAAAGACTTTAAATTAACTGACAAGTCAGCTCAGAAGTGTTAGAAATCAATCTAAAGCAAGTCATAAAGATGTCATTTAACTAATAAATAAATGCTAAGAAAGAAAAGTATTTACAGAAAAGAACTCAGTTCTTATATGTATATTTCTCAGCTTTATGCTAAACTTGATTGAGTTGACGTCTTACACATATGATGCAGAGTTTCAATGACATCATTTATAAATTAAATTTTCACTAGACTCAATTAGAATGAAATCAGATGAAGACTAAATGAAGAATAAATGAAGACTAAAATCGTAACATTACTTTCTTTTTTTGACTATTTATGTTCGCATGAATGTTATTTCTTAGTGCGTTTTTCTTGAATATTTGATATGAAAGTTGTCAATCATTTCTTGAGCGTTCATAAATTTGTCATCGTCAGCATTATATCAGTTGAAATCATTGTCATAGTTCTTTCATTTAACTTGATATTAAAGTTATCTTTGATATTATTGAAAGTTCAATATATTGTCGATTTCTCATTTGTCTTCATCGTTTATCACTATTGATTTCGAAGATTCATTCTTCTGATCAGACAGAAAGTCTTTGATGATGAAATGAAGAAGCTCTAAATGAAATACATCATGTATATGCATAGTGTTTAATAGTTTCAATTTATAGAAAAAGTCAACAGAATCTGTGATCTTGAATGAATTAAGTATCTTGTCATTCAATTTTTTGAAGAATCTCGCTGTAATGATGTTTTGTTTGTTCAGAAACATCTTTGATTTAATCTTGTAATTGATTTTCTTTCTATGCTTATTAGCTTAATTCATCATTTGTTTTCATATTTTGATCAGAGCTTTACAAGCAAAGATTAATGTCTTATTCATTTATTCAAATATATTCTTGACTTGATTAATTTGCAAGCGTTCGCGAATGCTTTCATACTCAATGATGTCAGAGTCAAAACTCATACAAGAATGAAAGTTCTTGTTTATGAAGAAGAAGATCAAGAAGATAACTGATGACAAGACATTATTGTTGACAAACTTAATCATGAATAGTCACTTAGATCAATTATTCTGCATATATGAACAGAAAAATTAAAGATATTGCTTGACATTCTGATTAACTTATTTTCTTTGATCATTGATCTGAAAATGATAGATGATGAACAATCAAAGAAAAATGCTCAGTCATTTGCAAAGAATCTTTCATAGTATAGAGATGAATTGCAAATCTTGATCAGATACTATGAAGCTTGATAGATCATGAGTTCAATATACTTATTGAATCAACATTTCAGCTGTCTTTTCAACTGTGATATCTTCATCATCAATGATGCAAAAGATATAATGTCTTGTTTTAACAATCTGCAGATGACAGTTAGAATAGCATTGTAATTGTATGAATCAGATAGATTGATAATGAAGTTTATTACTATGTCTTATTATCACTGTTCAAATATTGATAGAGATTAAAGCAAGTCATTTGATTTATCTTTAAATGTCTTTAAACATTGACAGATATAACAGTTTTGAATATATCAATTTATCGTTTTTTGCATGAATGATCAATAGTAGTTTCGCTTTATGACTTTCACAGTTCTAAGAATATCAGAATAATTAACTGATGATTGATTGTGCATCTCACGAATCAGATTCATTTGTAGAAGCTTGTTGAATGAAACTCATAGCTGACTATCATGATACAAGATTTTATTCTGAATTTAACAATTCTTCAATTTGATATCTTCATATTGTGTCTCGTCTCTTGCTATTGCTTCGCGAAGTAGCGTACAATTCTTGTTGATTTCATTAATTTTAAGAATCTGTTTATAAATTGATTCACTGATGTTTTTCTTTAAATCAGCAATTTTCATTCAATTCAAAGTCAGAATAATGATTCATTGATAGTGAATGCGCTCATCTTCTAAATCTCTGAGCATGATGTCAGCTCAACAAGTTAATGCATTGATCTTGATGTTCTGTTTATCAGATTAATACATTATTCTGAAATTGAAGTCAATGAGCTTCTGAATTCAATGCATTTAACATCTGCTCAGCTCTTTATCTTTCATCAACAAGATGAGTGCTTAATGATTAATGAACATCTTGATAGAAATGTCAGTTAACTTCAGTTCAAGTCGTCAGTGTTCAAATGCTTGAATGATGATCAGAAGTTTTTTATCATATATTTTGTAGTTGCATTCAGCAAAAGACATGTTCTTACTATAAAAGACAATTAAATGTAGTACTTCTTCATCATCATATTAAGAAAGAACTTCATCATTAACGTAGTTGAATGAGTCAATTTTAAGAATAGTCTCACAAGTTTAATCAAAGTGACGTAGTATAAAAGTCTTAATCATACATCTCTTTATATGTTGATCGAAGATGATTTAACAGACTTCATTTCATTCAAATATGATCTTCTTTTGAGTAAGTTGAATTATTGAATGAACAATCTTTGAAAAGTTCTTGATAAAGCGTTGATAGAAATTGCAGAAGTTAATGAAGAACTGCATCTGAGTAAGATTATTGAATGTAAATTAATTAACAACAGCTTGTATCTTTTGAGAATTTATCTTTAGTTCTTTGATTAATATCAAGAGTTCTAGAAAGATAGTTTTCTGAACATGAAACTTGCACTTGTTGATGTTTATCTGTAGATCAACTTCTCGTAGTTTATTTAAGATCAATTATACATGTTGCTTGTGTTTCTTCAAGATCTTGCTGTAAATGATAATGTCATCTAGATAAATCTGACAAAACTGATGTAAATATTTGAACAACATGTCGTTTATATAATGTTGATAAAACGTTGATTCATTGAGTAATTTAAAGAGCATTACATGATATTTGTATGAGTTGAAAAAGATAATAAAGATAGTTAAATCTTCGCTATTTGAATGCATGTGTAGTTTGTTAAATGTGACAATGATGTTCAATCAAGTCAGATATTTGCTTTCTTGTATATGAGTGAAAGTCTCATTTATCAATGACAAAGAATAATGATTTCGTTTAATCAAAGCATTAAGCTTTCTGTAATTGATGCAGAAACGCAAACTATCATCTTTCTTTTTAATGAACAAGATGAACGAGATGTAAGATGCAAAGCTGAAGAAAATGATTTCTTTGTTTAAATAATTGATTAGATACTTTTTTATCTTCTGAAGCTTATGATTGAATATCTGATATAATTTGCTTCAAGAAAATGTTTCTTCATTGATTAACTTAATTTTGTGATTATAGAAACGATGCAATGATAGCTGATTGATCATTGCTTGATTGAAGACATTTAAATAGTCGTGATATTCAGAAAAAAGCTTGATCTTGACTTGCTTGAGAACTTTGACGTAAGAAAGCTCATGCAGATTCATTTCTTCAGACTTGTTTTCAACTGTAGTTATGAGTTGATTGATTTTCAAGATGATAACAGCAAAGATCTTGATATTTGATCATTTAACTAACATTTTATATGTTGCTGTCTTTATCATTGTTATGTTTATTGAACTGAAAGAGAATGAATTCAGACTGATTGTTGATTTAGAATTAATGTTAGTCAAAGTCGCGTCACGCGATTTTAACTGTTCAATTAGTTTAACTGACTTTTCATTAAATGAACTGAAAGAAAGTAATTTCAGACTGAGTTGAGATGTAGTGAAAGATTTCTTCAGTATATGAGTAGAAGTCAAACTCTTCTGCTTCATGATTGTTTTGTTGCTTAAGAGTAGAACAATTGATTTCTGACTAGAAGTGAAAATCGAAAATCGAAGAAAATTGATTTGTATATCAATTATTAGATTGATTTTGTTCATTCATGTTTTTCTGAGAATCATTTAATGTTGATCTAATTGAGTGATTAATATAGAAGCTGTGTCAATTATATGATCTTAAACAGTCAGATTTGAATAAATGACATGAATAATGAGTTTTTTAACATAATCATTGTCAAATTCTTGAATTGACTTCGCTTTGATCAAAGTTAAAGACTTAATTTGCAACTGATCACAAACAATCTACATAATCACTTCATCAATGAATGAATAGTCAGCAGCTTCGATGTCAATCAATGATTTCAATGAGTAACTAATTTCATTGCTAGAAAGTACATATTCAGTAGTCAAAGATTCAGAAGCAAAAGAATCATCTAACATGCTTATCATTAAAGAAATTAACACATCTTTCATCACGTCTTTGATGAAAGTCTCTAGTTTTTTGTCTCACTATCTTTGAAAGAAGATATTTTCTCATTCTTTTTATTCTTTGAAATGATGATTTCATGTAAATAAAGAGTGAAAGCTTAAGAAGCAAAAGTGTTAATCTTGTTCTGAGAGCAGTTCTTTGACAAGTGATTGAGAATCTTGCAGATGTAGCAAATGATAAATGATCTTGCTGATTTAAAGATAGAAAAGATGATAGACTTAATATAATCAATTATCAAAGTCATCACTGACAATGAAGTAACAGCACATTTATCAGATACAACAGTGACTTTGATGATGACAATGCAAAGCTGACTGCGTAACTGATAGTTAACTCGCTGTTTATTATTTACATCTTGAAGAAAGATTCTTAAAAAAGTGAGTGAAGTAAAATTCTTTGAACAGACTGATAAAGTGTTTTGTAATTGATTATTGATTTTATTCTGAAGATTATTCATCAGAATGTAATCATTGTATTCAAGATAGTTGAATAGTTTCATAAAGTCAAAGTAAAAGACATTAAAAGACTTGTCTGCTTGTTTCAAAGCATTGTACTTGCGACGAGACTTTTGATTCTTATTCAGTTCATCATATATTTCTTTCAAATGATTAAATAGCTTGTAGATTGAAGTGAATGAATTCAAAAAATTAAAACAACGTTGAGTGAAGATATGTTTTGCAGCATCATCTTCTAGTTTAGACATCATGTAAATAATACAGATAATCTTGTCATTGAATTAATTGACATTGACAATCAGCTTGTTGTTCATCTTGTTTCTTCAGCTCTTTTAAGTTAATTCATTTTTATCAGTGAATATAAATGAATTCAAAAATTTGTAGAATTAATGATGTTCATTTTCAAATGAGATGAACTTAGTAAACATCTTTCGTCAAGTATGATTCTCAATAAAAGCATGTGACTCAATATCTTGTTGAAGTAAATGATTCATAGTAGATCGAGACTCAGTAGATTGTTGAGATCAAGATTGATCAGCTGAACGTTGTTTCTTTTTAAGACTCAATACTTTCTTTCATAGTTCAATGATAGTCTCTTCTTAAATGTTTATTGTTGTTTGATTTGTCTTTAACTCATTTAGTCTCTTGATGTGATCAACTTGTAAATTGATTCATTGCTCATTTAGTTTCAAAGTCATATTTTGTTTATCTTTTAGCTCAATCAGCATCTTGATGATCTCATCTGACTGATTGATAACTCATTGACGAAGTTGTTGACTCATGTTGATGTTTCATGAAATAGCGACATTCTGAGATTTCGCTGAAGCATTGAAAGAAATAAGAGAAACTCATTTACTAACAATGCTTTTAAGCAGATGAGCTGTTCATAATTCAACTGATTCAAAGTTGTGTGTTATTGTAAAAGAAATAAAGATAAATAGATAAATTTAATGATAATAAGATTGAGTGATTGATTTGATAAATTTGAGTAAATTTGAATGTGTGTTTTGATGAAAGTAATTCAAAGAATTTCTTGCAAATTTTCTGAATGAACGAAGTAAATTATTTCGTATCATTTACACGTCAATAGCAGAATAGTTGATTAGCATTTATCTACTGTTAAAGATTGATCTAGAATGAGTCATAGAAGTATCATTTAACTAATAAATAAATGCTAAGAAAGAAAAGTATTTACTGAAAAGAACTTAATTCTTATATGTGTATTTCTCAGTTTTATGCTAAACTTGATTGAGTTGACGTCTTACACATATGATGCAGAGTCTCAATGACATCATTTATAAATCAGATTTTCGTTAGACTCAATTAAAATGAAATCAGATGAAGATTAAATGAAGAATAAACAAAGACTAGAATCATAACAAGAAGTGAATCAATAAATGAATCATTGTTTTAAATGTAAAATACAAGAATGAGACTTCAGTAAAAGAGATTATAAATTTGTTGAGATAAAAAACATCATTTGAGAAATGTACATCATTTAAGTGATCAGCATTTACTTTAGTAAATGATTGCGTGACATGATTAGATGAGCGAGTAAATGAGCGAGTAAATGAGTGAGTAAATGAACGAGTAGCTGAGCGAGTAAATGAATGAGTAAATGAGCGAGTAAAGTGATAAGCATGTAGATAAATATTTTAGCTGAATTAGCTGAATTAGCTGAGTTAGCGAAATTTAGCTGAAATTTAGCTGATTAGTCAGTTGTTAGCTGATTATTAACTGAGTCAAGTCAACTTTTTCAAATTCTGTCATTGATCAAAAAGTTAGCTGTTGAACATTTTGTTAATGAAGCAATTTCTTTTATAGTTCTGCATTTTATTTAACTTTCTCATCTGCATGCAAATTGCTTGTAACATGCACATTAAGATTATTAAAGTTTATGCAATCATGAAAACTCTGCATGCAATCAACGCACAATGCTTCATCATCATGCAACACTTCAATGTCATTTGAACTTTTAATAATCTTTAAATTTTACTGTAGCTAAACAGTAGATTCATAGTCAGCATCACATACAGATGAGTTTCATTGCTGACTTATTATCTTTTAGTTATAAAAATTAATATTAATTTTAAAAAACAATAATAAATGAGTTAAATGTTGATGAAGAAATATCAAGATTCATGACTTTTATAATTTACTTAATATAATAAAAAAAATTCTTTATTATGATGATTTGAAGAAGTTAAAACAAGTTAATAATATTAATTTTATAATAGTTTTTCAGAATTTTACAACAGTATTCATCACTTTCTTAACTGTCAAAGAATAAGAAATTCAGAATTCAATACATGCAATAAAGTATAATAATAATAATAAATTCATACATTCTTGTGACATCAATTAAGTTGACTTATGAGAAACTTTATGCTATTTATATTGAGTGAGCAAAACTTTCTGAAATAGAAAATCACTTGCTGTTTATATGACTGCTTCACGCAGTTGAAACTATCATTATAAGACTTTGTATCAAATTAATTCACGTTGATTGCATGTTAAAGAATGAGTAATTCAGTCACTTTAAATTGTTTCAGAAACTTCGTTTTCATCATCATTCTTGCAGCTGCTTTAAGACTTTTCATGATAGTGATGATTATTCAATAGTTCAAAAAGTCAACATCTTGTAACATTCTTGATCGCAAATACAATCAGTTCAAGCAATGCATGAATACATGTTTCATCATTTGATGATCTCAATCACAGTTGCATTGCATGCTATCTGCGTCTGAAATGTTTCTGAAGTGCAGATAAACATTCAGATTTATGTGTTCAATTCTGATGTAAGTGACAAAAGTGCTTTCAATCTTCTGAAGATTTTTTCACATCTTTATCATCTTGTTGAATAAATACAATCTTTGTGTCAAAATGATGTGAACATTTGCAATGCATTTTTTATATTTTTTTCATCGTTGCTTTCACTGACTTCTATGAAACTGTGCTATTGCGATGCTGTCACTAGTTGAAATCATCACAGCGAGAACTAATTGCTTGCATTTTGACTGTATTTTTGCATCTTCTTGAATTAAGTTGTTCAGAAGCGTCACTTTCTTGATGACAAAAGAGCGAAAGATGATGCAATTAACACTCATCAGATGAGCGCGTATCAGTTTGCATGCTTGTCTGATTTTCTGTGTACAATCATCAACTTAACTGCGTAATGTGACTTTGTCTTGCAGCATGTTCAAATGAACATGCAGCGAGCTTCTATACATTTCTGCTTTCAGAGTTTCAATGTTTACTCTTTTGAACATTTTTATGACGTGATACAGAGTCTGATTCTGTAGTGTTTCAAGTCTGCATTCTTTGTCTGACAGTTTTCTTTCTTTTTCTCGCTGATGTCAGATTGATGCTTTGAATGCAATTTCTGATCTTACTACTGCTAAGTATATCTGTCTTGCTTTTGTGAAGATTGCTTCTCATGTGAAGACTTTAAATTGACTAAGTGCTAGCATTCATGTGACGTGATTCACTTCAATTTGACGAAGATGCGCACTTCATCACAATTTTGTATTCAGTTGTACTTTCAGAACTTGCACATCTGATTTTAACTTAATAACTGAGCTTTCTATTTGTATGTTAATCATCATATCAAACTTCTTTGATTTTCTGATGAAGTGCATAAGTTTATACTTTTCTGATGCAAATGTTGTATCATGAGTGCAAACTCATTTCACGCAAACATCATGCATTCTGCTCAATGTTCTGCAAATTTCTTCAATGAATCTATTATATGTTAAAATGTTAATGTCATTTACGAAGTTGAACACTTCAATCTTAATTCTTAATGCTTCATACTTCTCAATCAGACTTGCGTTAAAAAATAGAAAGAGAATCGATGAAATGAAAGATTTCTGTGATATGTTTGCATTTATCTCATGCATGTCACTCGTTTGCTTGTTGAATCTCAGCAATGTTTCTCAATTTTTAAGAAAGCTGCATGCTCATTCAACTATGTAGTCTGAAGTTCTTTTCATTTTCAAAGTATGCAGAAGTTTGATGTGCAAGACTTGATTAAATGTTTTGACAACATTTAAACTTAGCATGAACGTTATGTATTTGATTTTGCAGTCTCATACTGTGTGAATCTGATTTACTAGTAGATTTAATGTCGAGATCATGAATTACTTGCATCTCACTTTCATTTGAGCATCATATAGCATGTGATGAGTCTCAGTTATATTGCTCAATCTCTTAGTCATGATCAACTTCAGAGCTTTGCTTATGATATTAAGCAAAGCAATGAATTGATATGTCTTTGAATCAGTATAATTGCTCTTTTTTGATTTGCATAGTACTATCATTTGAGCTTTTTTAAACTGTTTTGAATGATATCTGTGTATTACATATGCATTGAATAAACTCATTAATATCAAAGTCAGTTTTGCAAAATCTGTCTGCAACACTTTGTTTAAAATGTTTAAAACATTTGATGCTTTATCTGCTTTTATTCTTTTGATTGTCTGTCTCACTTCTTCTTTTGAAATGTGTAAGTTAAATGTCATTGTCAAAAGTATAAATGAGTCTGCAATGTTATTGACATCTGTTTGAAAGAATGAAAGAAAGAATTTTTCTTGTAATATTTCAATTTTTTTCTTGAACATTATTGTCATTTGATCAATGTCACTTCACTTTAATGATAAAAACTGAGAAAGTTTTTTAGATAGTTGACTTTTGATTCTGACTCATTTTGCGAAACATAATATTAACTTAAGTGCATCACTCAGCTCATGCATTTGTGATCTGAAATGTGCGCGCTTCGCTTGTCAAATGATCTTGTTTTTATGATCATTATGTTTCAGATATTCATTTCATGCATTTAGTGTGCTCTGTATTTTTCATATGATTTGCAGTCATCTTGATTTCATTACTATCTTTGAGCAGTTCAAATTTCAGAAGTTCTTTGCTTAATTTGATGACTTTGTCAAGAAAGTAGATTTTTTAATGATTTTCTGTAATGTCTTGATAACTTTGCACATTCTTTCGTTCATCATTATCTTATTGTTCAAAGAATGATTTGACGAAAGATGTATATGCAGATACGCGCTCAATGCTTCTGTGTTCATTTTCTTTCATAATCATCAAGTTGAAGATTGTACTGAAGTTGTTTATAAACATAATTCTGTGACAATTGAAAAATGATTTGATTCTTGATGCAGATTGATGCATACTTTGCACTTACATGTCATGAACTGTATTTTCTCGCTGCTAAAGATCAGATCAATAGTTGTAAACTGATTGTGAGTCTTGCAAGTAATAATGTCTGATTTCAGCAATAATTTCAGCTTAGCATTAGTAATGATGTCAAGTAAACTGTCTGTCGCTGCATGTTGAGTGAAGCATCTTCATTTCTCTCAATGAGAGTGATGTAAATTGAAATCTCTTATAATCAGTTGTTTGCAGTCATCTTTGAGTAGCTCGCTCAAGCGAAAAATGATTAAAGATTTCTCTGTCGATGTAGAGAACAGTGAACACAAGTTGTAAACATTTATAAATTGCAACGTCTGCGTTTTATTATCTGTGTTGTGAGTTAATATTCTGATTAAGCAAATGTCTGACTCAGCTGTTTCTATCATTCATTAATCGAGTTTTAAGCATTTATTCACATATATGCATGTTCTTGATCGTGATGACGTGCTTTTCACTAGATAAAAGAAGTTGTGAGCTGAGTTAAATGATTAAGTGTTGTTAATGTTACGACTCTGCTTCTGTATGACTATGATGTCAAAATCATGAACTTCTCTGTTGATTAAAAATGATTTCTGAATTTTTAATGATTTTCTGATGTTGTACTGCAGTATTTGTAGAAAAGATTGTTTCATCATAAAGTTATTTGTAGCTGTTGTTAACTCTGCAAAGCAAAGACTTTTTGAATGCTTTCAATCATCATGAGTCTGTCTCGTCTTCTGATTTGTCGTTTCTGACTCTGCTCAAGCGACGTCTCATCTGAGTCGCTACTCACGCAAGAGAAATAATTAACACGTCTCTTCTTGACTTTTATCATTTATCATGTTGATTCATGAGCAACTAGACTGCGTGTTTTCAGCACAACTGTCGTTGAGCTTGATGAATTCGCTGAACTGAAAGAATTCATGAACTTCAAAGAGTTCATTGAATCTGCGAAGCTTGAAGACAGTGAAGAACTCAAGAATTGCAAGAATGTGCAATTGTATTTAGATGCTTCTGAATATCTGAATGATCTGTTTCTATAGATTTTGAACGCTTGTTTCATCTGCTGTCATCATTTGAGACAAATGCATCTTCAGAATTCATGATTTTCATTGCAGTTAGCACAACATCTTCTATTCAAAGATGTCACGCATCTTTTAATGTGATGTTTGTTTGTGCACTTGATGCAACGTTGATTCTTCTTGCAGAATCTGATCATATGATCAAATTTCTGACATCTGAAGCATTGTGTGATGTGACAGTTCTTCTTGAACAACTTACATGTGCATTCATGATATGCATTTAACATACTCATGTTCATCAGTTGATTTATCATCGCTTTGATTGCTACTTTCACAATGAGTGATGAATGAGTCTTTTCGCTCTTTGCTACTTTCTTGAGTCAGATTATTCTTAGAATTTTCAGATTTTCATGAAGTCTCGCGTTATTCTTTATCAGCTTTTAATGACTTTCTTCTGATTGTTCATGTTAATTGTAGTGCACATCTCATGTATCAGCACTGCGAAGATTCGTTGTGATATGCGCATCAAGTTTATAATTTCTTTTGCTCATTCTTAAGTCTTTTTCAGATTTGCTCATGCATCTGAACTGACTGCATGAAGAAAGATGTCTTTGCTACTCAGCTTGCAAAGAGACATGATCAGATTTCGTTGACTTGTTGACACGTCTGCTATTTTCTGAAGAATCTGCTTGACAATCTTCTTCTGCATCTTCTTTATTTCTTCTTTGTCTGCTATCTTTATCATGACTTTGCATTTCTTGTGAAGCAATGATGATCTCTCTTTGAAACGTTGCTCTCTTGTTGATAATTCTTCTCTTGTCACATTTGCTCATGACATGATTTTTGATGAGAAACGCGTATTTCTTTGTGTTTGTAACTGCTTGCTTAGCAGTTGAACTGATGTCTTCAATTTCTGCATGTTTTTCGCGATGAATGCATTCTGAGTCATGTGATGTTTTTCTTCTGAATCGAGTTGAAGATGATACATCAGCTTCAATGTTATTTCTTTTCATGAGTAATCTTTGTTCATTTCTTTCTTTAACGTTGATGTCTTTATTAGTAGATTGATAATGTCAGCTATCTTCTTTTCATCATTGCGTAAGCGTTACAATCTCGCGTCGCTGTTTTCTTGCAATATGTCAACGTTGCTTGTAATCATCTTTGAACTTGCATTGCTGCAACTCATGCAATTCATCGTCATTTGATCATTCTTTAGATTCACTCTGTCTTGCATGTAATGCTCTTTTTCAAGATTTGTTGTGCGCATATTGTGATTGTTTTCTTGATTTGAAATAAATTATAATTTAAATGATTTCATCATAGTAAAAAATGATGATGCAAAGATGCATTATGAAGTAAAGAAGAATGAGAAGAAACTATAACATGATAAATATGAGATTATCAATAGTAAGAAAATTAGAAGAAAAAGAAGAAGAAGAATAATAATAATAATAATAAATTCATACATTCTTGTGATATCAATTAGATTGACTCATGAGAGATTCTATGCTATTTGTGTCAAGTGAACAAAACTCTTTAAAGTAGAAAATCGCTCGGTGTTTATACAACTGCTACACGCAATCAAGACAATAAAGCTAAGACTATGTATCAAATTTGTTCATGATGATTATATGTTAGAAAATGAATGTTCTTGTCATTTTAAACTGCTTCAGCAACTTCATTTTCATCATCATTCTCACTGTTGTCTTGAAACTCTTCATGATTGAGATGATGATTTGATAGTTTGTGAAGTCAACGTTTCATAGCATATTTTGTTAGAAATCAGCATAGAGCGAGTCAATATGAGTGTCATTTAACTAGAAAATAAATGCTAAGAAAGAAAGATAGCTATAGAAAAGAAGCTGACTACATATGTGTGTTTCTCAGTTGACGCTAGACTCAATAGAAACTAGTCAAGATGATGAAGCGAGAATAAATCTGACAAGACTAGAAAACTGAGTCTGACAAAACTAGAATCGTGACATTACTTCTCTTCTTCAACAATTCATGTTCACATGAATGTATTTTCTGCTTGACTTGATTGATTGCTCAATCATGATTTTACAGATTCAGATCTCTTAAATCGTGATTGATTGAATTGTTAATTAGCGCGATTTGTTCAAGTATTGAATATGAAAATCATCAATGATCTTCTGAGCGTTCATAAATTCGTTGTCATCAGCGTTGTATCAATTGAGATCATTGTCATAATCATTTCATTTGACTTTATACTGCAGTCATCTTTGATATCGACGAAAATTCAATATATCATTGATTTCTCACTCGTCTTCATCGTTTATCACTATTGAATCTGAAGATTCGTTCTTTTAATCTGACAGAGAGTCATCAACGACAGAGCGAAGCAAATCAGAATGAAATACATCATGAACATGTATAGACTTTGATAATTTCAGTTTATATAAAGAGCTGATGAAATCTAAATTGATGAAAGAATTGAGCATTTTGTCATTTAACTTCTTGAAAAATCTCGCTGTAACAATGTTTCTTTTATTGAGAAACATCTTTGATTCAATCTCATAATCAACTTCTTTTCTATACTTATTGACTTGTTTCATCATTTGTTTTCATGTTTTGACTAGCGACTTGCAAGCAAACTTCAGTGTTTTGTTCATATGTTCAGATATATTCTTGACTTTAGTCATCTGCAAGCGTTCACAAGAACTTTCATATTCAATGACATTGAGTTCAAAACTCATACAAGAATGAAAGTCTTTATTTAGAAAGAAAGAGATCGAGAAGATGACTGAGAACAAAGCATTATTGTTAATGAACTCAATCATGAATAGTAGCTTAACTCAGTCATTCTGCATGTACAAACAGAAGAATCAAAGATATCTTTCGACGTTCTGATTGACTTATTCACTTTGATCATCAATCTGAGAATGATAGACTGTAAAGAGTTGCAAATTAATGTCTAGTCTTTTGCAAAGCGACTTTCATAGAATGAAGATAAATTGAGAGTCTCGATTCAAAACAATGAAATCGAGTAAATCATGTATTCAATATATTCACTGAAGCATTAGCTCAGCTGTTTTTTCTGCTGTGATTTTCTCGTCATCAGTGAAGTAAGAAATATAATGTTGTTTCTTTGTCAATTTACATATCACTGTTAGTGTGATGTTTTTGCCTTTCAAAAGAGATAAGTCAATGATGAAGTTCATGACTATGTTTTTTCATTGCTGTTCGAGTATGAGTAAAGAATGTAGTAGTTTATTGAATTTATCTCAAGAAGTCTTTGATCGTTGACAAATGTAGCAGTTTCAAATATATTAATCTATTGTCTTTCGCATTAAAGATCAATAGTAATACCTTCTTATGATCTTCATCATGCTGAGAATTTCGAAATGATTAATAGAAGATTGATCGTGAACTTCTTGAATTAACTTCATTTGAAGATGCTCATTGAAGAAAACTCATAAAAGATCATCTCGATATAGTATTTCGTTCTGAACTTGATAATTTCTTAATTTAGTATCTTCATATTGAGCTTCATCTTTTAATACAACTTCACGAAGTAGAATATAATTCTCGTTGATTCTGTTAACTTTTAGAATCAATTTATCAATTGATTCATCATTCTCTTTCTCTTTCAGATCAGCGATTTTTATTCAATTCAATGTGAGAATTGTAGTTTGCTGATAGCAACATCATTCATTCTTGAGACTTCTAGAAACTGAATCAACTCAACGAGTCAATGCATTGACTTTGATGTTTTATTTGTCTGAGCAATACATGATTTTGAAGTTGAAGTTGACAAGCTTTTGTACTCAGCGTATTTAACGTCTACTTAGCTCTTTATCTTTCATTAATGATGTTAAAGCTTGATGATCAGTGAACATCTTAATGAATAGCTCAGTCAATTTCAGCTCAGATCATCAATGCTCAAAGACACAAATGATTGCTAGTAGTTTCTTGTCATAGATCTCATAATTGCACTCAGCGAGACTCAGATTCTTGCTGTAGTAAATCATTGAATGCAATGTTTCTTCATCATCATACTGAGAAAGTATGTCATCATTGATGTAGTCTGATGAGTTTGTTTCAAGAATAGTCTCTTTATTCTGATCAAAATGACGAAGAATAGAGACTTCAATCATTTATTTCTTCATATGATCAAAGATTGTTTGACAAGCTTGATTTCATTCAAATATCATCTCTTTTTGAGTTAGTTGAATCAAAAGATGAACAATCTTCGAAAAGTTCTTTATAAAATGTCGATAGAAGTTGTAGAAGTTAACGAAGAACTGCATCTGAGTGAGGTTTGTAGAAGTAAATTATTCAACTACTGCTTGTACTTTTCTGAGATTTATCTTTAGTTCTTCAATGAATAGTAATAGTTTCAGAAAGAAGATCTTCTGAACATGAAACTCGCACTTGTTTATATTCATCTAAAGATCAGTCTCTTGTAGTTTATGTAGAATCAATCGTACGTGTTGCTTATGTTTCTTCAGTGTTTTGCTGTAGATGATAATGTCATCTAGATAGATCTGACAAAACTGATGAAGATAGTTAAATAGCACGTCATTCATATAGTGTTGATAGAAAGTCGAGTCATTGATTAATTTGAAAGACATCATGTGATATTTGTAGAAATCAAAAGAAGTGATAAAGATAGTCAAATCTTCGCTATCTGTGAGTGCATGCGTAGTTTGTTGAACGTGACTATTATATTCAATCAAGTCAGATACTTGCTATCTTGAATACAAGCGAGAGTTTCGTTTATTAAGAATAGAAAGTAGCAATCTCGTTTGTGTTACGATTTTAGCTACGCATCTATGTTGATAGCTATGTTGATGACTATGTTGATGACTATGTTGATGACTATGTTGATGACTATGTTTCTGACTATCGCCGGTCGCTCGTCACTAGACTATCAAGTTGTTTCGAAGTCAACTCTATTCAGAGTTAGCTTATGTTCTTCTGAGTCATATAGATAGTCGATTCTTTCCTTCTAGATACTTTTCTTTCTTAGCATTTATATACTCGTTACATTACATTCATATGACTCGCTCTATGCTGATCTCTAACATTATATAAATGCTTCTTCATTACAGACGAAGTGAAATAATCTGCATCGATTTCTTTCAGTGCTTCTGCTAGTAGTTCTTCAATTCTCTATCGACTTTGATCTAGCGACTTGCGTTCGTGCAGCAGCACTCACCTTTCTTTTCTTGTGAGCTGATTCAGCGAGAATAAACAAAAGATTCAAACTCGTGCGCTGATCAGCGAGTATAAACAAACGATTGAAATCATTCGACTAGGTCAAAGATCAGCGAATTAACCGTTCATTCAGATTC
>JAABUW010004465.1_pt1 | contig 19016 bp, 16 predicted proteins | sample 5560081 | NCBI WGS metagenome assembly JAABUW01 (sample SAMN10711882, study PRJNA513363) | rock metagenome | isolation source: Antarctica rocks | place: Antarctica: Victoria Land, Knobhead sud
CGGCTTTCCACCATAGACCATGGCCAGAAGTTTGGGGTAGGACGCAGAGACCAGCTTCCCATCTCGCCGGTATTACTTATAAAGGAGAAATTCGAAGACGCTCAGCATGCATTAGGGTCCAGGCTGCGCATCATTTCGTTTCCGCAGTCTCTTTGCTTTGGGTGATGGTATTCGAGTACATGATGCAGGTAGGTAGGTACGTACTGTAGATACGTTGTAAAGTGGGGCTGTGTTTGATTGGAGCCTACAGGGCTTCCGGTTACGCTAAGCTTGTTCTGGGGGATGCTTGCGCGGCGCGCGGCCATGACTACAGTACGGAATACATACTCTCGAGATGGTTTTTAGTTTATACACAATCACTGTACTTTTCATGCCTAGAATTTAGATGGTTTGTCCCCTAGACTTAGGTGATCATGGCCTAGAAATCCACGGGGTTCGGCTATGGTAGGGCTACAAACTAAAAACCATCTCGAGAGTACAGTACGGAGTACTTCCGTACGTACTAGAAGAGAAAGATAACCCCAACACCATTGTACCAGCGCTGTTAGGAATCGAACCTAATATAATTAAATTACCCAACGACTGTACTGTGGTAAGGCGGGCTTATCAACGGCCGCTAAGCCAATCAGAGTAAATAATACGGACGTATTAAAGTATGGTACGGAAGTACGGATCAACCAATGCTCCTGAAACTCATCATCATCTCCCTCTCCTCCCTTCCTCCACGAGTCACGACATCTGATACGGAATAAATTACATGTGCTCCACCATCAACTACTCGCTTGGTACAAGAATAGGCAAGACAGCCACCGAAACTTTCACTTTGCCTAAAGTAGTCTGTCTGTCTTGGATACAGCCACGTTGTTGCTATGTATCTATCGTTGGCTCTATGTCACTATGTGTGGTAAGTAAGCCTGAAGAAACATGCCGAGGACCATCACGACGTTCCATGTTTCTGTGATAGTACTCCGTACGGAGTAAGGTATTCCGGATATATAACCAACCGCCTACGGATTACCGTATCTTCCTTCTTCAAGCATGCCACTCCTCCAAGCTCCAAGCTCCAGGCTCCACTCCTTTGCGATGCTGACTTCGCTTGATCCTTCGCCATGTACTCGGAGCAATAAACATGCCGCTTTGTCATATCCTATTGGGCTGAACCCATCAATACTGTACTCGTGAATCTGATACTGCTAATCTGCGACACCGCCCGTATGCCGCACCACCACCACCACCACAACCCCTTTCTTGGCAGAGGCAGGCAGGGGCATCAACGTAACACTGTAACCGACCGTGAGATCCTATCAAGCTGCATGTGGTAGTCATGCCGAATGCATCTCCATGGACACGCGGCTCGTCTTCTTTCCACCTGAATTTCCCAAGGCTGTGTCTCGCTGTCCATGAAACCCTCTGTTGATATATAATCTAATCCCGTCTTTCTGACTACTCGTACTCTGCCCTGTTCTTTATCGATCAGGCAAACAGTGTGCTTGACGACCTTGCCTCTCCCCAACCGTATCAACCCTACTTCTATTTCTTTTCTTTTCTTTTCTTTTGATTGATTTCCATTCAAACAACATCAGCAGCAAGACACTGAAAGATGGCACCCGGCCAGGATTGTCTCAATATCAATGCAACTTGTACAATTGAAAAGACCATTTATGGCTACTACCCTTCAGTACCCGCCAACGTCTTTTTCTGCGCCTTCTTCGGCCTCTGCCTCATCATCCAGATCGTTCAAGGTATAACCTTCAGATCATGGTCCTTTATGGTAGCATTGGGCGTAGGATGTCTCGGAGAAGCAATCGGTATGTCCAACACACTTTCCTCCATTCCCCTCAATACCGACTAATGAACCCCAGGCTATGTCGGCCGGATAATGCTCCACAGCAACCCTTATGACAATAACGGCTTCGACATCCAAATCACCTGCCTCATCATCGCGCCCGCCTTTTTCTCCGCCGGCATCTACCTCACCCTCAAACACATGATCCTCACCTTTGGCTCCGAACCCTCTCGCATCCCGGCAAAGTGGTACACCTGGATCTTCATCGGCTGCGATCTCCTGTCGCTCGTGCTCCAAGGCGCCGGCGGAGGTATCGCTGCGACGGCCAAGACCACGTCCAACCAGAATCTGGGAAATAACATGATGATGGCGGGTATTGTGTGGCAGGTGTTTACCTTGCTCGTCTTCGGAATCCTCGCCGGCGACTACTTCTACCGCCTGTATTCACGACGCGGGGAGATGGGACCAACGGCCACGACCATGATCGAAGACATCAAATTCCGCCTCTTCGCCGCCGGGCTCGTTCTCGCCTTCTTCGCCATCTTCACCCGCTGCTCCTACCGTATCGCCGAAATGGCCAAGGGCTGGAGAAACCCCATCATGCAAAACGAGACTGATTTCATCGTTCTCGACGGAGTGTAAGCCGGCCTTCACCAACCCCCCCCCCCCCAAAACGACCACCTTCCCATTCTTATGCAAATCAAAAATTCACTAACACGTTATCCCCCAACAGCATGAACACCCTCGCCGTCCTCGCCCTCACAATCTTCCACCCGGGCTACTGCTTCCCGCAAATGCAAACGCGCAACAAACACCTCGTCACGGACGGCAACTTTGCAAAGTCCAAGATCGAGTTGGACTACGAGTCCAACACCGCCTCGCCAGTGTATGACGAGGCGGTGCCGGAGAAGCAGCGCAGGGGGATTTTCCGCCGATGAGACTCCTCATTCGATCAGAGTCTCTGCTCTGCCTAGACCGGAAGGATACCCTACTGTACCACCTGCAGCTTTGGTTTGTTTGGCGGTTCGTTGACGGATGCGAGGGTTTTTTATATTTTGCATATAATGGAGGGGTAGATGGAGCATGGGATATGTAGATGGTCTAGACTGCGATAGAAATCTCTTCGGTTGAGTACCTGAGCGACAGACTCTCTGACGCGCAGTGCCATGCAATTATGTGACATACCCTTGAACACATGGTCCCAAAGCCTCGAGTCTTGGCGCCCTTGCTACATTTCGCCACAGTTCGGTCCTAGTTTCGCAAGGCACAAAGGGTAATTCCAGAACCAAGACCTGCCCTTCTCGCTCCCTCTTCCCCACAAACCATATCCATTCCCCTCGCTCTCCCACACATTCCACAAAATCCCAACAATCCCACCTCCCCATCCCTCACCCCCCCCCACAATCTCAAACCGCAGAACCCCAAACACAAACGCCCAATCTCCATCCCGCCTAACGCTCTTCTCCACAAAACAAAACCCGCACCCTTACCAAATTCCGGGCACATGCGATACCGCTCAGCTCTCTTTGCCCTGGTGCATCCGTCCATGACAAAGACTGCGAGGCACGCCTTTGCTTTGGGGTGACATCGAGTCTGTCCTTGGCCCTGGGGGGGCTTGTCGCTGAGGCAGTCTGCGTGCGATAAGTAAGGTCGGTTTGGTTGCCGGGTTCCTCGGCTTTCGGCTCAATTGGGTTCTTGATGACCTTTTCTTTCTTTGGAGGCTTCTGCGATGACGAGGTCGCTACTATGCCGTTGGACATGCGGCTCCGAGGGTCTGATGGGCGGGGAAACGTTGGGGGCTTGGGTGTTGGTTTGTTTGAGCCGGGGAGGGTTAGGCTCGTTGGTTATGATACCCACTGCTGGCTCGCTGCTTTGAGATCCTCTGTTCTTGGATAGCATAATACTGATCATGTCGTTAATGTACGGCTTGTCACGCTTCCACTGGCATGGAGATTGCGTGGATCGCTCGAGTTCCAATCGCCACCACAGGCGCTGTCCCTGAAGATCATGACTTTTCTTGACCTCGTACAATCCCTCTGCGAGGTGTTGACCGGAAAGATTAGTTGAGAAGGAATCTATGCCGATGGGAATGTGGCGCCATCTTATTCATACTTTTCTAGACATTCTTAAAACCCTTCTTCTGGCCTTTATTGAGAAGTCACTTACCTTTGTGTGTAGTATGTTGCATTGAGGCCTGATCTATGCGAAACTGTTCTCACATTCTTGAATACCTTGAATACACGAAACACATCCACCACAGAACGTCATACATGACTGTACAGCACAAGAAGAAGTAAGAATGAGGGGCGCAAAGGGGAACTTATGAGCGAAGATAGTGGTAGACTACACGACCGTAAATGCCAAAAAAAACAACAAAAAAACAACAAAAAAACAACAGGTATTGAGTTATTGTTGGTAGGCGTCACGTCAACTTTCATATCAAAGACGGCAGGTACTCTTGTCTTAAGATCAAATGAAAGGCGCTATGATACTGCCCGAACTCCCTCAGCTTGATTCGTCATAGCTTAGCCGGTTTCTGCTTGGAGTGCTCATCCAACTCCGTCATTCACGATGTCGGCTAGATCGTATATCGATTGATGATAGTAATGCCTGAGAGTTTTGTTTCCTTGTAGAGAAACTCTTTGGGAAGTTACACAAGGACGGATAGTATATCTGATGTATCAGCCGTAGTAATCATGACTGCGCTGTGGGGAAGAAGGAACACTAGTCTTCACCGAGAGCCCTTCTCTTGTCAGAGATGGGCGTGAACAAGAGGTCGAAGACCCACGATGTTGGCAGCGTCTAATGAATACGAGAGAAGGGAAGATACTGAGAGGTCCAATTTGTACAATAGTAATTAGACACGACAGATAGAAATGCCAAGACTTTGGGTCACTCAAGCTAAAACATAATAGCGGAGCGCATATCTTTTCGATACGGAAGCTCACAATGAGATCCTAGGAAGGAGCGTCCCCAACTTACGTTACTCCTTGCCCATCCCAATAGTAGATGGGCCCCTCGCCTTCCCAACAAAGCGAAGAGGGAAGATGGTCGAAGTTAGCTAACTTCTTCATCTCTAAGGAGACTTCCCTTGTTTCCTTTCCTTCTCCCACAGTACTCACTCAGCGTATCTCTACCTTCATCACTCCCACTCATGATAGATACCGCTCTCGTTGAGGATTCGTTGAAGCATCTTCCTATGATGCTTTTGATGCAGACATCTACGAATCACCGCATCAAATGCCCTCATCGTCCAGTGCTGGCTCGATAAGCGACCTAGTAGGTATGCAATTGCAAGTACCGTTTTGCAGCACTATGCTGTAAGAGTGCCAATCACTGATTCTCTTCTCCAGCATCGAGATCCTTCGTCGACGGCCTTTACCGAGACACTCCGCCCGCCGGCAACGCTCAACATAAACGTCATCGCCATCGCAGCTCTGGCTGAGTGAGGTACACCTTCAGCATACCACGCACTGTAAGTGGAGCACCCTGGCACCATGCTATCCATCTGACCTTGGCTGACGCTATTCTGCAGCGTTGAGTTCCTCATCACCACCTGTATCAGGGACTTAGAGCTTGCTATGGTTGTTCTGAGAACAGTGACTTTGCATGAACTGCAAGCAATATAGAGCACGTCATCACCGTCCCTGATATCGGAGGATTCCTCGCGTTGCTGACGACTACCTATCGCAGACGGAACGTATAAAGCCATTGTCCAGTGATCTGGGAAAGGCTTCATGTCGCTGGTTGCGATACAAGGAAGGCCAGTATTCGGTCCCCTAATCTGGAACAATGAGAGCATATATCTTTTTGAGCCACGGCAATGACAATCATAGATTACGACTTTCGGAGGATGGAAAAGCACCTTGGTACTGGCTCTACCACTGGGGGATTTCTAGGTCTTTGAAGAGTCGCCAAGGAATACCCCAAGCACTTGGCAAGCGCAAAGTTGCTCACACTTGCTTTCTTAGGACTACAGTAAGTCTTGCTCAAGCATATCCGCTTTCGTCTACCGCAAGGCTTTTGAGGGCAGTGCTGAATCGCTCGTGCTCGTTGTATCCAACATTCATGAGACGAATCAAAGGCGGAAACTTGTTTGCAAGCGGTTTAACAGCGACAGGATTCTGGCCTGGGATCGCTGTAGGCCGGATTCTCCTTGAGCTCGTCACGGCACGGGTTTGGGAAAGGGTGGCTGTCCCGGTAAGTCGTCGCTTTCAATGATGAAGAATGATTCGCGGGCGAAGAAAGGAAATACTGATGCTGCAAAATCGCTGACCTACATTGAACCCTCGGTCTGATGACTTCATGCAAGGTTGTTTTCTACGTGGTGCGGGATTTCATCGTTTCCGGCGTAGCTATCGCCTTTAAGGGACACTCTGTAGGTCCTGTGTTGCCGACCAGTATGGCAGCCATTTCAAAGGTCTGTCACCGCCTTGTCGATCTTTCAATACAAGCGCATTTGCTGATTGGAGAAGCAGCTTTCGGCTCACATGCAGGTGAATGCAATGGGTCTCGGTGCTAGTAGTGGCGTCGTTGGCGCTATTGCGTTCCCGTTTTTGATCAGGCCTATAGCTCAGGCGAATGGAGCGACTATGAAGTATACTGTGATACTGGCTCTGTTGGGACCTGTGTATGTCCTTGTGGTTGATAACACCTCTCAACAGACCTCGGTCGGTTCTGCGTCCTGCAGAACCACCTATGTCTGCTTGAGCGGAGTATGTATGCAGGTGAATTACTTCCTGCGGTAAAGCGTGTCCGCAATTAGTCTTCGACCACGCCGCCCTCCACTTTCTGCTGCTCTCCCATCGGTTGATGACAGCCGTACCAGCCTTGAATACTCTCTCACCGTCTATGTGAATACGCCTCCGTATCCTGCTTTCTTCGTAATTTTCCCAGTACATTCATGCTTATTGGACCTCAACCAGGCTCCTAGGAGTAAGGCGGTGCCACTGTCGATCATAGCACCTAGCCTATTAAGGGACTCCTGGCGTCGTCTTCTCTCTTTCCTTCTATTTTCACCCTTGATCACTTCTCCCTTCTTCGCCCTTGGTCTCTCTCTCCGATCCCTGGCTTCCTCCTTTGTTCCGTCCTTTTCTACGTCCATAACCTTTGAACCATCAATTTTCTATAATGAGCGTCTTTGCGTTCCAGAACGCATATCTTAACACATATTAAATATCCAGTAGTTGAAAGCGACGAAAAATAGGCGGATTCCAATATCGGTTTCAAGGCTTTTAATACGGACCCTCTCGAGCTAAAAGCAGGAGTCGAACAAATCAGGGCCGGAAAATATACAGAGACATTTAACAGATTCTTCTGACAACCTGCAATCTATTGTAACCGTGGAACCGAGCGGTCGATCAAGTGCCCCATTCCTCCATGCTTAATTCCATAGCTTTCGATCAAGCCTTGGAAGACATCCGCGCCATAGACTGCTTTTGAGCAAACAGAGCCTCAAAACCGTTCTTGATCCATTGCAGTCGGATATGATCAAGATCTCCTTCAGCCAACGCACAAGCAATATCATAAAGGTGGCGGTCGTCGTCGTCCGGTAGCTCGGTGAGAGATCCATCAGAATCATGGCAAACTATCTCATTATATATTTTCTCCACAATTTCAACCGTGCAGATTGGCTCGTCGGCCGCGTTCTTCAAACTCTCAATGATGATCGAGTTGCGTGTTAGCTTACTCCCATCTTCAGTCGTACAGCACGCCTCCATGAACTCCAGGTACATAGACCGGTAAACAGAAAGCTCCTTTGGTGAGTTCTCGTGATATCCGACATATCCGTCCACATCGGGCTTACTACGGTAGTCATACTTCGCGGGATCCCAATCGCGCGTCAGCCAGCCAGGATATCGCTCATTCCCGATGTAGCGTGGCACTATTGCAACGCCATCCCAATCAATGAGTCCACGAAGTTTTCCATCGCTTGAGACCAGAACGTTTTGGCTATCGTAATCGGGATGTGACAGGACGAAGTCGGATTTATCGGCGCCCGCAGTGCTAGGTATCCAGTCGACAAAGAGCCGCAGAAGCTTATGTATGCCTTGATCGAAAGGGTCGGTTGGAGGGTCACGACGATCTAGCATACAGAGAAGGAAGGATTTTGGGTCGGAGAAAGGTCCGACTTCACAGTGGATTGCAGATTCGTAAGGATCATCGGTTTCTGGCCGGTTCCACATAGCTGATATATCATTTTGCTTCAAGGGGCCGACGCCAGCTGGCTTGCCGTTCTTATCGAAGAGAGGTGCGCCGCCTTCCAAGTACACAAATTTGTTCAGCTGTACCATTACGCGAGCAAGATCCTGTAAGATTTTTATTCGATGCTGCTCCAAGGAAGCCTTCGACGGCATGTTGTCGAACCAACATTCGCTCAACGAGATTCCGACTATAAATTCCATCAAGATGAAGGGGCAATTGATAGCGTTGTCGAGTGAACTGTTGAATGAATAAACCTCTGGGACGGGAACGGTCGTTTCGCTTTTCAAAAGTCGCATAGTCAGCGCCTCTGATGTCAAGGCTCGAGCAGCGACTTCGGTGAACCGATCGCGATAACCCGTTGCCGGAACTTTAAGCACCCATTGGAGCCCGTCGGCAAATTTAAGGACGAAAACAATATGGTATGACCCGAAAAGCGGTGGAGAAAGAATGGTGCAGTTTGCGGAATTGGTGGTGAAAGCGACTCCATCAGGAGCACTCAGATTTGGAGACTTCCAGTGGTCCTTGCGAACGGATAAGGCATAGGTAGGCAGAAGATCGAAACGAATATTGGAGACAACGGGCTTGAACATATTAGCATTGTCGTCGTCCTCATCCTCTGGAAGGAAAGTTTGCAAAACAAACATGGTATCCATTGTCGGACTGCTGTTCCCCAGGCTCACAAAGCTAGTGAACGAGCCCCATTTGATTATGTGTCGAATCTAGGAGTGTAGAAGCTATGAGAGAAGTATCCAGGGTCTGATGAACTGATGGAGCGGAGTATTTAAGTGGTTAGACCTAAACTATGGACTGACAACCCTAAGCTAGGGTCTTGATTGCTCTTAAATAAGCGCTTGGTAGGCTCATAAACTTCAGCATTAAAGCCTGCTAAACCTAACTTGCGTCGCATCAATTTGTATATATACTCTCCGATGCAAATGGAAGGATAAAAACTTAAGAAAAGAACGAGAAGATCCTGGATAAGCGCCGTCTAAGCGCTAAATTAGACGCTAGGTCCCCAACCCTAGACGCTGCCAAGACCGTCCAAGAGCTGACCGAAGAGATTACACAAAAGACGTACAATGTACAATCTTTGCTACAAAAGGATTTCGTTCGTAGTCTAAGCGGCAGGTCAAACACGTCTGCTATGTTAGTACCAGATCCTCATTGGTAGGGAAAACGTCCTATGGTATTTAGGGGGCTATATTCAGCGGCTGCGATTGCTTTGTTGAAATCATTCTACTACCGAAGGTTTGAAATTTTTATGTCCAATCAATAACCGCCTGGTTACCAAAAGAGGCGGATATCTTACGCGTCAAGATCCCAAATCTCTGTTGGAAATATCTGTCAGCCCTTCAACTTAGCAAGAATGCTTTGCTTTCTACCGAAATCCTTCACCCCACATCTTCTGATAATAGGTCTACTACATATGAATATACATAGTTGATGCACTAATATGTTTTTGTCACGGGAGTGTTTCAGTGGGTTTGCAGAGCTCAATTTCCAAGGACTTTGATTTGCTTTCTGGTGGAATTCCTTCAGCGCTCAAGAGTTTGACACTATTGCGTAAGACCGGTAGCCGTTGGGCCAAGGAAGAAAGATGAAATCTGTAAAGGATATGTGGTTTTTCTGCTAAAAGCAATTGCCATCAGTCCCCTACACATACACATACACACACACACATATATACTTGTCCATATACTTGAGCATTCGGTACTTTCGTCTCAAAATTGCGTTTTAAAGAGCGAACATCTCAATTCACCTCTCGAGTCAAAATGGGTCATCACTGGTATGATTTCCTTTTCACAGATTGGAATGTATGATCAAGATCCTATGCTGACAATGTCAATCAGTGGTGCATGTGGAAAAACATTTACCAACACTTGCGCGAAAAAAGGGCACATGGTGCAGTGCCCTTAACACCCTGACAAGTGGAGCTTGCCCGGACACGAATGTGTCTCATGCCGTAATGTTCGCAGGGCCGCTGAGAGGGCCGCTGAGAGGGCCGCTGAGAGGGCCGCTGAGAGAGCCGCGAAGAGCAAGAAAGTCAAGAAGTAGGCAATTCTGGCATGCTCATGTGGAGCGCACTGGCCCGGCATCGGTGAGTCACGGTCTCGATAGGGCAAAACCTTCCAACGCTAATGAAGACCTTCAGCGAAGGAATGAGTCGTGTTTTAATTTTTTGCTTAGCGATGAGTCTTTGATGGCATGACTTTTTTCTACGCGCAGTCCCTCGTTTATGTATAATTAGACAGCCCAGGATTGGTATTGTGGGCAAGCAGGTTTACCTTAGTGCGGGCCTTTGAAGCGCTCTACATTCGGTCATCCCGGCATTTCTCTCGTTTTTCGGCATTTTGTGAGAGTTTCGCTACCCGAGAACGGTTTTTCGTACGAACATGTAGATCTCGGGTCTTGATGTTACCGTATCTTCTGTTGCTGACCCTCTATCACGGGCGATCTTTAAGATTAGCTAATAACCTGTTGATTTCAGTTCTCACTTTGGATTCTTTAGGCAAAAGCGGGCAACAACAGAGCCCTTCTACGCACTCTCAGTATCAGAGGCTGGACTTTGTAAGCAGTACTGGCCAGGAAATTAATTTGGCAATCCCGAATTATCGAGCACTTCAGCTCTCGCTACTGTTCGGTTCGGGGCATCGCTCAAGAAATAGCCGGCCAAGCCGATTCAAAAGAACAGAGGACGGGCTGACTTCGATTGCTCACCTGTCGAGGGTCGAAGACTTATGAACGACCACCTGTCACGCGAAACCTAGCCATCAGATAACTTGCCAGAACGTCAAATATGTCAACGGAATTAAATTGGACAATGCATAGCAAGAAGGCCTAGAAAGTCCCCGATATCATATAAGGGAATGCGGTATCTATGCGTCGTACCAATGTACAAACCCAACTTCTTCCTTGCCTATGTCTCTCTGATATTTTCATCATCCTACTTGCCAGCCTTGAAAGCCTGCAGTGTATCTCTACTCTCGGCAATACAGACGGGACGCAGACGGGCCAAATCCATTGTGATGATGGTTAGAAAACATGGAACCATATAACGATGGTCCATGAGCGAAGTCAATAGAAGAACGTGCTTGCGATGGCCGCTGTTATCAACGACTAAGCGGGACGAAGCTCGGCTGGTTCGACCTTCCGAAATTTTAATCGTCATTGTAAGGAGCGAGTAGGCAGCTAGACGAACAGTAAACCTGGGCGGCTGCTTGAAAGTTGAGTGTGAGTTTGTAGGGTGTCTAGGGTACATGAACGATTATTTCTTTGGGTATGTATGACAGCGAGTAAATACCAATGCTGCTAAGGAACCATTTTGTCTGAAGGAAGTTTCATATGCAGTGGGAATATAACTAGCTGGATGAAGAATGCGATGTTTTCGCGTGACTATGATGTTTCAGAAACTATGTAGTGGTGCCGGGTGGGCGATTTTTGTTGGTGCTCTACTGCGTGATTCTTGGCCATTGCAGGCGTGAGAGGGATATCGCTCGGAGTAAATCATCTTCGCTCATGCTTTTCTCGCAGGAGAAAGATCAAGGATAATCGAGTGCTCTATATTAATTGTGTCATTGAAATCAAAACTATCTTAAGCTGCATTGATGCGCCGCCTTTCCCCGTCACCAGTATTAGTGACGTCTATTTCTGAAGAAACGGGAAAAGAAAGGAGCTTGAAGAGGTTTACAGAGAGGTCTTTGTTTCCTTCGCAGTCTAGTCGAGTGCGAAGTCGACGGCTTGGTATGCCTTCATATTTGTGGGGCTTCTATATGTGCCGTTGGGCAGATTGTCGTATAGCGGTGTAGGAGGCTGCTGAGCATGCGATCGATTCACTGGGTCCTTGATCTCGGCGGTATGGGGGAGGAAAGACGCGGACTCTCCTCTGGGTTTGACCGTTGAGAATGCTGGAGGGTAGAAAGACTTTGTCCATCCTCTGGGTTTGCTGGTTGAGGATCTTGGTTGGTGTGAGATTGCAACGACTGATCCTGGGCGCCAGCAACTGCATTTTCCTCGTCCAATGAATTTGCATTATTCATAATCGACGCGTGCTCTATCCCATCTACAAGCTCCTTTGTAGTATTAAGTATTGCACTTCTGCAGGGTCCGGATGCTTAGACCCAAGCCCAGGCCAAAGAGCTGCTTAGAATCGATGAGAAGAGAAGAAAAGTCGCGTAGTAGAGCGTCCATGCTTGATGCCGCAAGCTACCACGAAATGGCATGATCATCAAACGAGTCATCTCTATACATACCGTCCACAGCACCAGGACATGTAAGAAGCCTTTACGAGATCTGAAGACCTCGGAAGGCTTATCTAGGTTGTAGGATCTTTATGTCGATTCTTCTCGACCTGAGAGGGGGAAATGGTAGTGCTTTAGCCAACAAAGGCATACTGTCCACAGTATGTTTCGTTGCATTAACTTGTCTCCACTCTATGTGGTCCGCCGTTTTTGTCGCGCCGAACATAATATACAGTATGCACAATGTCGGAGGCAGCCGGTCATCATCTGGGATTCCGAAAACAGTGGACGCATGGCCTTGGTATCGTAGCCCGCATTTCCGCAGCGTTGTCGGGCCCAGCCCAAGCTTTGGACAGGGCGCGAATGTATCCGAGCAGGTCAAGCGACGACAAAGTTGCCGCAGCCGTAGAGAGATAGCCTTCGTTGTAGTCGACTGCAAAGCGCTCAACCGAATCCGTAGCGAAGATACCCACGAGCTCCGTCAAGTCTTGTGTGCCGTCTATGAACACTTAGCAAGGGGCCGCTCCTGTCAGAAATAGGGGCCGCGGCAGATGTTTCAGCCGGCGTTGCAGCTATTGAAGTACCGTAGTTGTCGTTACTGAAAGCGCACTCGTTGGTACGGCGCTTGCTGGAGCTACTAGTAGGGAGATGACCTTTGCAACGAAGAATTTGACGCGGTGTATTGCTATTCTTGTGACGAGGTCGGAAATCTTGGGAAGAGACTTTAATAAAGTGGCTCTTAATTCGTTTGCTAGACATACGCTGACATACGGTGTGAGAAAGAAAGAAGATATGAATATGACGAAACAAAGGCGAAAGTAAGAGAGGGGGATGAGCAGGCACAGGTACTTCCGTCCGAAGCCCAAGAAGAGGCAGTGGGTTACAGCAGTGGTGAATCCCGATCCATAAAGACGGTCCACTCGAAAAAGCATGGGCTCATGTCAAATTCTCGTTGCGCGCTTACTGATTGGATATAAAACACAGGCCAAGTTTAGTCCCCAGGTAGAGGCGTTAATCCTCCGAAAGCTCTATAATGTATCATTGTCTCTGTCCATTGCAGTCACACAAATGCCCCTCCCCCGCTGCCACCAGCCCGCCCTTCCCAATCCTTAAGATACCTAGACTCGGCATCCCTGTCATTTGGTTTCGATGTACCTGACATAACGCTCAGTAGCTCCGGCGAGTCTACACTATCCTCCCAACTTTGTCTCCGCGCTTGGTAATCTTCGACTTCCTTCTCTTCGCTTATAGGCGATGGACTCATTGGGGCAACGCCAGCTTTCTGCTTGCGCTCAAGCTGCCAATCCTCTTCATCTGAAGGATAATCTGGTAATGGTAGCATAGCAGTCGAATCTCCTTTCACTAGTCCAAGTCTTTCTTCCTCTGTGGCAGATTTAATGCCAGGTATGTTGTGCTCTTTACTTCCTTGTCGTGAGCCAAGGCTTTTACGTGATGTTGGCCGAACAGAATGACTGCTCTCAGGAGGAGGTTCATTTTTGTGTCGGTTAAAGACGTTTTGAAAAGAGAATTGTCGCTTAGCAGAATGGGTTGGTGGGTAAGGTGCAAGACTGCTTCTGGAGTGTGCGCGGTCACGCCCAACTTCTCCTGACCATGCAACAGACCTTCCATCATGGCCTGGGGGGTGACTAGCGTCGGCCGAGCCGTCAACTTGCCGTTCAAGTCCGGGTGGCAACCCATAGACGTGCGACATCTCCATCGCGCCATCCGAGTTCTGTGGGAACGTCATTCCTGGTGTCTCCTCTCCCTTATGCCCCGGTATTACTATTTCTGTCAACGCAACTGGATGCATTGGGCTTCTTGAATCCGGTGTTCCAGCGCCGAGGTTCTTTCGTTGCCCATGATGGATTGTACTTTGAGCACGCTTCTTGATACTGTCCATGAATCCACCATTAAAGCCTCCACTTCCGTACACATCCGTAGTGCTTGGTCTGGATTCAAGATCATCCTCGTCGGGGAAGTGTGTCATTCCTAGTGGGGGATGTAATGTCTTTGTCCTCTGCAGTCCTGGTGAAGGCGTATTCAATACTGTCTTCCTGCGTTTAAGACCATCCCATTCAACATGTTCATTCTCCCCAATAGGTTCCATCTGGTCTTTCAATCGCTCTTCATGAACCCTTTTGGCCTCCGCAGCTGCCATCTTCTGCCTTGCAGTCGAAAATCTGCGAACAATGGCAGCAGCGCCTCGAATGGCATCGGCTTTTGGCTCAGATTCCGGTTCTTCTTGCTCGGCCACGGTCCGAACCTGATCTAGGTCGCCTTTGAAGACCGCCACATCGGGCACGTCTTTGGCGGATTTCGAAAGTTGCAATAGAACGACGCCTGCACAGATCTGCAGGAAGCCCAGAACCACGGTTACGATAGAAGTGGGTGTTCCTTTGAACCCGCGAAACAGCACGGAAGATGTGACTATGGTTGCACTGGTGAAGTAAACGTAGTACGTTGGTGTGACAAGGGCGGCGTTGAAGATATTCAAGGCTTTCTGTACTGGGGTCAGATAGGGTCCAGAAAAGAAGATGTGTGCTTACGTTGAGAAATATAATTTCAGTCACCAGGGTCGTAATTACGAACACGAAGAGAAAATACAAGAACCATTGGTTGAACTGCGGCTCTCCGTTTGCCTGGGCCACAACCGCAGAACCCAGACCTTGCGTCGCGACAACGCTGAGGCCTCCAATGAGACTGCATATGCTCAAATATACCATCATACTTTTCTTTCCATACCGAGGTGCTACCCATACAGCAATGAAGATACAGGTGACGATGATGACTCCAGCGTATGTCAGAAACCCCGGCGCGATGACAAAATGCTTCATCTCTTGTATATCGGCGACGGAACTTTGAGACGGGGCGTTCATAACGATGACCACGGAGCCCACTATACACATGAAGCAACCCACTTTTCCAACGAAGCTTAGACGTTCTTTGAGAAAGATGGCAGACAAGACAGTACAGACAACGACGGACAACGCTCCAAGGGGCGTGACGAGTATGGCATCGACGAACGAGTAGGCGACAAAGTTGCAGATTTCTCCAATAATCATCAGAGTCATGCCTGTCCACCAGTAGGCATTTTTGAGGTAGCCATAGCCCTCACCAGCCTCTTCCTTGTATTTTACATTCGCCCTCAACAACCCGGTCTTTTTTAGAACGAACGAGGTTCCTATGAAAAGGCCCGAACCGATCGCTAATGATATGCCAATAGCCTTGTACACAGGAGGGCGAGTGTGAGTCGTGTTCGCTCTTGCGTAGAGCTCATGGGCAGTAGAGAGTACATTTGCTGAGACATCCATCGTGAGTCTATTAGGATATTGTAGTGCTACAGGCTGAATCTGAGTTCAATGGTAAAGCTCCTGCCGGACCTTCCAAAGTAACAAAGCGCCAGGCGATCCAAAGGACTTCAAATTAGTAGCAGGCGGAAGAGGGAAGGAGAGATGGCCTTTAGGTGTTATAGGATCTCATGAGGCGGATTTAACAGTGGTCGGTAGAGGAAAGATATGTTCGGAGCCAGAACAGGGCTTTCGAGGCCTGCCTCTCGTAGTCTGCCCGAGGCTGAAATTAGACGGATTGAAGATACGGTCTTCACCAACGTCGCGAATGGGTAGAGTCACGAATTGTGTTCGATACTAGGTTATGATGGATCAAAGGAGTGGGTGACGTTAAAGCTCCTGAGTCCTGGAACCGCTGGCGTATCAGGAGAGGTGAATTTCAGGTTGGGGTAAGAGCCCCGTACCGGTGGACTTGAGGAGATATATAGCAGCAGTCAAGCTTTGTCGCTGTGATCGTCTTGTACTTTAAGGTCGCTGTTCGAGGGAGGATGGAATGTATACTGTGGTGGTAGTAGTTGGAGGAGTATTGGAATTGTTATCGCATTTGCCCTGATCGAGAACCTTGATCGTCTGGTACGCACTAGCGTGTTCCCGAGACTAGCAAGTTCATTTAGGCCAAGCGCACGCCACCGACGATCTGTTTGTGTGCGTGTTCTTCCCTGACGCGTGCTCTTTCTCTCCCGAGCAACCAATCCTTCCTTCCGGATTACATAGTACTGTATACCTACTTACTGTGTTACTGTATAGGCCACGAATAAAACCGGTTTTTCTACAAAAAGCGTGTATAATACTTCTTAGCGGCTTTTTTGCTTCGCTTTTTTGCTTCGCTTTTTTGGTATCTTGTTATATAAGCTATACATGAATTATAGTAGGTTCACTTCGCTGTTGACCCCCCTCGCTGTCGTCAGTTCTACTAGCTAACCTGCTTGCAGATCCCTACCTCTCTATCTTCAGCAATGCCTCCGCAACGTGGCGGTAGGCCTTTGAACCAGCTCGTCGTCGATAACTTCCAGCAGATAATCGTACCTGGAAGGCTTGCTACTGTTCAGTGCCGTCACTGTCATATGACCATGGCTCATGAAGCTACACGTCAGCAGATTCACCTAGATCAGTGTGACCAGTACAGAAGAAGATCTACAAATCCGAATCGTCACTCGATTCAGATCACCCTCGATGCAAATATCAGACCCATCGCCGTCGATGTAGCTAAAAGATTAAATCAAACTGCGACAATGACAGTCAATTGCTATGGCCAGGCTAAATCCTTCAAGCGAGAGTACCCTCAACGAGTATTTGAATAGCATCATCGACGACCAGATGCTTTTGAAGCTTCCTTTACATAGTGAAGAGGTCGACCTGCAGGCTAATTAACCCCTCTATTAATTTGCTACTATAAATATAACCTCTGTGTTTAAAACCTCCTTCAAAAAGCGTGTATAAAACACGCTTTGAGCTAGCCTAAAGAAGATAGTCAAAAAACATGTTTCAAACATGTTCGTGCCCTACAGACTGAGGCAATCTCCCCAGCACTTAGAATGTTTGCTTAAAAAACATCAAACAAACGAGCAATAAACCGCTAGAAGGTATTATACACATTTATTGTAGAACAAACTGTTTTTTTCGTGCCCTAGCTGTACGGTTCCCCAATTACAAGGGCTGTCAGTCTGTCCGACAGACTTGAACAAGACAATTTTCTATTCCAACAAGACAATTTCCCATTTCAACAGAGTTTGCAGGATTTCGGCCTAATTTGATGACTAACGTATATCAAGAAAGAAGAGAACAAATAGAATGAGAGTCGATCGATGAATGTTGAAAGGCGCAGCAAGAAGAGAACAAATAGAATGAGAGTCGATCGATAAATGTTGGAAGGCGCAACAAATATTAGTTAGGATGAAGCATCATTCAAGCGAATTATGAAGAGGTATAAGAGGTCGGTGGGTTTCCTTTCTTTGTCAAAAGCATGCGAATATCTTCATCATTTACCTCAGCAAAGATCAAAGATCAATGTTCACAGCAGCCTATTTCAAAGACTCTTGATTCTTCCAGCATACTTTTCATTCCTTAAGTGTCGACAGTACTACCTTCCCACGTTCTCAATTCCGATCATGAAGTTCCTCTCATCCTCTATCGCCACTCTCGTGACCCTCGCGATCTTCTTCTCCATCATCTCCAGCGCCGTCCTTCCAACCACCGCAGCTCTCGCAAGTCGGGACTCAGACCTCGCAGTTCGCGGCTACGCAACAGGTGCTTGCGGCATGCACGTCACACTATACACACTGGACGATCCTGATAATCCCAGCAATCAACACGCCCAATACGCCGTGGAAGTAACTCTGAAAGATGCCAATCATGTTCAGATCGGGCACTTGGACAGAATCGAACTTAGCCCCTCCGTCAGCGTTGATAGTCAGCTACCGCTTACAATGGAAGTCGCTGGTTATATAGATGCAGATAAAAAGTCATTGCACAGGGTCGAACACATCACCTTTGCGTATGGAACCGACAAGTGGACGAATTTTGATACTTCCAGATGCACCATGGGAGATACTGCTCTTACGCCTGGGATTTTGGTTAACGACATGGACTGTGGGTTTGCCTGCTAGAGGGGCATTCATACTGCAAAGACGATAGTGGTGTCGGTACTCCGTATACAGGGAAAATCGGGGGAGGGAGGAACAAGCGAGAAGAGCAGATGCCGAGCGTTTTCTTCTTGTTCCTGACGCGTGCTCTTTCTCTCCCGAGCAACCAATCCTTCCTTCCGGATTGCATAGTACTGTACTACTTAGCATTTACTGTGTACTGTATAGTGTTGCTGTTTATGGAAACACAAAGCCCTTCACCATTGCCCTGGGATGTTGTTTCCTACCCTGTATTCTACACTACTAATACTACTAATATTGCTATACATGCCTACGTACTTGCTTACGGGCAATGCCCACGAAAGTCCCACTGCTTTTGCATCTATACATAAACCTTGGAAGACCTGATATAGGAAAGATCATCGCACATTATGCATGCTCTCGTGTAGTCTCATAGATGGTCGTAGGAGCAACGCCTGGTATCCCTGCCATGAAATCCCATAAACCGCTTCCTCAATACGCGTTGCTCGACACTACGACAGCAAAATCACTAGCGGATAAACAACCTCCCGGCTGAAAAAAAAGTACTATGTATTTCCATCTCATCTCGGAACGTACGTTGGCTTTCTCGCCATGTTTACAGCCGGTGGAGGTCCATCGGCGTCAGGATATGGCAATGCAACATGACCGTTCTGTCTGTGGGCAATAGTATGTCTCCGTCCGTCGCCACCGTCGTAAAATTGTATGGGGGTTTTTGGCGGAAGAGGCGGAGGCATAGATTGGCGATAGGCCTCGTTGCTCCTCCTCGGTAAATCGAAGCTATTATCGGATGTTGGAGGCCTACTATCTTGAGAATGCT
>JAABUW010004468.1_pt1 | contig 19008 bp, 17 predicted proteins | sample 5560081 | NCBI WGS metagenome assembly JAABUW01 (sample SAMN10711882, study PRJNA513363) | rock metagenome | isolation source: Antarctica rocks | place: Antarctica: Victoria Land, Knobhead sud
ATTCACAGGCGAAATGGTTACAGAGTCTGTAATTACGACCACCGGCAATGTACCGCAACTCAGAATAGGCCGTTGCTCAGTCCAAAAGGAGGGCCTCCGCAGATCGGGTTGCAAGAGCAGGTAGCTGCGCAGCAGCCGTATCAACCGCAGGGATCAACTTACCAACCCTATCCTACACGTGAGTCACAGGTTGAGTACCAACAATCGGGTTATTGCCCACCACAGGTCGAGCAGCCGCAGCCGCGACAAGACCCCCAGTACCTGCCAACCTATGACCCTACGCGAAGCTTAGCAACAATGCCGTAGGTCACGATTGCGGGCGGCAGTAGAACTGCCTACGAAAGGGCGCGGAAGCGAGACATCAGAAATGCAGCCAAAGCCGGTGCTCCAGACGCCATAGAGAAATATGAGCGTGAAAAAAGCCAGCATCGCTTTACCGCACGCCGGCGGTCGAACAAAGAGCCCCTTGAGGCTGACAAGCAGCCGTATGGGTTGCAGCCTGGACCTGGACAACAGCTGATGCACATTGCTCCACGTCCACCGGCGTATGGGCTCCAGCCTGGACCTCGACAACAGCCAGTAAACCAGCACCAAGTGTATGCAGATCCCAACTTCCAGCCTCTAGTAGGCCAAGGCTCGACGACACCCTATCCTGCGCCCGACAAGTTCTCGCCTACTCGAGCCCGACAGGAACAACTTGAACGAACCAAAGTCTGGGTCGCAGGTCTTGCACACAAGGGAGAACGCGGCGACCGTGAAGCTGGGACTTGGCTACAAAGTCGATGCCAGAAGGTCAACACTCGTGTTCAGCAGCTGAGGGTGGGAGACCGCACCACGCAGCTACCACCAAGCGACCAGGCCAATCCTTCGGACTGGCAATACCTGATGAACCCGGAATCAATGACTCTGGAAGAGCTGGAGGCCGAATTGAAGGTTATCGCGCCTTTTGGACCTCGAAAGCGTCAATAAGGTAACAGTGAGCGGTGTCTCTTCGTGTTTGTGTTCTCTTCAGCTTATTTTCGGTCAGTAGCTGAGCCTTGGTACGATCGGGCCTTCGGTTCAACCAAGAGTTCTTGAGGTAGGTCTAGCGTGTATTGTCTTGATGATTCCTATTTGTATGTACCTAGATTATCTCTATCATTTGGGAAAGGTCCATAAGGCTGCAAGGCAACACCGCCCATAATTTCCTCGCATTTCCTCTTACGGTGTAAGCAGGATGTTGCGCATTGGTATGCGGGAGGTACCAAGATACAATCTGCGGTGCCGTAGTTTCACAAACTCATGCCCCTGGAGAAGGTCCGTTTGTGACCCCAAATGCACCGTTGATTCCCAATCGATCAGCACAGCCTCGAATATTGCTGCAGCGTTCGTTCTTCCGTACACGTCCAGACCGGTCAGCTTTCCCTTCCACTTCTCGTTGGTGGCGTTGTTCGGGTAGGCTGATAGTATATCGTTTGCAATTTTCACCGTAAGCCAGCTGTTCTCAGGCTTAGCCTGAGCACCGCAGCCAGTATGATGGGCGCACAAAGTGTACTGTTTGGCTTAGTGGAAAGATGCATCGGTGACATTTTCCTGGCTGGTGAGACCTTTCTTCGCGGGAAACAGTTCGGTCAAACGTTCATTCAGATCCTTCTCCCGATGGCCTCGCTGATATGACCAGGCTAACACAAGATGGCGTGTTGAGCATGCTGCTTCAATACATTCTTGTACAGTCTCCGCGTGCTCACCAACCGTACGACATAATACATATAGATCTCGGGGTCTCCCGATGATGGCGATCGGGTTCTGTTTGCTGTGCTAGCAAGTGTCAACACACTTGTGCGTCGAGTATGACTCTCTACCAGTACTAAGCAAACCCGCCCCCAAGGCTATATCAGACCGCCCAAGCCTCCTCCGAGCATCCAATAAATACCATAAGACCAAGCACTCACCATCCCACTGAGCAAGTCCTACCACAATCCACACTTGTTACCTTTCACACAATGTCTGACAATCCACAATTTGTGTGCCAGCTATGCAGGTAGGTGAACATGCCTCCTGTCGTGTCAAGTACTAACACTTCTAGAGCGAAAGGTCGTTCCGCTTGCGACTACTCTGACGAGAGCTGTTACCTTTGTGCCCCTGCTGGATTCAACAGAGACAAGGTATACCGCTGGAGGAACAAGCGGAAAGCCGAAGCTGGCGATGCTGCCACACAGGATATCATAGATCATGCTAGCGGCAGACCTTCAATCCTAAATCCCGCAGGCAGGAACAACCTGGGTAGTCAGCAGCCAGTCACCAATACAACGTCTACCTCATCCGCCATTGGTGAACTACCGCAGAGCCTCTCGAGGTCAAGTCTGTACAGATCGAGGCTTAGGGAGGAAGCTGCCGCAGGAGGGAGAGGAGGCCAGGCCGCCCAGGCTATATTGGACAGGCAGGCAGCTCGAAGCAGGGAGCGAATGGCGAATGCCCGCAAGTCCAATTTGGAGAACTCAGAAGCTCCACAGCAGGCCGACAGTCTTGGAGCGCCAGGAGACTATCAGCTGACCAAGGAGGAGCACGAGATATCCGAGGAGACGGGGCGAATGTTGACAGGTGAAGATGCCGATAGCATTGACCGCTTCTTTGCCGGCTTCGGTGGTGATTAGGAGGCCGTCTTCTCGCTAGTATTGAACGCGCGGAAAATCAGGCAGCAGATGATCAACACATACTGAAGAGTAATGGTCAGGGGTTCAAGCGGAAACAGTGAGGTCTGATCTTTGTCTGCGGAAATAGACACAGCGGGTCCCTAGCTTCGACAGTTGTCTTCACGTGCCCTATTACAGTCGATTTCCAATCTTTGCAGGACTGTGCAAGCGCTTCTTATCAGAGATGCCGGGATATTGAGGGCTACACACACGACGAGCCGTATCATTGTTATGAACATTCAGGCTTTCAGCTGGAAAACTCTTTGCTTCGATGTCGCGGGTATGACTCCGACGTGAGCCAGACTGATGACCCAGCGGTTCGGCATGTATATAGAGGTAGTGTACAGTCCTGTAGGTTGGAAGTCCGAATCCATACATCGACTCTCAACTTGATATCTCGAACGATAAGCTTCGAACCTTCGATAACAGATACTGTATAGATCTGAAGACAGCTTTGATAGCCTGAGTTGAGATGCCTATCTATGAGACAGAACGAGGAACGGTGGTATATCTGTCGCCGATGCGCGTAAGTTTTTCGACTGACTTACAACAACTGGAGTCACTGACACACCCAGTGAAAAGAATCGTGCGCGTTGCGACAGATCCGATCCGACATGCCAGGACACGGAGCCTGCAAACAAGAGACCTCTTGTGTTACGACCAGAAGGGTTCTTTGCGGCCTCAACGCCAGCAGTTTCGGCGCCTGCAAGCAACAGACCTCTTACGGCACGACTCGAAGGAATGCTTTCGGATTCGACGCCACAGGCTCCGGCGCCTAACGCTCGTGTTCGCTCACGCCAGGCGGAGGCTGATATTCGGTATCGAAGTCGTCTCCGAAAGAGAGCGGCGGCCGGTGTGGAAGGCGCCCAAGATCAACTCGACAAGGCTCGAGAACAAAGTCTCAGGTCGACAAGGATATCGATGCAGAATTTCCGAACAAAGTTTCAAGCCGGTGACCCCGACGCACTAGTCAAAATGGCTAAGCTGTTGAAGAAGTACAACGCAAGCAACGCGAAAATAAGAGCTGAAAAGCGAGGATCTGCAAGCAATGTGCAAGCAGACGAAGATGAGTCCGTGTCGACGAACCGACCCATATCGGAAGAAGACTGGCAGAGCCTAATGGCTGATTCTGTGCTTTTGAAAGATTGCGGCTTCACAAATGCTGACCTCGAAGGCTTCATGTTGGAAGAGTCGTAAGCTGGCTTGCGGGCGTCCACGGCTTTCTCGCAAGTCCTTCCAGGTAGGTGATCGGGTGACTTTCTGCCATAGCTCGGCAACGGGTAGGTCTACCAGCCGAGAGCCTGTAGTGGCTTACTTACGTGTGCTCTCATTGTGTCCTTCTTAGATTAGGTATGTAGTTCGAACAGTCGTGTGCGGTCTTATGCAGCAGAGATCATGTCCAAGCCGGCAAGCTGCTCCAGAATGTGGTGATTCTCAGACCCCACTGGCAATGCGAGCCGACAATTGATCGATTCGTTTGCGCTTGAGACCTTGGTGTCAATCCGCTTTCCCCGGTATCCCGGCAAGATATAGTCCGCGAGTGGTGGTGGGCATGATATCTCCGAGCCGGGCTCCTGTATAACTTGCGTCACAATGGCGGAGCAGTTCGCGGAGTTGTCCTCGAGCCGCGGTATCAATCGAATGCCATTTGCTTCATCCGTGACACATGGGGCGGCAGAGAACTCGTGATGTGGCGATGCGTGAAGCCATGGCGCTCAAGGGCGCAGGAATGATTCGAGTGTGAGCCATACCTAGCAAACAAGAGCGCAGGGGTATTTACTCGCCAGCTTTACCTTTCTCGAGCCTCCAGATAACCTTCATCGACCACACAGTAAGCCCCAGTGCAACTCAAGCTTCTTGTCTGCTCCGAGGACCCATCACTATCCACACAATGCCCACATACAAGACCCCGAAGGGACCGTACTACCTATGTCGTCGCTGCGAGTAAGTCAAGCGGATCCTCTCACTTCGCACGTAGGTGCACTAACACTCGCAGCCAAAATGGTCGCGATTCGTGCGACGAGTCCGATCCGAACTGCCAGGTACCAATTCTGCCAATCTGACGCCACTCGCTGCTGCTCAGAATATTGGTCCTTCCGCAGGCGTGTCCCGGCAAATGCGGACGGCAAGCGAAGGCAGACCCTCGGAGCCTCTAACCAGCTGACTACGGCCGAGGATTCCGAGGCGGATGAGGACAGCGACCCGCAACTCGGTGTTCGCTCGAAGAATGCTATAAGAAAGGCGAATGAAAGGAAGCGTCTCCGTGCAGACGCGGCCGCAGGCACCCAAACGGCTAAGGATGAGATGGAAAGACGCCGTCAGTACGACCGCAAATACCAAGAGAGAAAGCGAGTAAGCCTTGCCGCAGTTGCAGGCTCTTCAGCAGGTCCTTCGCCACTGAGCCTTCTCAGTATGGTGGGAAGGCTTCCGGCACCGTCAGTGTACGTGCAACCTACTCAGCCAGTAAATGATAGCAGCAGCCAGGGTTCTCTCCAGCTGCCCGTGCCTACGAACATCTATCAATGGGACCCGAGAGGGCCGATCCTGCTCTACAGCAGTCCTCGAATGCTCTGCGGGAAGTAGACAAGCAGATGTCCAGAGGCTACGGTCAAGGGCCCAATCGGCAGCAGTAGCCTTCGAACGGACGGTGCGAAAGTGATGGATCTTCGCGATGTGTGCTTTGGTCGGTTGTTGTATCTTAGTCTGTAGGCCATAGATGTGTATTGTTTCTGCGACTAATTTTGATGTGCACATCGATCAAGAACTCTGTGGGTATTTCGCATTTCATGGACCCGTGGAACTCCAGTGTCCACCTGCTTTTGCTTCGTTGTGTGTGTTGGTACACATGACGACCGTGTGTCTGACATTCGTCTCGTTGGGGGACGTTGTTGTTTGCTGTTGCGAATGAGTCCTCCATATCTCAGTGTGAGCCATGAGGCCTACCCCCAGCAAACAAACACCAAGCAATATATAGAGCGCAACCCATTGTCCAGTCCAGCGGTTGATCGTACATCCTTCGCATACCTCATCAGCATACAAGTCGTCAAGCCGGACACCACTTCCTTTTCCAGAACATACCACACCCACCGCACAATTAGTCAACATGTCACAGCAATCCAACGAGCGCCAGAGTTCTCGCAGGTAAGATGAATCGCCCGCGCGCACAGTTATGACATCACGTTGAACTCTGACGAAAGTAGCAGAACTACCGGCAAGGGCGCTCCTGTGCCTCGTAGCTTTGGCGACAGACGGACTTTAACTCGGTAGGATAGCATTCGTCGATCGCAACAGTTTCATTCGAGCTGACAACGCATAGAGCTAGGACAACTGCAAACCATAAGCCTTCAACCAACAAAGAACAAGTGGATGCATCTGCCGCCACGACTGGAGAAGGCGCAGAATGCCAGTCCAAGGACACTTCGCAAGGCCAGCAGCGGCCGCAACAACCTCCTGTACCTTCGTTGAATTTGAATGGCGACCCTCTTGATCCCGTATCCGACGATCTGTTGTCAAAGGTTGACGGCACGCAGAGTTGGGCAGAGCAGGCGGAGGGGATTGTGGAAGAACCAGACACGCTATCGCCGACGAAGCGATGGCCGATGCGCAGGCGAACTTCAGATCCTAAGCCCGATGCTGAGGCGGAGAGAACGGCGAACGAGGCTGCGGATTCCTTGCTAAATGCGTTCAAATCGAAAGCCGGATGGTGAGGCATGCTGGTAAGGGCGTGAGGCGTAGTTTGTCGGCGTATGGTGGTTGAAATCTGGTTTGGTGGATGATCGTATCTCATTGTATTATGGATCAGATATCTGTAATGAATTGTTGTCCATGCTTCGATGTGCAGGGGACGAATCCATGTTGTGAGTCTCTCGAGCTTGGCCTGTAGACATGTAGAGCTGCGGCGTCCTTCGTTATTTGCATCCTAGCCAGTGCCAGGAGGCCTCGCTGGCAGGTCAACTCTGAGCCATACCCGGGCAAACAAGTACCGCGCAGCACATAGGTCCACGGTGCTGCTATGCCGAGGAGTGCAACAATGAAGGAGCATATACTCGTCCATCGTACACTTTCGACTTCCAGCTTTCCCAAAGCCCCAATACCAGTGTCTTGATGTCCCAACAGCAAGGAGAGCGAAGCGTCAACAGGTATTTCACCTGAGCTGATAGCGGTTGACAGCTCAGGATTGACCAGACCTCAGGAATGTCACTGAGGACGCCCGCACACGTCAAAAGCAGACCATTTCTCCGAAGGACTGGTTGAGATCACCGCGGTAAACCAGCAAAACATTGAGATGCCGCCGTCCTCATGCTAACGTAGCAAAGGGTAAAGGCACATGCAGAAAAGCTGTTCAAGCTCAACTCCCCATCCAAGGTCCCCGACAACGCCTCCGCGAACGCCACCGCGAAACCCGAGAAGTTCCACTCCCCAGGTAAGTCGTGGTTCCACCATCGCCCGAAAGAGCCATCAGCATCGGCGCCGTCATCAGTGCCGGAGCTGCCCTCAATACCAGCGCTGACTTTGAACGGCGAACCCCTTGAACTGTCCTCCGAGTCGCACGACGAGTCGAGAGCACAGAGAAGGGCGGAGCGGGCAGTACGGAAAGCAGCGGAAAAGGAACAGCAGTTAATGTCTAGTGGGTCACTGTATCCCCACACGGACCCGCGCGTGAAGCACGAGCCTGTGAATCTGGCGTTGTTACGACCAACCATGGCGTCGAGGCCGTTGGTGTCTCCAGCAACGGAGGCGACGGTCGGCAAGAGGGCTAAAGCACGGGAGCTGCTGTCGAGGTTGTCTCCAGTCAGAAAGGCGAAGGGCGACAGGAGGGCCAGTGGTCAGCCGTAGTGTAGGGATGTATATGTGAGCTGGCCGTATCTTTGTCTTGTCGATACATCATGCAAGTGCCACTCGTTCGATGCCAGCTGCGTGCGTGCGGATGGGCTGGTGTTTTTGAGTGCCGGCGGGTGTCGATCTGGAGGGGTGGGGCGCTCCGAGTCCTTGGGCATGCCTTCTTGTGACACGAGACATGCTGCAATAGTGTTGGCCTGTTTGCTGCTTCACCATTGCGCGAATGAGCAGCCCGCGAGTCGGGGGTGACCAGGGTGCAGCAAACCGGCGCTGGGAAGGTACATGGAGGGCTTGCACTTTGGATTGTTCCGGAACCAAGGAATCCGATATTTGCTCAACTTAACCACTCCTGCCCCGTCATACTTCTCCATCTACACTCCAAAGACGCCAGTCCAAGTATTAGGATGCCCCCAGAACGCCGCAAGTCCGGCAGGTAAGTCGTAGTGGCCAACAGCTAAACCAAACCTGGTGCTAATCATTTCGAAAGGCTTTCCGGCAAAGCCTCGGACACTCCACTAACACCCTACTCGCCCCGTAGATCCGCCCGGCTGAGTGCAGCTCAACCCTCTACAATCAACGAGTCAAGCGACCTTGACACCAAACCTTCCCGCATCAATGAGTCGAGCCCCCTCGCCACCAACACTCCCACTCTCGCCGCCGAAGACGACGCCGCACCTCAACTCCACACGCCAGGCAAACTCCGCAAGCCCACCCGCCGCCGCCCAGCCGCGGCCACGGACTTCCCGGACGATATGCTCGAGGATCCGTCGGGTGGCTTTGACTCGCCAAGCCCAGCTGCACGAGCAGCTGACCAGACGGCGAAGTATGGGAAGCAGGCAAGGCATTTGAGAGAGAGGATATGGGAGCTGGCGGAGAGAGAGAAGGAAACGAAATCGGAGGAGGAGCAGGCGGCGCAGTGGGCGACGGAAAGGTCTGGGGACCAGACAAAGGTCGAACCGGGAGCGCTTTCTGGCGAGGGCAGGCCTCGTGCTGGTGAGAATCCAGAGGTGAAGGAGGAGCCGGCGGAACGTAAGTGAATGGGAGGCCGTTATCGAGGCTGAGATAATGGTGTCTGCGAGTCCCGATGAGGTGTTGTTTTTGAATCAGATTTTAGCTTCAGCTCGGTATGTAGTAGTGTATATGAGTGGTACTCGTGTTTTTAGCGTCGCGCGGAGCAGCACGTCACTGCGCTGGTGCCAGTCTGCGCGTCGAGTGTGACTGTGTGAGTCGTATGCAGCAAACCTAGCCTCGAAGGCGTATAAAAGGAAGCTAGCATGCTATCATTTGGGACATCCAGCATCCAGCATCTTTGACCAGTGTCTATCTTCCTGACGTACATTCTCGATCTTTTCTCGACTTGATCATCCCCACTCGGCGTACTTCTGAATCCACATCTTGAATAGATCATCAATCCGATCAACAAGATGCCACCAGAACGCCGCAAGTCCGGCAGGCAAGTTGCAGTTCATATATCCGGTATGGACATTGAAGCTGACAGCTTGATAGGCTTCTTGGCTCAAGCTCCGTCGCCGGCTCCGGCTCCCGCAAAGCCCCAGTGTCACCACCATCACCCTACTCGCCCCGCAAATCCAGTCGGGTAAGCGCGACCCAGTCACCCCAGATCAACGAGTCGAGCCCCTTCGCCACCGACAACTCCGCGAACACCGCTGACGCCGACGACGACGCACCTCAAAACTGCACGCCAGGCAAGCTCCGCAAGCCCACTCGCGGTGCCGCCGGGGCCACGGACACCCCGGACGACCAGCAAGAGATGATTGGGGATTATCCAGCCGGCAGCCATGCCTTCGACAACGAAGCAGACTATGGGACGCATGGGAGGCGATGGGAGCATTTGAGGGAGAGAAAGGGACAACCAGTGGAGAGGGCGACGAGCGAGGAGCTGGAGGAGGCGGCACGGGCGAAGGTTGGTGGGTCTAAGGGCCACAAGGAAAGGAAAAGGGGGGCGCTTGCTGGTGAGAAGAGGCCAACGGGCGGTGGGGAGGAGGAGGTGGAGGACGAGCCGGCGGAAGGTGATGAGTGGGAGGTTGAGGAGTTTCCGAAGGGCGGTGGTCGGGGATCGAGATGATGGCCGGATGACAGGGCCTTGTTAGGTGAGGTGCGGTGTTTGTTTTGGTTTCCAAGGTAGCTTAGTATGTAGTCCATAGTGTATGCGAGTGGTTCTCGTGTCTTTGACGTCGTACAGGGTGGCGCACTCAGCACCCTGTGAAACGTGGGCTCGTAGAGTGACCAGTGTCGGGGGCAGTAGACTGACCGCAGCGTGGAGTGGTGGAGACACATGCTGCCCTTGTGCCGAAAAAGTTTGCTCCGTCGACAATGCCATGATGTGCTGGCGTATGTCGCATGTGAGAGACCCGCAGCAAACCGGTGGTAGACAGCATATAGAAAGTAGCTGCCACATCGCACTTCCGTTGAGCAGCATCCTCCGCCTTGCTTAACTCATTTAAGTCACTCCCGGTCGGTGGGTTCTCGTAATCACACCTGAATACCGTTGCCAAGGGCCCAATGATGCCACCAAAGTCCAGCAAGTAAGTCGTAGCAGGCAAAGGGTGATCCAGCTCTGGGCCTTGAACTGATGAATTTGATAGGGCTGCTGGCAAAGCTCCCGCTACGGCACGACCACCGCCCAACGAGCCGCGTAGCTCAACGAGACTAAGCAAAGCTCAGGCCTTCCAGACCAACGAGCCCGGTAACGGTGAAGCTGATGCTTCCACGGACGAAGCCGCCGACAGTCAGGCAACTCAACCTGGGCAGCGAACCCCAGAGCAGATGGCGGAGTATGCGAGGCATCTTCAGCAGCTGAGGGAAAGAAACGAGAGGGCTGCGGAGCGAGTAGCGAGGTCGGAGCAAGCGGCACGGTCTTCGGCCGGGGGAGCTGGACAGCGGGTGGAGGTGGAGCGGGCGGGACCATGGAATGAGGGAGGGTCTGGTGAGGGTGGGAACGAACAGCCAGTGGACGATGTGTGAAACGTGTGTATGAGGTATTCAAGGAGTTTGACGAGAGCTCTGGAAGGTAGGCGGACTGAACAGCTTGATTTGTGGTTGAATTTAGTGGTCCATAGGTTGTACGAGTGGTTCTCGTCTCTTTGGCAATCGTATAGCGCGCTAGTTCCGGTGACAGATTCCTTGCTCACACCTGCTTCTTCACAGCTCCCGCCTGCGCGCCATCCCTGGCCTTCCTCTCCACCCAAAAGCCCGGGTCCGGTCGCCGCAAGTCCTTCATCTCGACTTTGCTCAGCGGCTGCTCAACCTCCTGCACGTCGATGAGTTCTTTGACCGCGAAGATCTGACCAGCGATGTCAGGCGTGACAGGGTGGTAGACGGTGCGCATGCGCTTGCGGAGGCCGAGGGCGCGCAGGACGCCGCTGGTCTTGCCGGGTAGCCCGATCGATGAGCGCAGGAGTGTGATGCGGAAGTAGTTGGCTGACATGGTGAGGTAGTCACGTGTTGCTGGTGGTGGTGAGATACGGGACGTATTGGTGTGGTGGTGGTGCTGTGATATGGTGGTTAATGAATGAGGGTCGAGTTTGAGTATCTGTTATGTCCGAACTACCTCCGTGTACAGCAACCCCAGCTCATCTCACCTCACCTCTGCAACTCATACACCACCTCCACCACCACCGCGGAGGCCAACCCACCACAATGGCAGACGTCCTCCCTCCCGCGGTGGAGGAGACCACCTCGAAACTCAGCGAACTGCTCAAACACCCGGACGACCTGGACAAACTACTCACCCTCCGCAGCGACTTCACCCGCAAGAAGACGGTCATCGACAGCCAGCTCAAGCACTCACTCTCCGACCAACTCGCCATCACCCAAAGTGGCATGACCAGCATCGCCGACGGGCAGAAGTTAGTCAACGCCATCCGCGAGGAAATGTATAAAATCGACCGACTGTGTGCCGAAGCCCAGGGTATGATCGCCGAGTTCCCCGAGATCAACAAGATGAGTGTGATGCAGCGTAACTTCGCCGCTGTTGAGAATATGCGGAATGCAGTCGAGACATTTGCGGAGAAGTTGGCCGAGCTGGAGGATTTGTTGAGGGAGGATGATGAGGATTTGGAGAACCAGCCGAATTTGTTGGCGATACATGAGGGTTTGACGAGTTTGAGGGATGTACGGGATCAAGCGATGGATCAGGTGACGTCGGGGACGGGGGAGGGGGAGAGTGGGTTGGAGTTGATTGAGAATCTACCGTTGGGTGGGCAGGAGACGTTGAGGGAGATGTTTGGGAAGCTGGATGAGGTGGTGTCGTGGTTTGATGAGCATGTTGGGCAGGCGTGTATCAACATCATACCGCATATACAGGCTGGCAATAACGGTTTGGTGGTCCGGTTGGCACTCGTCATCGAGGAAGAGGAGAAGAAAGACCGACAAGTCAAGGCTCTACAGGATGCCCAACGAGAATTCCAGGACGTAGCACTCCGCTTCAAGTCCATCAACGTCGGGCAGCGCGAACTTCGCGGTTACAAGAAAAAGTTCTTCCTCGCCATCGAAGCCTCCGCGCAAGCACAGTTCGAAACCGTTTCTCAAGCCTTCGCCGAGGACCCCGACCGTCTCGAAAAGAGCTGCCGCTGGTTCTTCAACGACCTCAACACCGTTAAACTCGGCCTCACCGACCTCGTCCCGAAGAAATGGAAGATCTTCACCTCCTACACCATAATCTACCACAAACTCATGCACGACTTCCTGATCGCCCGCCTCGACGACAAGGACATCACGCCTGTCCATATGCTCGCGATCCTCAACTGGGTCGCAAAATACTACTCAAAACTCGCCCGCCTCGGACTCGCCAACCCGGAAACCGTCCTTACGCCACACGTGATCGATGAGCGGGAAAGCGAACTCGTCCGCGAATACCGCAACCTCATCACCAAAGCCGTCGAAGAATGGATGGACCGCATGGCCCGCACCGATCGCCTCGCCTTCACCGAGCGCAGGGAGAACAGCCTCGACCAGGACGCCGACGGCCACTTACACACTAAGAGTCTGGGCGACATGTGGACCATGCTCCGCGAGCAACTCCTCGTCGCCGAAGCGTCCGGGCGTCAAGACGTCGTCGAGGGAGTAGTAGACGCCATGTACCGCGCCTTAAAAGCCCGGCAACAGATGTGGGAAAGTCTCGTCGACGCCGAAGCTAAGAAAATTGAATCGCTCGCCTCTGACCCCAGCCAACTCGAAGGCGTCAGCAGTCTGCAAGAATGGCTAGCAGCGATCGCAAACGACCAGATCACCAACATCGACGATAATCCAGACACCAACAGCACCTCCTTCTTGACACGATTCAAGCGCGACTACGAACCCCTCGTCACCCCGGCCTACACCAGCACCTCGGGCATCGAGCACGACAGCCTCACAAACGGCTACGTCGACTTGTCAACCCACTGCATGCACCTTTTCGCCCGCATCTTATTCGCCACCGACTTCCGCACCGTAACCGCCGACTTCTTCACGGCGGCCTGGTGGAGCGGGAAACCTGTCTCCCAAATCACCGTAACCTTCGAAGACTACCTTTCGGGAGAGAACAATTACACCGAAGTCCTCCACCCCTCCCTCCGCGACATCCTCGTCGAAGAACTCGCCGAGGCACTCCTCGTACGATACCTGGAAGGTGTGCGCAATAAATCCGTCCGTTTCCGTAGACAAGATCCCTTCACCGACAAAATCAAAGAGGATATCCAGACCGTCTTCGCCTTTTTTGCGCAGTTTCCGGGGGCTTTCGAGTTGGTGAAGGAGAAGTGGAGGGTTGTGCAGCACTTTGTTGAGCTGCTGGAATGCGATAAGAGCCAGATCGTGCCTGCTTTCGAGCGGTTCAAGGTGGGTTACTGGGATGTGCAGATTGGGTGGGTGGAGGCTGTGCTCAGGACGAGGGATGATTTTGAGCGGGGGATGGTGGGGAGTGTGAAGAGTGCGGCTGCGGGGCTGGAGGTGGAGAGGGGGATGGAGACTGTGATGGGGAAGGTGAGGTGATTGGGGTGGGTGTGAGGCTGCGTTTATGGGAGCGAGGCGCTGGTGGTGTTTGTATTGATCGTTCTTTGACTGTTCTTCGAATTCTCCGTCCCCGTGATCTGATGGTGGACATTTGGCCTACGCTATCACGTGGCACCTCGGAAGAGATGCATTGACCGAGAGAATATCGAATAAAGAACCAACTTCGGGATAGCCTCACAGCTTGGCGATCATACTGTCGATCGATCCTTCTCAATGCCAAGCTAGGGTGGGTATTGCTCTAATGTGACATCAAACATCACAACCCTACACGAGTTTCGCGAACCCGGGCGGCATGATGTACCGCATGAGACAACCCTTCGTCCCCACAGCTACGGAGGTAGACCACCGTTCCATATCTTGCCCTTCATTCCAATGGATTAGGAAACCTTGAATGTCTCTTCCTTCGCAGTCGAAAGCGCCCACACCATGACCCAGAAACCCCGCGTCTAGGCATTCGCAATGCTCGCTGGACTTGTCACGCTGATATTCTTACTGCTCGGTCTCTACCCGTGGCTATCATACCAACAGATTCCCCGTGATCTCGTCAGTCAACCCATAAAGCCTTGCGGAACCTCGCCATCCGAGGCTCGTCGGCTTGGATGCCAGTTCGACCCTATGGAGTACTCCTGGCTACCGCCTCCATGCTACGACGCAGAGCTGGTCGAAGACTACTTGCGACTGCTCGAGAGGAAGACGCTTAATTTCTACGCAAAGCCCGACAACGATTCGGTTGCGAACATCGTGCCGCTCGCCGAGATCCTTGCTGGCGAACACCATACTGTGTACATGACTTGGGATCAGCACCAGGAACATTGCGCGTATATGTTCCGCAAGTTGCACGGCGCCCTCGACGCTGGAGGTCCGGTCGATGGCTATATATGGGCTTACAAGCACACGCAGCACTGCTTGGTCATTCTCTTCGATCGATCTAGTGATCTTGTTGGACTGGACTAGGGATGTGGCTACCGTGACTGTGACAGTTATATTACTGTGACTAGTACCTATGACTTATAACTTTCAAAGGCCGGTTTTACGGTTATAGTAACCCTTAGCGCTAAGTATAGTTACGTAGCGTATTATTCGGCACTTTAAGAGCTCTAAAGCTATTAAAGGTACTAATATTCTATCGTCTTATCTTATTATTTATAAATTACTATTATTCTACTAATATATAACCTTTAGTAATACTTCTATCGCCTTAAGAGGGATAGTAAATAGTATTTAGAGGTTGTTTATAGGTACTACTATACTTAATAGAACTCTAAGAGTCTTAATAGGCTCTTAAAGTACCTTTAAGACTATAAAAGCCTTCTATTTAGATTTATATTACCTATAGTTATAATATTAGCGTTTATAGTACTAGCTAAATAACTAAGGACCTCTACTCCCTTTAATTCTCTTAGTATATATAAGTATATACATATAGAGTAGCTCTATACTAATTAGATTTACTAAGCTAGCCTTCCTTTAATAATAATAAGCTAGCCTTCCTTTAATAATAATAAGCTACCTAGCCTTTTAGTACTTTATTAAGGCTCTTAAGCCTTCCTTTAAACCTCTTTTACGCTATTAACTTAGTAACGACCTCCTTAATAAGCTCTATAATACTAAGAAAGATATATAGAATATAACCCTTACTAGTATAGTTAATATAAGCTTAGTATCTAATAGTTAGACTTAAGGAATAAGTCTATTATTAACTACTTAGCTATTACTAATAGTAAAAGCTACTTTCTAAAGAGCGTTACTACCTCTATTAACCGCTATACTAGTAAATACCTTATAGATAGGCTTTTAGAAGTTATATAAGACTTAAGACTAGAAAGAGTAGTAGCTCTAACTATAGATAATACTTTTAATATAAAAGCTACTTACTAAACGGTTTAGTAACGGTTTCTAAAGCTAGTAATCCTTAGATATTACTCCTATTAGCTTAATCTACTAAGTAATAATATTATTAAGCTTCTAAAGGTTAAGCTAGTATAGGATAAGGTTTTAGAGGTTACTAAGTAGTTTAAAGGATACTCTATTAGTATAGCTAAAGTTTAGGCTACTATAGTAATACTTAGTAATAAGTTTACTACTTTCTAACTACTAGGAAAGACTAAATAGTAAGGTAAGATAAGTACTATTAAAGTACTTAAAGCTAACTTTAGTACTATCTAATAGGTCCTTATTAATAAAGAGCTTACTATAGGCTCTACTTTAGCTAAAGATAGAGAGGCTATTACTAGTATTAAGATTATTATACTTAATACTAGGTTTAAGGTAGACTTAAGCCTTATTAAAGAGCTATTAACGCTACTACTTAAGGTAATAATTATAATAGAGTATAAGAAGCTAAAGCTATAGTAGTATATATAGCTACCTTACTATACTTTAAAAAGAGATTTAAGTTAATAGTTTAGTACTAAAGGATATACTTTAGCCTATTATTAATAAGAGGATAATATAGGTATACTATCTATTAATAGCTATAGCCTACTTAGCTAATCTAATAGTCCGTAAGATAAGACTAATTAATATTATAGACTCTTAACTTATATAAGTAGCTAATTAGCTATTTAAGAACTACTATACTAAGGATACTATAACCGCTAGTCTTATCCTATCTTAATTATATACTTTAAGGAAGAAAATAGGTATCTTTATATTACGAATACGTAATACTAGGATAGAAGTGCGACGGCTTAGTATCGTAGACCCTACGAGACCGTCGTATATCTATTATACGCGACTTAGGCGTAAGGAGCGATATAAACAACTAGCGCCTATAGTAGCTATATCGTATATATCGCGTATAACTACGTTTACTTAGGTATATAGGAACTAAGGAAGTTATAGACTTACTTATATTCAACTTATATTATAATCTTACTAAAAGGTCTATAACTATTTATAGTATATTCGAGTTATCTTACCTAAATACCTACTACTACCTACTCTTTAAAGAAGTACTTACGTAATACTACTTATAGGATCGTAACACTTTAAACACCCTTAGAATAAGTACTACTAGTAGTGTACGAGGCTTAGGCTATAGAGACGAAAGCTCTACTCTATTAATCGATAGATAAGACTAAGGACTAAGGACTTTATTATATATTAGAAGGACGAGAGTAGAATCTTTTCTAACTTCGTTAGATTCTACGATAAGATAAAGACAATCTACGGGTTTAGTAACGAAAAGAAGGTTATAATCTTTATTATTTAGGATATCGTTTAGCGAATATCGGTATCCTAGTATATAGCTAAGTTTAAGGAGTATTCTAATAAGACTAAGTAGGACGACGACGCCTTATACGTTATATACTATAAAGGTCTTAAGGATAACGTAAAGGACGAACTAGTACGTACGGGAAATAATAAAATAACGAACTTAGATACGCTTATTAAATCGTCGATCGATATCGACGACCGTCTCTACGAGAGAGCTATAGAAAAACGATATATAGGTTAAGGACGCGGGCGTACTAGCTATATTCTAACTAGCTAGTCTAGAGGGAATAAACGACGCGACCCTAACGCTATAGAAATCGACGCTACCTAACGAGTACCTAAGAGGGAATCGTTTAGGAAAGCTAGAGGTAAAGGAAAGCCTTAGGGTAAGAAAGACGGAAAAACTAATAAGTACTATAACTATTATAAGATTAGATATTATATACGTAACTACCGTAGACCGAAGGTATAGCTATAGTAGTAGATTAACGTAATAATTAGATAGGAAAATAAGTCTCCTACTAATAAGACTTAGGATACGGCTATAACCTTAATAGACGGTCGAGGCGAGTATAATAATCTTATAGAGCCCTAGCTCGCGGACCCTAACCCGATCTACGGACTAGACTTCTAGGTACGATACCTACCCTTTAGGTAGTATACGGGCTTAGGTAAGAATTAATAGGTTAGCGACGACTTCGCTAGGATAGAAGACGCTTATTACTCCTAATACCCTATAACGGATTTAGAGATAGAGGAGTACGAACGACTTAAGTAAGTTGTATACTCCTAATACCTAAAGGAACGACTAGTAATAGAAATTAACGTACTCGAACGAACGACGTTAAAAGTATAGCTCGAGGAAATCGAATTCGAGCTAAGCGACCTATACTAGGAATAATAAGAACTATAGGAAGACGTCGATAATATCTAACTAGAGTAGCGTTAGCTACGTACGTAGTAAGGAAATTACTAAGCCCGCGTACGACTAAGCTAACTTATAGAGATATTATAATAACTATATAATTAAGCCTAGTAATAGTAGTATTAGCTAAACTAGCTACTAGATTAATAGGAATAGATAAGAGTACGTATATAAACGTCGTAACTATAACGCGAGTTTAACGTTATAGAACGATAGCTACTATAGTAGTTAAGGGATAATAGTAACTACGCCTAAGGAAGATCCCTACCTCTATTTAGACGAGAGGACGCTATACTATAAGAAAATATATTACTATCTCTAGATAAGGAGATAGGTTACGAATCGGATAAACCTCTAATCCTACTAATAAACCTAGACGACGACGAGATACTAGATTTACTAATAGGCGAAATAGAGAGAGAGATTTAGAACTATATCGTAGTTAAAAGAGACTATTACGACTTAGATAGAACTAAGGAACGATAGATCTCTCCTCTCTACCTAGATAACGAACTCTTAATAGACGACTAATAGACGTTAGAAGTAATTACCGAGATTACCGACTCTAACGCCGAGAACGAAAGTACTCTAGAGAGTTCTAAGAGCGAAGACTTCGATAAAGGCTTAGATAACTTAGAAATACTTAATATCTCGGTAGAAGGACTATAGCTAATTATAAGGATAGCCCTTTACCTTATAAGAAGTTACGAAGAAGTATTTCTAAAGATCGCTAGGAAACGATACCTATATCCTATAGAGTTCGATAGGATACTAGGATAACTCCGATCTATATTCTAGAACTACCGACTAGTTAAGATCGACTACTAGAACTATAGATATATTTAGGAGGTTATACTACTAGGAAGTAACGTTAATAGCGTTAGAAGCTATTTAACTCCCGATAGAAAGATTGTCGGCTCGTAAGTAAGAGAACGCGTAAGACTACTAGATTAATAATACTAAGAGATTATAATCTATTAGGGTTAGTACTAGAACGACGCTCTTATATACGGAGAAATACGAACAAAGTACGACGAATATATACGCTAGTAGGCGATACTACTACTTCTACCTCTAGGACTACTACTACTAGTATAGCGAGGAATAACCCTTAGATATATTAAAATAATAACGAGAGGATTATTATAAACGCGAATAATATAAGGTAAGGTTATATTTAGACCCCGAGACGGACCCCTTAACTAGGAGATCTATATTAAAGATACTAATTTACTAGACTACTATTTAAAAAACGAATAGGCCCTATTAGTACAAGCGACTAAAAGGAGCTATATAACGCTTAAGTAATAATAGGAACGGTTTTCCGTATAAATTATATTATTA